>Ga0209488_10000274_pt1 | contig 41995 bp, 20 predicted proteins | sample Rivendell_Oct201_8_FD_188349 | JGI IMG/M metagenome (GOLD analysis project Ga0209488, IMG submission 188349) | Vadose zone soil microbial communities from the Eel River Critical Zone Observatory, Northern California, USA -... | ecosystem: Environmental > Terrestrial > Soil > Vadose zone >...
ACCGACTGTCTCATTCCACTCCGTGCTGCCCCAGTCCGGATTACTGGGACAGGCTCCTCAGGGAGAGGGTGCCGCGAAGCGGCGGGTGAGGGAATCAATGTCGCGCCAATATTGATTCCCTCATCCGGCCCTTCGGGCCACCTTCTCCCTGAGGGAGAAGGATTCGCCCGAAACTTCTTCCTAGTTTTGATTCCCGAATTCCCTACTCTTCGCTCTTCTTTAGCAGAATCTTCGTGAACATCCGGAACACGAGATTCACCAGACTGAGCACGATCGCACCAAAGAACGCCGGCAGAAGCCCCGAAATGCTGAAGCCCGTCACAAACTGCGCGACCAGCAGCAGCATGACCGCATTAATCACAAACCAGAACACACCGAAGGTCACCAGCGTCAGCGGAAACGTTACCAGTTTCAGAAACGCCCCGAGCGTCGCGTTCACAAGTCCGATGACCAGCGCAGCGATCAACGCAGACTTAAAGCTGCTCACATCGAATCCCCGGATGACGTGAGAAACAACGATTAACGCCACAGCGCTCATGATCCAGTTGACGATTAGTTTCAGCACGCGTCCTCCATTTCTGCCTCAGCCTACCTAAATTAGTTCAAGGGATGAACGCTGACAACCCTTTCGAATTGAATTCGCGTTGAGATACCATCTCCGCCGGGAACCCCGGAGGCCTGGAGAAGAACCCATGAGGCGCGCAATGTTTCGCACCGCGACAATGCTGCTGTTGCTGGCGCTACCCCTGCTGTCGCAGGTCAATCCCGAACCGAAAGGCGCCGTCACCGGTATGGTGCTTTCTTCCAATGGCACGCCGGCCGCCGGTGTGAGAATCGTTGCGATTCCGGCAAGCGATCCGACCACAGCCGGCGCCACGGTCTTTGAAAGTCTTGCGCAGACGGATTCCTTCGGGCGTTATCGTCTGGATGCAGCTTCGGGCCGCTATTTCATCGCGGCGGGAGCGGTGAGTCTCCCAACCTTCTTCCCGAACACCACCAACATCGCGTCTGCAGAGGTCATCGTGATTAAAGCTGGAGCGACGATCGAGGGCGTTAATTTTTCCCAATTCATACCGGCGGCGCCGACTTTGAACGGAGTCAACCGCTCTGCACAACAAGCCCTTCCTCCGGGATCCACCGGTGTGCTTTCCGGAGTTCTCCGCTATCCCGACGGCGCTCCCGCCTCCGGCATCACCGTCGTTGCGGTGGTGCAGCTATCGGGGGCCAGCACGAGTCCGGCCGCGGTGCCGCCCGCTCTTCCTTCCCTGGGACTTCCGCAGATACAGTTTCAACCGAACATTGCTGCAACCTTGGCGACTTCGACAAGAATCGTTGGAAATATCACATCGCCAGTTCGGTTCGTCACGGACATTAACGGGCGCTATCGCCTCAGCAGCATTCCACCGAACACCTACGTCATCATGGCCGGTTACGCGGATGCGCCGGTGTTCTATCCCGGAGTCAGCGATATTCAGAAGGCATCGGCGATCGCCACGACTCCCACAACAATGCTCGACACGCTGAATTTCACGGTGCCTGCACTCCATGGGACGATTGTCCATGTGCACGTTTCGGCAGCTGGAGGCAGGCCGGGAGGCGGTGCAACGCTGACTCTTCGCGGCATCGATCTCCCGGCCACGGGCCTCGCATCAATTCTTCCCCAGAGAACCTACAAAATGACAACCACCGCGGGTGACGGTTTACTCGACTTCACCAATGTCCTTCGCGGCAAATACTCGATACAGGCCGCGATGTTCGGTACCGCGACAATTACAAAGACTATCGAAGTGACCAATCAACCGATCGAGGTGAATTTCGAGTTTCCGGTCAAGGTTCTGGCAGGAAAAGTTTTGTGGGACGACGGGAGGCCATTCTCCGATTCGGAAATTCATGAGGTGGCGGTAAGCACAACTTCGAATCCCAACTTCATCGCCTCAACACTGTTCCCAATCGCCGGCAACGGCATGTTCAGCGCTGTTCTGGAATCCAACGATTATCGGGTCTTCATTCGAAACCTGCCGGACGGCTATGTGATCAAATCCGTCACTGCGGGAACAACGGACCTCACTCGCGAGAATCTCCATTTTGACGCCGATGCCCCGGTCGATGTCGAGGTGCGCATCGCGAAGCAATCGAACGCGGCGGCAAACATTCAAGGCCGGGTCATGGACTCCATCACGAGAAACGGGCCACAGGCCGATCGCATTCAGTTGTGCTGCCTGGCTTCGGGGCCGTTTGAGCGAATATCCACTCCGCTACACGCCGATGGTTCATTCGAATTCACCGGTGTTCCGGCAGGGCGCTACACCGCGGAGCTCACAGGAAGCAATATTCCGGGAATTGCGAATCCGATACTGGACGTCAGTGTTCAGGGTTTGTCCGGACTGACTCTGGTGTCCGCCGCGAATTTTGCCACCATCACGGCAGTCGTCGTAACGGACGGAAGCGATCCCTTGCCCGAAGGGAGACCCGTGCTGGTAACACTGACGCCCTCGTCCGGTGAACCGTTTCACGTGTCGCTGTTGGGTACGAGCAATGAGAATCTGTGGTCGACCATTCCCATCGGTCTTCAATACAACGTCGAGGTGTCAAATTTCCCGCCGGGCTTCAAAGTGAAATCCCTCGTCACGCCGGATTCGCAGACGGCTACGTTCCGGCTCATCGGGAACACCACCATCCGGATTGTTCTGACGAAGGAATAGGCTGAGCGCTATTTCTTGTGAACACGGTGCCCCACCATTCCCGCATCATAGAGGCGCCTATCGGCATACATGCGGCGGTGCGTACGAAACATCGGCGTATGCGAAATTCCCACCAGGTATTCGGGAATCTCCCAGACATCTTCTTCCGCCGTCATCCAGTTCAACGCATCGAACCGCTTCAAATTCACCGGCCGCGAATACTGACGCAGCGTCTTCTCGCCCCTCGGGTTGTAATAATCCTCAAAATACGACATCGCCAGTTCTCGAATCGTCCGATACACCGGCTCGCGGAATCGAAGCCCAGCATAGTTGGATTGCGCGATGGCTCCCCAGCATCCATCCATTTTGAAAACTGCAATCACATGATCGGTATCCCGCACCGCCACCAGGTCCAGAATCAACGGAGGCCATCCATTCACGCGAAGCGCGGCCGCTGCGAACAGCGCGGCTTCAAAGCAATGCGCCGTGCGGTCGCGCATCACGCGGCGCGGAGAGCGGCAGGTATCCCCGTCAGGCTCCGTGTTGTAAGGAATGGAATTCAGGAAATTCTGAATTTTCCAGGGCGTGGATAGACTCCGCAGCAGCCGGGTCTCTCGCGTGGTGAGTTCATTCATAGCGGGAAGTCAGATTGAGGCGATTGCATTTCGTATTTCATCGGGCAGCGGCATCGGTTCGAAGCGCTGCCGGTCGACACACACGGCAGTGACATAACCTTCCGACAAACTCTGCAAAGACTTGTCATCGACGATTTCAAAGTCGTATCGAATGGCCTTATCACCGGGGAACGACGGCTTCATCCGTACACGAATCGCGGCGCCGTTTCGAATGGGATACGTAAACTTCGCGAAGACTTCCACCCGCGGCACCCACACCTGATGTTTCTCCATCAGCTTGCCTTTCAGGATCCCTGATGCCCGGTAGAGTTCTTCTTCGGCCTGCGCGACGAACTTGAAGTAATTCGGGAAAAATACGATGCCGACGGCGTCCGCATCGCCCCAATAGGTCTGCAATCTCACCTCGAACATAGCGCGGGATTCTAGCATCCGCTAGACTGCACGGATGCACTTTTCAACACTGACGGAAGCGTTGGTGGCGCGCCCCGGCGGCGCGAAGAATCCGTTGTACCGAATCCATGAGAATCTTCAGCGCGACGGAAGCGCGGTGGTGGACCTGGTTCGCGGGAATGTAAACGAGCACGGGATCGTTTTTCCTCCGGACGTCCTGAACGAGATTCTTCAGGATGCGGCTGAGTCCGCACGCGTCTATCGTCCGGACTCGTTCGGGCAGCCATGTGCGCGCGAAGCCATCGCCCGTTACTATGATTCGCGGATTCCATCGAAGCATTTCATCGTGACTCCCGGAACGAGCGTCTCGTATTGGTATTGCTTCAAACTGCTGGCGGACGCGGGAGATGAGATCCTGACGCCGCAGCCGTCGTATCCGTTGTTCGATTACATCGCCCGGCTTTCCGGAGTGGAATTGCGGCACTATCGGCTGCGTGAAGATCAGGAATGGGCCATCGATCTCGATCATCTGGAAAATCAGATCAGCACGAAGACACGCGCGATTGTTCTGATATCGCCGCACAATCCCACGGGGGCGGTGACGGGCGAGGCCGAACTGCGCGGGCTCGCGGAGATCGCTACGCGTCATCAGCTCCCCATCATTTCCGATGAAGTCTTCAGCGAGTTTCTCTTCGGCTTGGATTCCTTTCCAAGACCGGCTGCGACCAAAGCCCCGCTGGTGTTCACGCTGAACGGATTCTCCAAGATGTATGCGCTGCCGGGAATGAAGATTGGCTGGATCGGCGTGTCGGGGAACGATGCGCTCGTGGACAAGACGATGTCGGCACTGGAATTGATATCGGATACGTTTCTGCCGGTGAATGAAACCGCGCAGTTTGCGGTGCCGCAAATATTTGAGAGGGGGCGGCAGTTTCTTTCCGACTACAAGCGATGGATTGCCGCCTGCCGGAGCACAGCGCTCGAAGCGCTGAAGAGCTGCACGTTCGTCGCACCGCGAGGGGGCTTCTATGTCACGTTGCCAATACCGCACGATGAAGAGGAGGAGGCCGCGCGTCTTCTGCGGGAGTCGCACATCCTGGCGCATCCGGGATACTTCTATGACATTCGGCCGGATCATCTGGTGATGACGTTTATTCACGAACCGGAAGTGATTGCGAAGGCGTTCGGGGAAATCGCGCGGGCGCAGAAGGTGTGAATGAATTGGCAATTGGAAAACATTCTCTCCTGAGTCGTGAGCGGCTGCGAACGCAAGCCCGACAGGGCGCAGCCATCAAGAGACGCTGGGTGGCGCGCAGCGCCGGGGTGGTTCCCGATGGAACCACCCCTCGCGGGATTGCTTCGCAATCCCGCTGCCCTCCTAACTTAGGAGGGCAGTGTTCACTCCTTCAAGTTTTCATAAATCGAATGGAAAACCGTGCCTAAAACTCGCATCAAAGCCTGGCTGCTCTTCATCTCCTGCGGCCTGCTCTCATTCGTTGCAGCGCCGACGCACGGGATGGGATTTGTCGCATTCTTCAGTCTCATCCCCCTCCTCCACGCCGTTCGAATGACTCCGAATTACCGAACGAACTTTTTCGGTGGATTCATTTCCGGAGCAGTGTTCTTCACCTTCGGGCTCGCCTGGTTGACCCCGGTAACAATCGCCGGATGGCTGGCCCTGGCTCTGTACTGTGCGATCTACTTCGCAGCCTTCGCGCTGGCCGTGCGCTGGTCATCGCGCTTCTCTACACTCCGCAGCGCAGTCGTGCTTGCCTCCTGCTGGGTTCTTCTCGAATACGTTCGCGGAGTCGCCTTCACCGGATTCCCGTGGCTTCTCCTCTCCCAGACGCAGTACGCATTTACACCGTTCATCCAGTCGCTCGATGTCATCGGCGCCCTTGGACTCAGCGGAGTCATCGTCGCAATCAACGTTTTGCTTTACGAAGCGTGGAAACAGAACAGAGTTCGGCCGGCGCTACTGGCTGTCAGCATCGTTGCAGCGATTTCAATCTACGGATTCGCACGCGTTCGAACGATTCATCTCCGTCCTTCGCTTCGCATCGCCGCAGTTCAGGCGGCTGTCCCGCAGGAGATGAAGGAAACCCTCGAAGGCAAGTTCGATCCCGAAGGCGTGCTGGCACGATACGTTTCACAAAGCCAAAACATCGGAAACCAGAAGCTCGACATGATTGTCTGGCCGGAAACCGTTTTTCTTTTCCCCTACACGCTGAATGTCAATCCGGCGGCGCTGCAAGGCCACTATGCGAGGTACGCCGAGACCGCGCAAGCCACGCTGCGCGATCTGGCCGAAAGCCGCGGCGCCTATGTTCTGGCCGGCGCCACGACATACCTTCCTGCGGAAATGGGATACGTTGCCGATCCGGTGAAAGCAGCGCAGATTCCACCGGGAGCCTGGGACGATCGCTACAACAGTGCCGTGTTGGTCGACGCGAAGGGAACCTACGTGGACCGCTATGACAAGATGCATCTCGTCCCGTTCGGAGAATACGTTCCGCTGGATAAAATTTTCCCGTTTCTCGAGAAGCTCGTTCCATTCGATGAATCCCTGATTGCCGGCCACCGGCAGACGCTCTTCCAGGTCAACGGCGAAGGAGGGGCAGCGCAATTCGGCGTGCTGATCTGCTACGAGGATGCCGATGCCGGCATGGCACGGCATCTTCGCCGAGCCGGCGCGGACTTCATTGTGAATCTGTCGAACGATGCCTGGTTCGGCGAGAGCGAACTCGATCAGCACTTTGTCGCAGCGCAGTTTCGCGCCATCGAGAGTCGCGTGGGAATACTGCGAAACGGCAACAACGGCATCACCGGAATTATCGATCCTCTCGGCCAGGTGCACGAGCGACTCGGCAAGACCATCGATGGAAAGTTCGTGATGCGCGATGTGATGGGACACCTCGAAGGTCAGATGCTCGTAACCGACTCGCAATCGATCTACAGCCGAACAGGAGACGCGCCGATCGTCGCATTCTCGGCGGTGCTGATACTGTTCTCGGCGTTCAAAAGAGAGACGGTCAGGCTATAATGTGGCCCGAACATGAACAAGGCCGCATTCTACGACCTCGACGGCACGTTGCTCTCCTGTAACCTGGTTAACATGTACGCGTACTACGCGCGTAACGACCGCAACGTCGTCAAGAGCGTCTATCAGCTTGGCAAAGTTGTCCTCAGCGTCCCGCTGCTGTTCGGACTTGATTTGTATTCACGCTCCCTGTTCAATGTGTTTTCCTTCCGCGCCTACCGCGGCATGCATCGCGACCGGCTCGTCGGTCTCGCCGATGACCTTTTCGAAGTGACACTGAAGCCTTCGATTTTCCCGCAGGCCAAATCCGTCATCGACTGCACGCGCGATCTCGGCTACCGCAATGTCCTGGTCACCGGCACGCTCGATTTCACCATTCGGCCGATCGCCTTGCACTTCGGAATCGATGAAGTGATCTGCAACCGTCTCGAATTCAAGAACCACATTGCAACCGGCCGCGTTCTTCCTCCGCTGCTGGCGGAAAATGAAAAGGCTCGAAGCATCCGCGAATATGCGCAGCAGGAAGGGATCGATCTCTCGCAATCGTGCGCGTTCTCCGACAGCTCGGCGGATGTGCCGATGCTCACGTCGGTCGGTCACCCCGTGGCGACCAATCCCACGCGAAGGTTGCGCCGCATCGCCGTTCAGAACAACTGGCCGGTACTGGAACTGCGAGAGGACTCCTCCACGCTTCCCCCATTCCTGACGACAGCCAAAGCCCTGTAATGAAGTACCACACGCCATGGCGCTGGAATCCGATCCGCGGAGAATATGACGCGAGCGCTCCGGCTGCCCTGCAGGGCACCGGTGAAATCTCCGCGATCGATGCCTTCAGCAATCGAACGATGCTTCTTCTCGGAGGAACGGGATTCGTCGGCAAGGTTCTGCTCGCGATGGTTCTCGATCGATTTCCGGAACTGAAACATCTCGTCGTGCAGGTTCGCCGGAAAAAGAACGTCGCCGGAGAACAGCGATTCTATTCCGAGGTGCTGCAGTCTCCTCCTCTTCGACCCATCGTCGAACGGCTCGGCGGAGAGAAGGTGATTCACCAGAAGGTATCGATCGTGGAAGGAGACCTCGACGAACCGCTGTGCGGCGTCACCGCCGACCAGGTTGCAGCACTCAAAGGAACCGTCGACATTGTTGTGAATCTGGCCGGCCTGGTCGATTTCGATCCTCCCATCAATGAATCGATCGAGCCCAATGTCTACGGCACGCAGCACGTGATTGATCTCGTGCAGGCTCTCGATGCAAAACTGGTGCACATTTCGACCTGCTACGTTGCGGGAAAGAAAGACGGCCATATCTCCGAAGACACGCCCATCGATGGGTATTTTCCGCGGCGCGGCGAAAATGCAAACGAGCACTTCTCCGTCCCCGAAGAACTGAAGTGGTGTGAGCAATTCATCGCAGAGACGCGCGCGACCAGGGCGTCGAATCCCCGGCCGGTGCGCGAACGGTTGCGTGATGGCGGCATGGAGCGGGCCGAACTCTGGGGCTGGACCAACATCTACACGTACACGAAGAGCATGGGCGAGCAGGTGATTGCACGAACCCCCGGGCTCACCTATGCCATCGTGCGGCCCGCGATCGTGGAGTCTTCGATGAACTTTCCATTCCCTGGATGGAACGAAGGGTTCACAACGTCAGCGCCGCTGGTGCTGATGGGCGGAGCGGGAGTGAAGGGCTGGCCGGTTCGAAAAGACGGTCCGCTGGAGATTATTCCGGTCGATCTCGTCGCGGCCGGCATTTTGATTGTGACCGCGGCGGTGCTGTGCGGGAAACACAAGCCGGTGTATCACCTCGCATCCGCGGATCAGAATCCCATCATGCTGCCCCGGCTTGTGGCGTTCCTCGGAATGAATTCGCGGTACCGTCACAAACACATGAAGAGCGGAAGCCGGCTCGCGAATGTGTGGAAGGCGTACGTGGAAACGCAGGTCATCACCGTGGAATCGCTGCAGGCACGGCGAGCCCGGATCCATCGGGGCCTCGATGTGATTCACGCCGCGCTGACGTTGGGCAAAACGGTGCTGGGCGGCAGGCGGCTGGATCCTTATCTGAAGAGCCTTCGCGACTCGCGGCGCCAGATCCGTGTGCAGGAAGTGACTCTCGACAAGTTTCTGCCGTTCATGTTCCACAATAGTTTCATTTTCGAAACACGGAACATTCGCGAAGCCGCCCGCATGCTGACCAATGAGGATCTCAAGCGGTTGAACTGGGATCCGGAAACCATCGACTGGGCCGACTACTGGGTGAACATCCACACCAAGGGAATTGAGAAGTGGATTCGCCCGATGTTCACAACCCAAAAGAAGACGGCGTCGTAAGACACAGGGGCGGGCATGAGTTAGCGGTGCGGGCATTGCCCTCCTGAGTCAGGAGGGCAGCGGGATCGCGAAGCGGATCCCGCGAGAGGGGTGGTTCCCATCACGAAACGTTTCGGCTTTGGAACCACCCCGCCTTCGCTTCGCTCCGGCACCCCTCCTGACTCAGGAGGGGAATACCCTCGAGCTCCAAATCAATTCTTTCTCGGTACGACTTTGCGTTCAAACTGATTCGCTCGAGAAAATCAAGCGTCGCCGTGTCTACGGCAAAATCCCCCGCTCGACGTAAATCGGCCGGACGATCTTGCGGATCGCGTCAAGCCGCGCAAAGTACCACACCGAAACCAGAAGACACAGCACGCCGCCGATGAACACCGTCGCAGGCGCGCCAATCCGGTTTGCCAGCGAGCCGGCAATCAGGCTTCCGAACGGCGCAATCCCGACAAACGTGAGGGTGTAGAAACTCATCACTCGTCCGCGTTTGTCTTCGTCGACGATGGTCTGCAAAATGGTGTTCCCCGACGCAACAATCTGCATCATCGAAAAGCCCACGACCATCATGAGGAACATCGAGACCCAGACCGTGTGCGAAAACGCAAAAGCGATCAATCCGGCGCCAAACGTCAACGTTGTGATACCCATCCGCTTGCCCAGCCCGACAATGCTTTTTCTCATCGCCAGCACAATGGCACTGATAAACGCGCCCAGACCGGTTGCGCCCGTGAGAAATCCAAACGTGTTCGGGCCGCCATGCAGGACCTTGCTGGCAAACACGGGCAACAGGACGGTGTACGGAAGCGCGACCATGCTGATGAATGCAATCAGAGACAGGATGGAACGGATCGGAGCGAAACCGAGTACGTACTGCCAGCCTTCCTTCAGCTCCGACAGGACATTCTTGCGCGGGCGTGGCGCTCCCGGTTTGGTGTCCATCATCACCAGCGAAGCAATCACCGCCATGTAGCTGATGCCGTCGATCAGGAAGCAATAACCCTCACCGGCCATTGCAATAATGGCGCCGGCAATGGAGGGCCCGATCAGTCGCGCGCCATTCATCATGGAAGAATTCAAGGCGATGGCATTGGACAGGTCGGCGCGATCTTCGATCAATTCCACGACGAAGGTCTGGCGGGCCGGCATGTCAAACGCATTTACGGCACCCTGGAACATGGTCAGGACGACGATATGCCAGATCTTCACGTGACCGCTGAGCACCAGTATGGCAAGAGCAAAGGACTCCAGCATTGCCAGGACCTGGGTCACTTTCAGGACGCTGCGGCGATCCCATCGATCCACCCAAACTCCGGCAAAGGGCGTCAGCAGCAGGGCCGGAATCTGACCGGAGAAACTGACCACACCGAGCAGAAATGCAGAGTTGGTCCGACTGTACACGAGCCAGCTGGCGGCGACCTGCGTCATCCAGCTTCCGATGAGCGAAAGGCTTTGCCCGCTGAAAAAGAGTTTGTAGTTCGGATGGCGCAGCGCGCGAACCGCGAACGGGACTCTGAACGGTTTAGTTTCGATTACGGTTTCCAATTATTGCGTACCAGTCGGTCTCCCGAATTTGCTCCGGCGCCATAGTCTTTGCCGGCCGCCGATCTCACTTGCATCCTTGAACGTAACATATGGACATTAAATCAGGTGCTTGCCATAGGAGGTCACCTGGGGGTGAGCCTGTTTGAAATTGGCCAACAATATTCCCCTCCTGAGTCGCGAGCGGCTGCGAGCCCAAGCCCGCGCGAAGCGTGAGCGCGGCAGCGCGAAACTTTAAGAACTTTCGCGAAGCAATCAAGAAACTTCGAGTGGCACGAAACGCCGGGGTGGTTCCAAAGCCGAAGCCTGCAATATTGCGCTCGGGAACCACCCCTCGCGGGATCCGCTATGCGATCCCGCTGCCCTCCTAACTTAGGAGGGCAATATTCGCACCTGGACTGACCCACTGCCTCAGCCCCGGATCCGCTGGTAAGGCCGGGGCTCAAAGGATTGCCGTTACTCATCGTTAAATAACTGAACTTTCAATAATTATTGAAAGTGCGATGTACATACGGTAGGCTCCCGTTTCATATGAATGAAACAGAGTCTGTTCGCAAAGCGTTTGTCCAGTTATGGGCAAGCATGGGTCCCTTCTGGGGCGTATCGCCGACGACCGCGCGGGTCTACGGCTGGCTGATCTCCCGGAAAGAAAGCGCCACGGCGGACAAAATCATGGAAGGCCTCGAGATGAGCCGGGGTGCGGTCAGCATGGCCTGCCGCGAGTTGCGGGACTGGGGGCTCATCCATCCCGAACGAGAAGCAGGGTCTCGCCAGGTGTCGTACCGTCCCGAGGTCGAACTCGAAAAGGCGATGCGGAACATTGTGCAGACGCGCAAGCGCCGCGAGTGGGATCCAATGCTCGAGCGCCTGCGCGAGTGGATTCCGAAACTCGAATCCGAGCGATCGGCGGAGGCGCAGGTTTTCCACGATCGACTGAAAGGCATCGAATCCCTCGTCGGCATGGTGGACTCGATGGCCGAGTCCTTCCTCAGGGGCGGCATGGTACACAGCCTCGGCCTCAAAGTGCTGGTCGCCGCCGCAAACAAGAAGAGCGCCAAAAGGAGCAAATCATGAAAGTTCTTCTTACCGGAGCTTCCGGTTTTATTGGATCGAAGCTGACGAAGCGTCTCGAATCTGCCGGGCATCGCGTGCTTCCGGTCAGCCGCCGCGCGGGCTCAGGTTACGACTGGTCGGACGACAGTCTCGCGCGAGGGGTTCGTGAAGCCGATGCCGTGATTCATCTCGCAGGGGAAAACCTGTTTGTTAAGCGATGGAGCGCCCGCCAAAAAGAGATTCTCATCAACAGCCGAAAGGACAGCACCATGAAACTTGCCGCGCTTGTGGCTGCCCGCAAGCCGTCGTGCTTCATCAGTTCGTCCGCGGTTGGTTATTACGGACCCAGCGAAACCATGCGATTTAACGAAGACTCGCCGCGCGGCCAGGATTTCCTGGCCGATCTTTGCGGCGAGTGGGAAGCCGCAACCGAAGTTGCCGCAATGGCCGGCGTGCGGACGGCGATCGTGCGCACCGGCGTGGTTCTGGGCATGGGTGGCGGCGCCCTCGCAAAGATGCTTCCTCCATTCAAGCTGGGACTCGGCGGGCCGCTGGGCAACGGTCGCCAGTGGGTGTCGTGGATTCACATTGACGATCTCGTCTCGTTGTTTCTGTTCATGCTGGAGAATCCTCAGGCCAGCGGCGCATTCAACGGAACGGCGCCTCAGCCCGTCTCCATGAAGGAATTCGCCAAAGCCCTGGGACGCGCACTGCATCGCCCGGCAATTTTCCCGGTGCCGGCGCCAATGTTGCGGCTGGCGCTGGGCGAAGTGGCCGACATTCTTCTGACCGGCCAGCACGTCGAAGCCCGGCGCGCGCGTGAAACCGGTTTCCAGTTTCAGTTCAGGGACATCGAATCGGCATTGACCGACATCGTTGGAAACCAACAAGGGAGGAAATCATGAACGTCTTCACGGGCTACCTGGTCAGCGCAATCCTCGCCATGACGCTGGCGATCACCATTGTTCTGTTTCTGCGCAAGGCGCTTTATCAATTGCTCGTCGAACTCTGTGGCAACGGCGCACGCGCGCAGTACTGGTCGATTTTTTCGGGATTGTTTCTGGTTCTCTGCACGCTCTACGGAGTGCTGGTGTCGCTGCCGGATGTTGACTCCAAAATCGGCTCGCAGTTCCCCGGAATCGCCGCCGGCCTCGCGAGTTTTCGCGCCGGCGTGCTGGGGCTGCTGCTGGCATTCAGCGGGGTTGCGATTGTGCTGGTTCTCGGAATTCACCGTCACGAAAATCAATTGGCGCAAAAACCTTCCAGCGAGTTGCACTGATGTAACAACCGCGCATTCTGCGCGCCGGGCCAGTTTCATAAGCGAAACCGTTACTTGGGGCTCGATATCCCTCAAGAAACATCTCCTGAAAAAAGTTTCTGGAAATGTGCAGGGGAATATATCCAGTAATTTTCTCCCGCACGCGACAGCGCGCGATTCCCTTCAGGAGCGGAACCTCCAAACGCCAAAGGGGAATGCCGTGCCACCAAGTGGTATTGGAGCGCACCGGATTTTGCGAAATCCTGGGCTAAGCCTTTGATTCATTTGAAAAATATTCTTGGAAAACATCGTGCAATGCAGCGGCAAGAGTGCGTGAAGGAGAAATTCCATGAAATCCGGATGTTCACTTTTAACTCTGCAGCTTATTGCGATGGTTTTCCTTGGTGTGATTCCTGCCTCCGCTCAGGAGAGCCGCAAATTGTTCTCGACACCCTTTACGGTCAGTTCCGGCACTGAGACGATTCCGGATTCCGCGGGAGGTCAGCATAACGGTCAAGTGACTCTGCTGACTCCATCTCGTATGTCCATCAATGGTAGTTCGGCGGTGACTCATTGGGGACTGGGCTACCAACCGGAGTTTGAATTCCGTTTTGGCAATGGTCTGGCGAACTCCTGGAACCATTCTGCCGATTTCCACTTCGATCACAAGTACACACGGCGGACGAAGCTGGACTTCGGTCACTCGTTCGTCAAGAGTTCGGATCCGGCGAGACTGCTCACCGACAATATCTTCGTCATGCCGCGAGATAATTTTCGCGAAAACGCGACTGCTTTGACGGTGACCCACGATCATTCCTCGCGCACAGCCTTGAATTTTCGATTCGACAATACGTTCACGAAAATCAGTTCCGGTGATCGTACGGGGACAACATTTCTTTTGAATCAGTACGGAGTGGCTGGAACTGCCGGCCTGTCGCGGCGACTGGGTGAGCGTCATAAAATGACACTTTCATATTCTCTGATCAAATTCAGCCCATATCGATTCGGCTCCGCAGTGGATGCAGCTCAGTTCGCGGCCAGCATCCCAATAGTCACAGCCGGCATCGCGCGATTTGCAGAAGATCTGGCGATTTCGTCAGCGCGTTCTGAAGCAGAACCGACGGGCATGGTGGATGGTGGCGGGAACAAGAGCACGACTCCGGCGCCGGAGCCGTCAACGACGGCATCGGTTTCAACGGGTGGAGCGCTTTCGCCGAACGTCCAGATTGGGGGGCAGGACATTTCGGTGTCGGTACCGACGGGCGCTTTGAGTACTGTCGTTAACACAACGGTTGCGGTAACAGCTCCGTCGACGCCGATCGTCACGGTGTCACCGGCTCCCGCACCGGCCGTTACCGTTACAGTCCCATCGACACCGATCGTCTCAGTATCACCGACGCCGGTTCTGACCGTGTCGGTTCCAACTGCGCCTGCTGTTCCGGTTCTGACCGTGCCGGTTCCAATCGCACCTGCGGTTCCCGTTCCAACCGTACCGGTTCCAATCGCACCTGCGGTTCCCGTTCCAACCGTACCGGTTCCAATCGCACCTGCCATTCCGGTTCCGACCTTGCCAGTTCCAACTGCACCTGCGGTTCCGACTCCGCCCCCGGTTGTTGTTCAGCCTCCGGTTGTGCCGCTGGTTCCGACGATACCGGCTCCTTCGATCAATCCGACGCTTCCCCTGGTGGGCGTTGTAACGCCTCTGCCGACGGGGTCGACATCACCTTCTGGAACGTGTTCACCATCCAACACTACGTGCAGCACGTCGACCAGCACCGTTTCCGTGCCGTTGGTTCCAGTGGTGGGGTCAACAATCACCAAGCTGGCGGTTGAGCCGACTTCTGCTTCTCCAACCGCAGTTCCCGCAGCCACAACCGACAGCGCAGCCCAGGCACCAGCCACTACGGCGAGTGCACCTCCTGCGACTGCGACTTCGGCACCCAGTATGGAAATGCTGGGCAGCGCGTTTCATGTCATGAGTGCAACCTACACGTACGCGAAGGGACGCGGTCTTTTGTTCGAACTATCCGGCGGACTCATGCGGGATCACAACATGACCTATCTCTTGGGAATGCAGGTCGAGCAGCGATTTGACCGTTTGTGGATGGCGGGCGGGTACCAGAGGTTCCTGTCCTTTTTTGGAACTATGCCGTTTCAAGGCGGTCAGCCTGTGGGCAGCATTCCGCTTCCGAATGGAGTTCGGGCCCAGTCCCTGTTTTCTGCACTGACGGGGCGGGTTGGCGGGAAGATCAGCCGAAGAACCGAACTGGAAACGTCTGTTTCATTTTCAAAAAGCACGGCCAATTTTGTTTCACACGATGTGAAATCGGCGATTGGGCGCTTCCGGATCAACTATTGGCTAACGAATCGACTTGGTCTTTTTGCAAATGCCGACACGTTCTTCGAAAGCGAAAACGAGGTTGCGTCGACACAGTTCAATCGGCATCGTTACTTCGGCGGACTCCAGTATCGCATTTCGCCAACAGTCCCATCAGCCGCAGTGGCCAGCAAATAAAATCGCTCCCTGGCTGGACTCATAGGCAAATCCGGGTCAACCCAGGCCACCGGTCGTTCGCTTGAAGAGATACTCACGCAACGCCGGATCGTCGGTGAGACTGGCGGCGCGAGTGAACGCTTCGTGCGCCTCCTGGTTTCGATTCAGCAATTGCAGCAAATGCCCACGTGCGGCCCAGAACGGCTGGTAGTTGACGACGCTGCTTTGAGGCAAAGCATCGAGTGCATTCAGACCGGCTGTGGGATTGCCTGCTTGTGCCAGCGCCACGGCACGTCCCACCGATGCGCCGATGTTGGGCGCGAGCCCGACAAGGCCTTCGTAAAGCAACGCGATTTCCTGCCAGTCCATGTTTCCGGTTTTGGCGCGAGCCGCATGGATGGATTGGATTGCGGCCTCCAGTTGATAACGCCCGCTTCGGCCAAACCCGGCGGCAGTCCTCAAAAGTTTTTCGGCTTCTTCCATCAAGTCCTCCAGCCAACGTGTGGTGTCTTGCTGGTCGAGCGGGATAAATTCGCCGGCACTGGAAAAACGCGCATCACGCCTGGCCTCGCAGTGCAACATCAAGGCCAGCAAACCCAGTGCTTCCGGTTCAGCGGGCATCAGCTGAACGAGGACGCGCCCGAGAACAACGGCTTCCCATGCCAGAGCACGGTGAGTTGACGCGGCGTCGGGCAAGCTTTCCCAGCCTGTCGTGTATGCGGCGTAGATGGCATCCAACACGAACGAAAGCCGCTCGCTTAATTCCGGTGGTTCCGGAATCCGAAACGGAATGCAGGCATCGCGAATCTTGCTCTTGGCTCGCACGAGTCTCTGACTCATGGCAACGGGAGACACCAGGAACGCAGAGGCAATCTTTGCGGCGTCTACCCCAAGCACTACCTGCAGCATGAGCGGCGTGCGTGCGGCGACATCAATGGCAGGGTGCGCACACACGAAAAGCAGCTTCAGGCGTTCGTCTGGGAAAAACTCATTCTCCTTCGCTGACGATTCAGCTTCCCCGGCCAGGTGCAGCAACAAAGGCTCGGCATCTCGCCGGGTCTGTTGCCGGCGGTACGCGTCAATCACGCGGTGTTGCGCAACGCGCATGAGCCACGCCTCAGGCTTGTCTGGGACTCCATTCATTGGCCAGTTTTCCAGAGCGGCAACCAGCGCCTCGCTCAACGCATCCTGCGCATCGGCAATGTCGCCGGTGCGCGAGGCGATATAAGCAAGCAGTCGTGCATACGAATCACGTGCAACAGCTTCAATCGCGTCATGCGTGGCGAATTTGTTCATTCCTGAAAATAACTTCGATTGCGACAACAGGCGTGATGCCCGCCGCAATCCGTAAATTTGTTGAACGGGTTATTTTGAATGTCTCGCACGAATCACCAGCCAGGTCTTCCGCGCGATAAAAAGCAGGACCTGACTTATGATCGCCGTCCCAACTCCAAACAGGCGATAGGCACCGAGCCACACCGCAACTCCGATGATGGCGAACAATACGCCCGAATACATCCAGAACCCCGAAAGGACAATTACCGGGACGAAGACAAACCGAACAGCGCTCGCATACTGCTGGACTTCCGATGGCACGCCATAAATGTAACCGAGTATCGGAATGGTGACGATGAGGTGAATCCAACGAAGAATCGAACGTTTGGTGGCATTAGTGATCATTGAAATTCTCTCCATTTGGTATTTGGGTAGTGGAGTCGCTTCGCCTGATTCAAGAATAGGCAAAGAGCGGACGCACTTCGACCGCTGAATGAGAGGCCGCAGGATGGCGCGCAGCCCATTCCAGCGCGGCATCGAGGTCCGGCACGTCAATGATGACGAAGCCACCGAGGAATTCCTTCGTCTCGGCATACGGGCCGTCATGAACCTGCCGCTTCCCGTCCTGCACGGATACCATCGTCGCCGAGTGGGGCGGCTGTAAGCCTGCGGCAGTGACAACGACGCCTGCGGCGCGGAGCGCTTCGCCGTAGGCCTTACCGGCTGCGATCATCGCGCTGTCGCGGCGGTCGAACTGTTCCTGTGGCTGGAAGACAAGTAGAGCGTATTTCATGGTGATTCTCTCGATTGTAGTATTTGGCTTGTTCGTTTCAGAGTCGGAAACATTTTCACGGCTCTGCAACAATGACGTGCGAACCTTCCTCATTTCGACATTGCGAAACAAATTGTTGCAGATAAATCGGGGGACGGGGGTGCGAACTCCTCAGGCGTCGGCTCCGCAATCGGTTCGCAGTTTCCAGGAGTCGCCGCCGGACTATCGAGTCTTCGTGCCGAAATTCTGGAGCCGGCAATCCGTAGCGTCACGATTGTTCTGGTTCTCGGAATTCACCGTCACGAAAATCAATTGGCGCAAGACTTTCCGGCGCGTTGCACTGACGAACACTCGGGCTTGGTGGCGTGGTCCGGCGATTTGAATTGCAATTATGACGCGCGGGATCCTGAAGTCATCGGCCGGGGGATTGCAGTGCGGCGCTGAGCACATCATCGGGTTTGTATTTCCGGATCACGACAACCAGACGTCCGTCCGGACTCTTTCTAAGGTAATAGACAAAGCGGCGAGGCGGCGGGCCCTGTTCCTCTTTGAAGCATTCGAAGTATTCGCCGCGGAACTCTACCGTCATGTATCGATTCCAATCCAGTTTGGGACGGCAGCTCTGCACCTGCACGTCGTAGCCCTGCTCCTCACTACCAGGAAAGATTCGATCCGCGACCAGTTCGCCGAGATAGCGCTTGTGAGAGGCGCGGTCCCACAATCCATGGACCAGAGAAATGGAATACAGCGGAAGCGTGCCGATAGTGCTGTTGCCTTCGATCGCGGCAAACCCTCGCACGACGGACTCCAGGAAGAAGTAGAGGTAGAGCAGTACGAGCGGATCCATCCAGAAATTGGCGGCGCCGCTGATGGCGTTGGCTGCGAAAAACTTTCCTTCGTGTTCCAGGTATAGTTGTTTTGCCAGGTTGTCGGACACCATTCCCGGATGTGAAACGAAAGAGTAAATCCGACCGATCAGAAACCCTACGGCGAGGAAGCCTTCAATCATGGCAGACGCAATGGCGGGACCCCGGATTCCCATCGTTGCCCGGTAGCGAGCCGGGAAAAACGCCAACACCGTCGATGCGATGTAGCCTGCAACTTCCGCGAGTATCCCTCCCAGTGGCATAGCGGAAACAGAATAACCGGAGGTCATGAAACCGGCGGCGTTTCTGACCCGGGCGCGTCACTCCTTGACCACCTGATGAACCTTCGATGCCTCCTGTTCGCAAAACGGAGCCACCCAATCCAGCACCTTGTGAACTTCGGATACGCCATTCCTGATATCGATTGTGATCGACCGATCGGGCGGAGCGCGCCGGCCGTTGACAAAGACGGGGCGACCTGCATAATATGTCGCCACTCGACATGTCGCCGGAGGACGTATGGAACATTTCCCACTGACCGAGGCCGTCCTGATGGTTCTGCTGAGCCTGGCCGAACAGCCACGTCACGGATATTCCATCATCAAAGATGTCGAACAGATGAGTGAGGGACGCGTGATTCTCAGCACCGGCACGCTGTACGGAGCTCTTCAGCGGCTCCTGGACCGTGGATGGATTCAACGCTTCGAGGAAGAAGACGCGTCTCGCGATCGACGCGCCTATCGTCTGACTCCGCTGGGCCGGCGCAACCTGAATCACGAGTTTGAGCGGATGAAGCATTTGACCAAACTTGCAAGTCTTCGTATTTCCAGGAAGAAGGCATGACGATGCTGCGCTTATATCGTGTCTTGCTACGGCTGTATCCTGCGCGGTTTGTGGCGGAATGCGGCGAGGAAATGGCCTCTGTCTTTGACGAACTGCAGCAGGGCTGCCGTGCCGAAGGGTTTTCTGCCCGCGTGCGGTTTGGTTTGCGTGAGGTTTCCGGGATGTTGGCCGGAGCGTTGCGCGAGCAGCTTTATGTACGGGATCGAAATCTGTCAGGAGGTACTATGCGTTTTTTTCGGTTTTCACGTTGGACCATCGTCATGATGATTTTGATTTTCTGCGCTGTGAACACCGCCATCGAAAGTGGACGAATGGCTGCCGTTCAATTATCCGGCGGGCCATTTACCTCACACTGGTGGACTCTGCCCGGTGTATTCATGGCGGTGTCTGTATTCCTCGGCGGCATCGGACTGCTCGGCTATTACGTAGTTCACGTGTTGCGGGGTGTCCGGCCCGACAGAGGACAGTAGGCGCGAATTCTCCGGATGCATCACTCCGTCAATGGGGTGTTCGATTTTGACCGGGCATCGGATAGTGCAAGAAGGTTAAATATCCTGGCGTGGGGTATCCACTACTGGATTTCAGCCTCTACCAGCTTGGCGAGAAGCGCTAGCGACTCTTGCCACCCGAGATAGCAAGCCTCGACTGGAATCGCGTCGGGGATTCCTTCCTGGAGAACGTTCAGTTCCGTACCGACGATGACTTTCTTCAAAGAAATTGTGACCTGCATCACACCGGGCAGGTTCGGGTCATCGAACTTGTCTGTATGACGGATGCGTTCGTTGGAAACCAGCTCGAGATATTCCCCTCCGAACGAATGACTTTGGCCATTCGTGAAGTTCGTGAACGACATCTTATAGGTGCCGCCGACTTTCGCATCCAGATGATGCACTTTGCCGGTGAAGCCATTCGGCGGAAGCCATTTGGCCATGGCATCCGGGTTGAGGAACGCTCGATAAATTCTCTCTGGCGTTGCCCGAAGGACTCGATGAAGACGGACTGTGTTTGGCATGATCGTTGGACCTTTCCTTATGAGTTTTCCGGATACTCAAGTTTCGCATAAGTAGAAGCCTCCGGCGCAACTGGTGGCTATCGGCAGAAGTTGTAAGGTGTTGTTATGTCCCCGGAGCCGTCGAAGATCCAGTCCTGGCCGGGCCGCTGAACAGTTCGTCTTTCAGGTGGTCATCCAATACGGTGGAGACGTTTAATGAAAGTCAGCCGGTGTTCCGCTCATGGACACGCTGCGCAAAACGGAGGTCTCTGCGATTCCGCGTCGTGCCGCCAATCAGAATACCTTCGCCGGCGCCGGCCTCCGGTCGATCGGGACCAGAAAGGGGTACAAACCGTCAGACCCCGTTTTCAAGGAATAATGGCTTGAGACGAGGAAGCGCTGAGCTTCACGCCGGTGACGGTGGTCAATGTCATGTTCACGGTGTATGAGAAGCGCTTAACCGATACCGGCCGAATCAGCAGAATGCGGATCGTCGACGATGTGCCAGCCGCCAGATTGCCTACCTCGATCGTGCCTGGGTTCAGCAGACTGACCGAACCAGTTCCAGTCAGCGTGCGGAAAGAGGACTCCGTGATCGCCAGGTTCATCGCGTATCCCGTTCCCGTGTTGGTGAACATCAAGTCGACGTAGTAGTTGCCGGACGCATCCACCCCTTTGCCAGTAACGCTGGTGCTGATGCCGACCGTTCCTACAATCACATTCACAAAGGAAGTCGCCGTCCCGATCTGACCCGACGAGTTGCGATAGCGGAATGTCACTGCTGTCGTGCCGATTCCGAATGAGGTCGAAGAAGTGACATCGACGCCATTGACCTGCGGCGTCAGCCGAACGGGAGCTGAATCCGTCGGATCCAGCGCGGAGCCGGATGCCAGGAATGCCGCCAGCAGTTGCGATGAACTGGCCCTTGCGCCCGCAGCAGAAGTCGCCGCAATCGTTATGGAAGCCGGGGCCGTAACAACAGGGGGAGAAACCTGCTTGATTGTGATCGTCACGGTCGCGATGGTGGAAAGTGACGTTCCGTCGTTCGCGCGATACGTGAAGCTGTCGCTGCCGGTGTAGCCTGCTGTCGCATTGTAGCTGAACGATCCGTTCGCGTTCAGCGTCAACGTGCCATGCGTCGGACCAGAGTTCAGAACTGCGGTCAGTGCGTCGCCTTCGACATCGGTATCGTTGGCAAGAACACCTGAGAAGGCGACAATCAGCGGCGTGTTCTGATTCGTAACGTAGATGTCATCATTTGCAGTCGGCGCCAGATTGAGGGGTAATAGCACGCCCGTTGCAATTACTTTGATGAAGTCAAAGGCCGCGGCGGGATCTACAGGTGCGACGGCAAAAATCCGCAGCGTCACCGGTGATGTGCTGGACGGCAGGCTGAGCGTGATCAGGTAGGTCGCAGTATCCAGTGACGTCGCCACGCGGGAAACAACCGTCTGATAGTCATCGAGACTGCTGCGAATTTCCAGGAAGGCCGGCCCGCCTTCTTCGACGTTCGCTTCGATAGACAGCGACGTGAGCGCCAGCCTCTTGTCCGGAATCACTGGCACGGTGAGTTCGAATTCCGTTGGCACATCAATTGGATTACCGCTTGCATCCAGGATTGGGTCCGATGTCCGCGAGGTCACCGCAATCGTTGTTGTGCCGTCCGGAAGCGTGGTGATGACAGTCTCCAGTGCCTGTGGTTCCACCGGCGGAAGCTGGATGTTCGGGCTCGGCGTCGCCACGATCGCGGCATTCAAACCGTCGCCGGTGAATTGTCCGACGACGGTGCCAATCGGCGTCACACCGGCCGCGGCATCGTGCAACGCGTTGGCTGCCACACTCTGTCCGACGATCTGCACGCGGCTGACGTCGGCCAATGCCGTTGTACCGAAGGCAATAGTCTCGATCCGTCCGAAGGCAGCGGTAATCACCTGCGACGCTCCGCTGAGCAAGCCCGCGTCGAGTGTGACGCCAAGCGACGCCGCAATTGCCGACGTCAGTTGCGAAACCGCCGTGGCGTTGCCCAGAATCGCATCGTTCGCCGGCGCCTCCGGCGCGGACAACCCCGCGGCGAGTTGCTGGTAGAAGCTACCGGCAACATCCGACGCTGAGACACCAGCAGCGCCATTGAGCAATGCCGCAATCTGTTCCGCTGCAGTCTGCAGTTGCACGCCGAGACGGTAGAACTCGAACGCGTCCGGCTTACCGAACGTGAGGTTCTCACTCAAATCGCGGATCGAAAGCAGCCCGGTCACCGCCGGATCATTGCCGGCAGCCCGCACCAGCACGGCGTTGGCTTGATCCACGCTTAGCCCGGACTGGAGCAACGACGTGAACAGAGAACTTACCGGCGACAGCAATGTTGGCACGCCGGAGCCCAGCGGAGTGGCCGGCGCGCGCACCGGAACCGTGACGGGCAGGCCGGTAAATGTGTCGATGCCGCCGATGCCCACCAGCTGGCCTTCATCGAGATCGAGAATGCCGTTACCGTTTCGGTCATACACTTCAAGCGGCACGTTGAGCCGGTAGCTGCCATCTTCGTCGGTGATCGCGAATGGCTCATCGGCATCGAGACTCAGATTGAAGTTCGCATCGAAGAACACGGTAGCTCCGGCAACCGGTCCGTCGAAGAAGCTGCCGCCGTTGGCCAGGTTGAACCCGACGGTACCGGAGAAAGAGAACAGAACCGCGTTAATCGTGATCGTGAACTTCACTTTGCCCGATTCCGTGATCCAGCCATCAAGGCTCGCCAGAGTGAAGCCGAAAACCTTCAACGTACCGTCCGCGTCTCCCGAGAATGAATACCCGCCGGAATCTCGAGTCAGCCCAACCTTCAGTGTGCCGTTAAACCCGTTGCCGGAGGCCGAGAGATCGACGCTCGCGCTGGCATGGAGGTCGAAGCGACCGTCGCTTCGAATCCAGCCGTTGAAGGTGAAGGTCTTGAAATCCCACAGCCGCGCCGTCAACGAAACATCGGCACGGAACTTGCCGCTGACAATGGCGAAATCGGCGGACCCGCTCAACGTAAAGGCGGCGATCGACACCGAGGCACCGGTAACGTGAACGCGGAAGGTGTTGCCGGTAACTCCCGCTGTTGTCGAATTGCGGCTGTTCAGCTGAAGTGTGAACGATCCGGAAATGTCGAAGCCCGAAACCTCCGTAATGTTCGGCGTGCCGTTTGTTCCCTTCTTCAGAGTCAGGCTCAACGCGATGCCGGGATCGCCGCCGCCCACAATCGTTGCGTCGCCATCGGCGTTCAGCGTCGCACCCAGGAAGCTGAAGGTTGAATTTACATCGACCGCAAGAGTGGAGCCGCTGATCGTTAGAGTAAACGCGCCCGAAAGTGTGAAACCCGAAACCGTCAGATCACCGCTGGCGATCACGCGTGCTCCAGGTGCAATGGCCGTCTGGCCGGGAATCGTCACGCTCGAGCTTGCCGTATTCAGTTCAAACTTGAATGTCATGTCCAAAGCCGCCGTAAAGCCGAGCGAAACCTGAGGGCCGGATAGCCGGGTAACCGTCAGCCTCGCCGCCACGCCGTTGGACCAGATCACCAAAGCCGAAGTCACACTCAGATCGAACACCCGGATGGTCCCGGCGCGAACCTGCAGCGTCGCATCGGCCACCATCGACACGACAGGCTGAGAGGTGCCGTTGACGGTTTGCGTGCCGGCTGTAAACGTGAAGTCTCCGACCAACGTGAATCCGTTCAACAACGTAAAGCTACCGCTGGCGATCACCCGCACGCCCGGCGTGATGACAACTGTCGAGCCGGGGATGGTGACATTGCTTGAAGACGTGTTGACCTCGAATGAGAACGTCATCCCGCTACCCGCCGTGAGATCCAGCGTGCCGGACGGGCCAGCCGACTGCGTCACGGTCAATCGCGCTGCCACGCCGCCGGAAAAAATCAGCATTGCGCTGGTGACGTCGAGATCGAACACCCGTGTTCCGTTTGCCCGAATCTGCAGCGTCGCCTCCGCCAGCATTGACACCACACTCTGCGACGTGCCGTTGATAACCTTGGTGGTGGCGGTGAATGTGAACGTCCCAGCCAGCGAGAATCCGTTCAACAGCTTAAAGCTGCCATTGGCGATCACGCGCACACCCGCCGCGATCACTGTCGTCGAGCCGGGGATGGTGACATTGCTGGAGGACGTGTTGACCTCAAACGAGAACGTCATTGCGCCGCTCACCGTAAGATCGAGTGCACTTGCCGGTCCCGCCGACTGCGTCACCGTCAATCGTGCCGCCACTCCGCTGGAGAAAATCACCAGGCCCGCATTGACGTCCAAATCGAAAACCACCGTCGTGCCGGCGCGCAGCTTCAAAGTGGCATCCGCCAGCATCGAAACGACACTCTGCGACGTGCCGTTGATGATCTGGGTGCCGGCGGTGAATGTGAATGTGCCGGCCATCGAAAATCCGTTCAACAGCGTGAAGGTGCCGTTGGCAATCACGCGCACGCCCGGCGTGATGACCACCGTCGAGCCGGGGATGGTGACGTTGCTGGAAGACGTGTTGGCCTCAAACGAGAACGTCATCCCGCCGCTCACCGTAAGATCGAGCGCGCTCGCCGGTCCCGCCGACTGTGTCACCGTCAATCGTGCCGCCACTCCGCTGGAGAAAATTACCAGGCCCGCATTGACATCCAAATCGAAGACCACCGTCGTGCCGGCGCGCAGCCTCAGTGTGGCCACCGCCACCATCGACACCACACTCTGCGAGGTGCCGTTGACGATCTGGGTGCCGGCGGTGAATGTGAACGTTCCGGCCAGCGAGAATCCGTTCAACAACGTAAAGCTGCCGTTGGCAATCACGCGCACACCCGGCGTGATGACGACCGTCGAGCCCGGGATGGTGACGTTGCTGGAAGACGTGTTGACCTCGAATGAGAACGTCATCCCGCTGCCCACCGTGAGATCCAGCGCGCTCGCTGGTCCCGCCAGCTGCGTCACTGTCAATCGTGCCGCCACTCCACTGGAGAAAATCAGCAGGCCCGAGTTGACGTTCATATCGAAGACCACCGTCGTGCCGGCACGAAGTTGCAGCGTGCCGGCAGCGGTCATCGTGAGGGCACTCTGCGAGGTGCCGTTGATGATCTGGGTGCCGGCGGTGAACGTGAACGTGGCGGCCAGCGAGAACCCATTCAGCAGCGTGATGGTGCCGCCGGCAATCACGCGCACGCCCGGCGTGATGACGGTTGTTGAGCCGGGGATGGTGACGTTGCCTGAGGACGTGTTGACCTCGAACGAGAACGTCATCCCGCCGCTCACCGTGAGGTCGAGCGCGCTCGCCGGTCCGGCCAGCTGCGTCACCGTCAATCGTGCCGCCACTCCGCTGGAGAAAACCAGCAGGCCCGCGTTGACATCCAAATCGAAGACCACCGTCGCGCCGGCGCGAAGTTGCAGCGTGCCGGCAGCGGTCATTATGAGGGCGCTTTGCGACGTGCCGTTGATCACCTGCGTGCCCAACGTGAAGGTGAACGTCGCGACCAGATTCATGTTGCCGAGCGCGAGCGTTCCCCCTGCGATCACACGCATGCCCGTCGCGATAGTTGTGGCGGATCCAGGAATCGTGACATTGCTTGCCGACGTGTTGACCTCGAATGTGAAAGTCATTCCGCCGGAAACCGTCAGACCAAGTACCGCATCGGGACCGGCCGACTGGGTGACGGTGAGCCGCACCGCCGTGCCGCCGCTGAACACCACGAGCGCTCCGGACACCGACAGATCAAACACTCGCGTCGTGCCCGCACGAAGCTGCAGTGTCGCCGTGGCCAAAAACGAAAGGGCGACCTGCGAGGTTCCGTTGATCACCTGGTTGCCGGCGGTCAGCGTGAAGGTGCCGACGAGATTGACGCCGGCAACGGTCAGTGTCGCGTTACCCGTTCCACCGGCACCGGCGACTTGGATTCTGACGTAAGGTCCGGCGGCGAGATTCACCGTCGTCGTGATGATTGTCGGGATCGCGACAGTCATGGTGTTCACTTCCAACGTGAAGCTGCCACTGAACGCGTAGCCCGGTCCGGACGCTGTGCTGGCGCCGAGAGTGATCTTCGCGGCAATGCCGGAAGTGCTGAGCAGCAGGGCACCGTTTGCGCTCAGCGAGAACAACGTCGTCGCGCCGGAAACCACGCTCAGCGTGGCATTCGTCGCAGTGATGGCCAGAACTGCTGCCGTCGACGTACCGACCGTCGCGGTTCCGGCCTCGAGGGCAAACGACGCGCTCATGCGGACGGCGCCCAGCGTCAACGTCGCGGGATCGGTGAGATTCGTACCGGAAATCGCGATGCGGACAAAAGTTCCGGCCGGCAGATTCTGTCCCGAGCCGCCAACGTTGTTCACCTGAGTACCGGTGGTATTGAATTCGATGCGGAAGCGGCCGTCGAACGAGTAGCCGGAACCCGAGCGCGTCACCGCATTGGTGTTACCCAACGTCGCACCGAGACTGACGAAGCCTGCGGCGCCTGCGGTTGTGAACTGGAACGCACCGGTGGTTGCGAACGAACCGAGGCCAAGCACCTGCACGAACGCCGAAGCGTTCAATGTCATGAGGCCTGGCGCGACGGCAACGACGAATGCGCCCTGCAGCGTGAACGCATCGGTCTGCGCGGCACCCGTGCCCTGACGCAGCAACAATCCTCCGGCAACAAAGAGACGGATGGTCTGTGGCGCGATCGTGACGTTCGTCGTCACCGCGGCATTGACGGAACCGTCGGTGGTGCTGACGCTGATGCGCGCCACTGTCGCGGCCGGTGTGCCAACGGCGCGGGTATTCACTTCCGCATAGAAGCGCGCATTGAAGACCCATCCCGTATCGTTGCGCTGCACCGCGGCTCCGGCCTCAAATTCGAGACGGCCGACAATTCCGGACGCATCGAAGATCAAGGTCCCCCCAACATTAAAGCTTCCCAGCGGATCCGCAATCGTTGTGGCGAAAGCCTCGAGGTTCAATCCCGTCGGGGTCAGACTCATGCGGAAGAAGCCGGTGAACACCAGGTTGCCGAGCGTCAGCGTGCCATCGGCGCGTACGAACGCCGAATGCGCGGCGATCTGCGGGTCCTGCGCGGCGGGCACTCCGGCGCGATCCACCGTTCGCGTTACGCCCGTCGTGTTGAGTTGAAGTGCAAAACTGCCGGCGAGAGTGTAGAGACTTCCACTCAGCGTACCGACGCCGGCGGCGGTCATGGTCAGTTCTCCGAACATCCCAGGATTCGGATCGGCAATCAGAATCGTGAGGGTACCGGCGACGGTGAACGATGTGGTGCCGAGCAGCGTCAACGTTCCACCGATGCCCGTGGTAATGCCCTGTGTCGTCCGGCGGATTTCGGCAAAGGCATTTGAAAACGTCAGCAGATTCGCCGGCATTCCCGCCCCATCCAGACCTGGAATGGTGAAGTTGTCAACCGATGCATGAGCAACGAAGTTCGGGAATACAAAAGAGGCCGGGTCATCGAAGTTGAACAGCTCCACTTCGAAAAAGAAGTGTGCGTTCTGCACCAGGCCCGAGACATTCAATTGCGCATCGAGACGGAAGCCACCGTAACGTTGAACGCCAGTGGATCCAGCTCCGCCGAAGCCGGGAGTAAATGCTCCGAATGACAGCTGCGAGGCGGAACCCGAGGCCGACTGGAACAGGCTTGCGGGCAAACCAAAACTACTCGACAGCCACTGTGCCAGCGGCCCGGAATCTACCAGGACGATGACACCGGCAACGGGCAGATCGAAATTGATCTGGCTGATTCGCGGGTCGAGCAGCACCGCGAATGCCTGCGCAGGATCCTGTCCCGGCGCAAGGAACGGTTGAACCAGCCGTCCCACCAGCGGCGAACCCACCAGGTCTCGTATGACGGCATTCAGGTTCTGCGTCTGGCGCTTTATTTCAAATGTGGCCGTGAGACCCGACAGCCATGGCACTTCGGCAGTGACGCGAAGCCCCGTTGCGGACGCACCAATTTCGGCGTGACCGAAGTTGATGCTGAACAGCTGAAGATCGACAAAGCCTTCGAGGAATGCCGCATTGAAGATGTTCGTGATCTTTGCCGTCAGCACTGCATCCAGCGGACGCACCTTTAACGTGCTTTGAATGGCCGGATCGCCATTGGCGCCGCCACCGACGGTGTGCACCTGCGGGTTATCGCTGAGATAATCGCCGACATCGAAGAGCTCCTGCGGCGACGGCAGGTAAATCTGCAGGCGAGCCCACACATCGTCCTGAGTCAGCTTGCCGACGAAGTCATTCAACCATGCCTGATAGGCCTGCGCGACAGCGACGGCCTGCAATGGGTTGTTGAGATCGCCGTTCGGCAATTGCCAATTGACGTCATGCGTGAACAGTTCCACCGGGTCGCGCAGGATCTTCGGAAAGAACAGCTGTCCGGTGAGCACGATGCCGCCGAAGCGCATCATGTTTTCGTACTCGGATTTCTTGTTAACAGGAATCGCGCCCGAGATCTGGGCGGTGGAATTTGCCAGATCCTGATTTGGATGGCCATCGCCATCCGGATCGAGATTGACGACGCGGGAAGCAAACAATCCGGACGGCAGGAAATTGCCGTTGGTATCCAGCTGCGATCCGAAGATGAGTCCGCTGATCGAGGCCATGCGGAAGCCCATCATATGCAGCTCGCCGCTGATCAATACCTCCCATTTGCCAAATGGATTGATGGTGTCGACGATGAAATCGGCCAGATCTCCAAGATTGTCGGACCCCTTGGCCAGCAGGTTGGCGAAGCGGCCGACGTCCGGGAAGTGCAGCGTAAAGCCGAGCTCGACGGTATCGGAGAAACCAAGCGACATCAGAGTGAGCAGTTGCGATGCGCCGGGCAGGAAGTCCAGCGAGCGTTTGACCATCTCAATGATGCTGGTCTGATAGGCAAACGACAGTCCCGACTTGCTGAGAATAAGTTCGACACGCTCGGTTGCAGGCCCCAATGGGAAACCGAGAATCTGCGGCTGCACGAGCCCTTTTATTGCTAGCTCAGGATTGAAAACGGCCCAGCCTGCAGCGATGGCATCTCCCGCCGCGCGCTCCATCACATTCAGCAGCGCCGTCGCGGCGTCGAGCCCGAGGCTGGTGCGTTGCGCCGCGTCGAGCAGGTCGCCGAGAACGAGGGCTGCGATTTTTCCAGTGCGCTGCACCTGATCCGCGGCAAAGGTTGCCGTCGAAATCGGCAGTATCGGCGTCAGACCCAGGCCGGCGTTACCCAGCAACCGCGCGATGACGAAGGCACGATCGATGATTCGCGACGACTCCAATGTCGACAGTGTTCCGTCGCCGTTGGTATCGCGGAACTGCCGTGCCAGGATCGGATCGCGCGACGCCTGGAGGTCCGCGGCAAACTGATCGAGAAGCTGAGCGAAGGTATCCTGCGCGACACCGAGAACCCCGCGCGATCCTTCATCAATGAAAACACCAAGCGCCAGTATCGGCGCTTCGATCATTCCCGTTGTGCGCAGGTGAATGGAGAATGTGCCAGAAGCCGGGAACAGGAAGCCCAGCGGATTGCGCGGAGACGGCAGCGCCGCAGCGAAATCGAATGCCGGATTGAGCGGATCGCTCAGATCCAGCAGAGCTGCGGCTTCTCCCAGCGGGATGCCAAAGATATCGATGCTGCCGGTGCCGAAATACTTGATCGAGATACCGCTGCCAAAACCGATGTTGATACCCAGCGTCAGCTGTCCGGTCAGAATTCCCGGTGTTGCGACCGTGGTGAAATTGCCGCGAATGGTCTCGACAAAGCCGGTGCTCCAGGTAACGCGATGCTGCTGCAGCGCCTGCTCGATGCGATCATGGATCAGTTCCGTCGTGATTTCCAACGGCGAGAACAGCGCCGGATTGCCCAGCAGCTGGTCGGGCGTCACCACATCCGGAATGGGATTGGCGCCAAACGAAATGCCGCCTTCGAGCCCGGTGAAGAGAATACCGGTTGGACCAAGAGGTACCGGATATCCCGCCTGGATGGTGGCGAGAATCGGACCGGCTTCGCTGAAAACGATGTGGATGCCGGCGCCGATTCCGCTAAACAGGAACTTGCCGCCGACCTCGACATAGTACGCCGTGCGGTTGCTCACTCCAGGCCCCTCGTCCGTGTCCACCGTGACTTTACCGAACCCGATCACCCCGTAAATCTGCACTCCGTTCTCACCGCCGATGGTGAAAGGACCAACCGCAACATGGAAAGCTTCGAGTCCGACAATGGGGAACTCACCTTGTGCCAGCAATCCGATGTCGACCTGGAGACCGTCGAGGGATACGGCGATTGGGAAAGGCAGACTGTCGGTCGGAACAATTCCTCCCGACACGATCAGCGTGAATTCGAGTGGGTGGAGAATGACTGTCGAGCTGGCGTACTCCCCGGTTCCGGGACCGAGCGCGCCGTTATCGAACTGAATACCCAGCTTTGTTATTTGAACCGGCAGGAAGTCCGGCAGGCCGAGCTTTTCGGCAGTCGGAACGGTGACGACGACAAAGAACTCCGGCAGGACCAGAAGCTCGCCATGACGGCCGATACCGAACTGGCCGGCCGAACCGCCCCAGCCATCGAAGATGGTTCCGGTGGCATCGTTCCCGAGCTTCACGCCAATGCCGCCACTGAGGGGAGTCCCGCCAAACTCGATGAGAGGAGCGCCATCTTCGGCAGTTAGATCGAGCGTGACGTCATTCGCAAACAGCGTCAGCAGATCGCCGAAATGAATCGAGACCGAACCGACGTCGACGTCCAGGAATTTCAAATGGGAATGGGCCAGATCCACATGGAAATCGGAATCGATGGATAGCGTCATCTCCATGGTGACCCCCGCATTCACAACGGAGACGAGTCCATCGCCCAACTCGAAACTGGCCGAAAAGGTGGCGTTCATGTCAAACAACACACCACCGCCCGCCTGATCCACGAGGTGGAAGGTCGCATCGATGGAGCCCTGCAGGTGTAACGCGTCCGCCTCCACCGACACAAACACCCCGCTTTGATCGGTGACGAAGTTTCCTTCGACGTAGCGGCCAAGCGTCACTTCCGCATCAATCGCGATGGACCCGAGATCGAGATTGCGGATCCCCAGCACGATGAGATCGGTGTTGAGCTTCGGCGTCCCGTGATCGACATGGAACTGCAACGTGAATGGATCGCCTTCGAGAACCTGCGCGTCGGGCCGCACGCCTGCCGGATCGCGGAATGCGAATACCGGATCGAACGGAAGTCCCAGGTCGCTGAAGATGGGAAAGTCTTCGAGGTTGAGCGCACCGGTGACCGACAAACGGAAATCATCCAGTGCAATGCGATCTCCGGGAGCGGCGCCGGTAATCGCAATTTCCGAAATCGTGAATGGCAGCAGTTGCGCGATTCCCAGCGTCTCAGCCAACGTTCCCGGACGCAGTGCCACTCGCGTGACGCTGAACGCTCCACTCTGCGCGATCTCGACATTGTCGACCTCGAGCTGGACGCCGTCGCCAAGGAACGGCAGCGTCAGAACGGCGGTTTCGACGCTCAGCAAGGGAAGCGCCGCAGAACCCGGGCCAACGGCAATCGTTCCATTCGTCGCCGTGAGGTCAAAGAGGCTCTGAGGAACATTCAGCGTATCGAAGGTAAAGCGGAGGTCGCCATTGGCCTGGAAATCTCCGGTTAAGGCGAGCGAGTCCGCATCGTTTCCGTCACTGATCGTCGCGATACCATCAAGCGCAGCCGTACCGAGATTGGGCAGCAGAGCCGCACCGTCCGCAACCATTTGAATCGCACTGAGACTGAAATCACCGGTGTCGAGATTGACGGAAAGATTGGTGGTGCGCAGGCGCAGATTGCGGAACTCGACCAGAGTGCCGATTGAGCCGCTGACCGTGACAGTGAGAGATCCGATATCGATGCGCCGGTCGTTTGCGATATTGGGATCGTCGAACAGCTTCAGGTTGTCGATCGTTCCAGTCGTGAGAGTGGGGAAAGTCAGGAACTCGACCAGAACCTGGCCCAGCGTTGCAATCGGTTGACCCGGCCCCGGTGCGGAGAAAAAGACCACATCGTTCGACGTGAAGCGCAGGAAGTTTCCGATCTGAAACACGATCGAACCGATCGTCACGCTGTCGATGGTCGGCTCGATGCGGTCAAAGCGGATGAACGGCGAATTGGGCAGGCGCGTTGCTTCCACGATGAGTCCAAAGCTCAGAGCATTGTTGCCGGTGAGCGTCGCCAGAGCGTGGAGATCGAGAGTTGCGGAGTTGCCGTTGAATGTCAGCATCGACGGTAGCAATGAGAGATTGACGTTGATGAGCGAGCTGTCATTGGCCGCAACAACTTTCAGGAAGCCAGAGAAGCTGTCATTGAAGACGCCGTCCTGATAGCCGCCAAGTGTGACCTGCCCGTCGATGCGAACGTCGAGAATATTCAGTCCCTGAATCCCCAGTGTGATCGGACCGAAGTTGCGCGGCGCGATCTTTCCGTTCTTCAACGACTGAACATCAAAATCAAAATCGAAACTCCCGTTGGTGCTGCCGGGAGTGACCGTGGTGACACCGCCGCTGCCGATTCCGGCAGGATCGCCAATGTAAATGATCGGAGTGAACGGCAGCAGAGCCGCGAGTTCATCGATCAGGAAATGACCTGTCGCGCCCAGCGTGAACGCATTCAAATCATCCGGGTTTGGAAAATTGATGCGCAGCACATCGAGCTCCAGCGGCAACAGCCCGGCAATACCCAGAGCGTTGGTGTAGCCGGGAGGAGCGCGGAGCTGTGCGCCGGCGATGAAGAACTTTCCATTCTGATGCAAGCCAAAGGATGTGAAATCCAGCGTCGGCGTGAGCCCGTTGGCCGCGAGTACGTCGAGTGAGAAGTGCGCGTTGTCGATACGCAACAGTTCAGCGTCGCCCGGAGCAGAAGGATCGATGGTCAGGTGAACGCCGGTCACCTGAAGATTCAGAACATCACCAAGAGACACCGTTACGGTTCGCGCGTCCAGCGTCGTGCGGCCGGTCGTCAGATCCAGCTGACCGAAGAGTCCCCGGAGGTTGTCGTTGGGATTGTCATCGGTGACAGCAACGTTGACGGCAAGATCCGGGAACAATGCGGCCGAGTCCGCCGTGATCGTTAGTAAGAGCGGATGGTCGAGAGACACCGCAATGCCGGTGGGCGCGCTGCCGATTCTCAATTTTCCATCGGCACCGCTGGGAAACGTCACGTGGACGGAGGGAGACAGCGTTGCAGAAGCGCCGTTCAGTTGCAGGGCGCCATCCAGAATCGAAAGATCGGAAAGATCCGCGACGAGATCAAAGCCGGCACCGAAAGTAGTCACCGCATCCGGGCGAATCGCATCGGGCGACGTCAGCAGATAGAACGGGTTGTTGCTGGTGTCGAAGCCAAAAACCAACGCACCGAACAGCCGGGCGTTCTCGATGCTGACGCGGCCACTGACATTACCCGCTCCTGGCAGCAGGGCACTGAAATCCACCGACGGATTGGCGAGCGCCTGCAGTGCAATGTTGCCCAGATCGATGCGCAGCCGGATCACGTCTTGCGGCTGGGCCGGCAAACCGTGATTCAGGAATTGTTCCACCGTATCGAACTCGACGACGTGCAGGACTTCCGTATTGGTGAGGAGGAATTCGGCCAGGCCACGGGCCGTTCCGAGAACATCGCCGAGGCCGTTCTGTGTCAGCGGCGCGGTGATGGCGTTAAAGCCTGCGGCGAGATCGCCGCTGAGAAGCGTTCGATTGCCCCGAATGACGTCGAGCGCCAGCTGGCGCATGTCCTCCACAAGTACGGCGGAAGTGAAATCGTTGTGACCATCCTGATCGACGTCGGGATTGATGATGTCGATTCCGTTCCAGGTGAATTGCGCACCAGTCGGCGTGTTTAGTGCAACAGCCAGCGTTGTCGTCGCCACGAACTGGAATGGATCGCCGCCATGCACCGTGTTGTTGTCCGGCTTTCCGTCGGCATCGATGTAGTCGAGAAGGTCCGATGTCAGATGCACCTTCAACTCGGCCTGCACGTCTTCGAGTTCAGGCCGGAGGTTGCCCACGTTGCTGGCGAACTCATCAACGCGAAGCTTACCGTCGCCATCGGCATCGGTGGAAGCGAGGGCGAGACGCACGGTGGTCGACATCGTCGCTTCTGCTGCGGCCTTCATTCCGGCAAACGTTCCTTCGGCACCGGCTGTCCCGGAGATCGCGGCATCGAGGTTGCTGTCACTGGTCAGAAAGAATCCGTTTGTATCGAAACCGATGCCCAGATTGATCAGGGGCAGCAGCCCGGCCTTGAGCGTTCCGTTCAACCCTGCCGCCGCGAGTCCGCCGATTCCAGAAGCATCGAAATTGAAGTCCGCCTGGAACGGCACAAAGTCGTTGGGGTTTGTCTGAATGCGAACCCGCAGCAGATCGCCGACATTGGTCGACTGACCAGACAAGAGAGCCGCAATCTGATCGCACGTCGCCATCGCTTCGACGTTCACGCCTATTGCATTCAGCAGGCTGACCAGGAACGCCGTATTTGCATCGGAGACATCCATCGAAGTGTTTCCGGCAGGCAGGTTCCCGGGATCGAAAGTTTGGGTTTCCAGCGGCATCGAAATTGTCGGCGCACCTCCCGGGGCTAGCGGTTGCGTCACCGGGAAAACCGCACCCAATGAAATTGCTGCCGCCACTGCGTCGACGCGTCCATGGCCTGAAGCCTGATCCGGTCCCGGGCGTAAGCCATCTTGGCGAAGGATGAGGATCTCGAGAGTTTGTTCCAGGACCTGATTCTGGAAAACAACCTTGAATGGAACCGTGACAACGAAGAAATCGTCCCCCCGGCTCGTATCGAAGGGCAGCCCCACAAGCTTCTTCACCGACGCTTCGTCTGTATCTCCAGCTTTGAATATGATCTGGTTGCCGATCGGTTCGCCGTCAGGATTTATCAGGGCAGCCACCAGCGGATCCATCTGCGTCTTGTCGACAATGATCGTGGCTCCGGCCGCGTTGAGAGCGTGTTCCAGCGGGTTTATCGTCTTCAGCCCCGTTAGGGAGGCGAGGGCCATTTCCGTAATGCCCGTCGGAGTGCTGCCACCCGGGCCGACCGCGACGGTGACGATGCCCGTCGATTGATCGCCATCGGCGCTCTCCACGGTATAGCGGAAAGTATCGGATGAAGCGCCGACACGGGGTGTGTATTGGATCACTCCATTCTGCAACGTCACTGTTCCGGAAGTGATGTCATTCCCTTTCAGATTCCTGTTATGGCTTACACCCACCAGGTGGAGTGCAGTACGCGCTGCACTGCCGGACACCTGGGCCGCGGGATCAAGATCGTTAATGAGAATCTGGTCCGGACGAATCGAGGTCATCGTGCCGATCGCGACTTCGACAACGTCGCTCATCGCGATCGGACTCAGGGTCAGATCCTTCGCGGTGGTGATGATCGCTTCCCGGATTCCCGTCGCGGTCATGAACGGCCGACCCTGCATCAGGAGAGCGGCGATGGCCGCGACATGAGGGGCTGCCGCCGACGTACCATGAAACTCGGGACTGAAGCCTCCGGCACCCGAAACATTGACACCGTCGATCGCCATCACGTCCAGAGTGCCCCGAACCTCAACAATCGTGCCGGTGGCGAGATCCAGAATCGTCGACGGCCCGCGGCTGCTGAAAGGCTCCGGCTCGGTATGGTCCGGATCTTCAAAATTGTTCGCTTCGATGGCGCCCACGGTCAGAACACCACTTACCGCGGGATGTCCAACAATTGCATCGGTTGGCGTGTTGAATGTCCGAAGGATTCCATCGGAAACAATCATCTCGACGGTAACGGCGAGAGGTTTCCCTTCATCGGGTTTGGGAAAGTTCGTGAGATCGATACCGATATATGCCTTGACGATGACGTTTTGGTTTCCGCTATTAAGATAAGAGAGCTTCGTCAACCCTGCGTTGCTCCCTGCATTGGACTCGATGGCTTTGCCACCGGGTGGCACCAGCACCAGTCTCAGGGGATGCTCAGGAGACACCACCCGTTCACTCGACTGAAGCATCACTTCTACGGTCTGGCGCGGTGCAACCTCGATGTTCACGAAATCGGTGTTGTCGCCAAAGAGGTGATAGAGCGATGTGACAGACGACGGTGGTGCGTCGCTCGTATGCGGCGTCAGATTCCCTTGATAGTGCCCGAGGTTGTCGTTTCCCGCAGCAGAGACGTAAAGGATCTCTTCGGCATCCACAATCTTTTTAACTCTGTCGGCGACGCTCCGGTCCTCCAGGAAGCTAGGGGTGGGTTGTGTCGCATCGGTCTGGAAGAAGCTTTCATTGTAGAACCCGATGTCATCCACAATAATTTGAACACCCTTCCCGACAAGCCAGTCCAGCCCGGCCTTGAAAGGCACTCTACCGTCGTCGACTCCACCGATTCCAACAAAGTAGATCTGCGCGTCTGGGGCGATATCCTGAATGATCTCGATAATTGCTGTTCCCTCGGCGCCCCCTTTTACGATTACCGGATTCCCATCCTTATCTGTCACCGGTTGCCCGTTCCTATCTGTCAAGGTGTAGTTCTTCCCAGGAAGGGCGCCTCCGACGCTGAATACCTGGACTGAGCCGGCAGTAATATCGGGGTCGGAACCACTGCTTGCCAGGTCTAATCCCAGCACACCGTCGGCAATCACGCCGATCTTGATGTGTGCTCCAGTAAGCCCTAGCTCATTTCGCAGCCGATCCGAACCGAGTATTTCGTCGCCAATGGTGTAGTGCGGACCATGGCCCTGGGCTTCGAGATTACCTAGAGCATCGCGCTTCAGATCAAAATGAAACAGGCCCTTCAACCAGTTGTAAAACTCCTGGAACCAGCTGGATTGAAATTCACCGGAGCGAACCAACGCTGCGCCCGAATCGGGTGCTGGAGACAGGGGTGAACCCGACGCAAGCGGAAGCTGGAGACCATTGACGAGTTCGGTTAGTCCGTCGCCACTGAGAACGCTGCCAAGGCTGTCGGTGAAGAGCGGCAGCAGCGCGTTGATCAGGTCGTCGGTGCATGGGAACTGAACATTGGCTTGAGTCGTGGTGACGTTGTCGGCGATATCGAGATTCCAGGTTCCGGTCCATGGCAGATTGAGCGGCAGCAGGTTGAAGTCGAGAGCGATCTCGGCGGCGCCATTGGCATGCGGCGACAGGAACTGTCCGGCGAATTCGGCGGCACGATAGCGGCGGGCTGCGGAATCTCCTTCGAGATTGATCGTGATTCCACCGGCGCCGGTGCCTGCGGTACCGGAACCCTGAATGGCGAGCGAACCAACCAGAGGGAAAGTTCCTTCAATGCTTCCGCCACCGGTGATCGCTAACGTGAGATGACTGTCGCCACGGAGGAAGAAGCCTGTGGCATCGATACCAAGCTGGAGATCGAAACCGAGATCGCCATCCCATGCGACCGTACCCGAGAGATCGGCCGATGGTGCCAGACCAGCAAGAGATCCGAGCGTGCTCTTGTCAAAGGAGGAGCTTCCGGTGACATGGGCGATGTCGTGATGGTAGCGCAGCTGAATCACATCACCGGGTTGCGTCGCCGGAATGTTATGGCTCGCGTCGGTGAAGCCGCCGTCGATTGCCAGGATTTCAAAGCCGAGACCTTCGAGTGCGCCGATCAGCCCCGCAAAGCTGCTCTGGACGGGAATCGGTGGCGCGCGTTCCTGACTCAGCTTATCGGCAACCCCGAGCGTCGTTGTCAGATCGCCGGGCAGCACCGGAAGGTCGGGCGCATTGAACGATTCCCCGAGCTCCGGCAGGCGCAGATAAAATGCGCCGAGGCCGGCGTTGAGATCGGTTCGAATCTGGCTGACGCGGTCCGCCTCGTTCTGCGTTGAAATCGTGATCGATACTGTTGCGGAACTCGTGCTGCCGTGAGTGTCGGATATCGTGTATGTGAACGCATCGCTGCCTGTAAACCCACTCCCCGCCGTATAGCGCACGGTGAAGTTCGCGTTGATCGTGGCCGTGCCGTGCGCGGGAGTTGTGACACTCACGGGAGTCAGCGTGTCGCCATCCGCATCGGTATCATTGGCGAGCACGGCAATGTCGACCGGCGTGTCTTGTGCCGTCGTCGCAGAATCGGCGACAGCAACCGGCGCGTGGTTGGTCGCAATGATGTCGATGAAAACCGTTCCGATACTCGTCGCACCAAACAGATCCCGCACGACGTAGGTGAATGCATCCGATCCGGCGACACTCGGTAGCGGATTATAGGTGAAGCGGCCGAGCGGATCCTGCAGCACAATTCCCTGGCCGGGCTGAGTGAATCCGATCACCTTGAGCGTGTCGCCGGGATCGACATCGTTGACCAGTACATCAAAGGTTGCCGACATGGTGTTCTGCAGCGTCGAAACGAAATCGTTGACGGCGATGGGATCCTGGTCGCGAGTGATGCCGTAAGAGAGCAGTCCGGGCCTGGGGCCAAAACGGCCACCGGAGAACGTGAAGCCTTCGTAAGTGAAAAACTCCCCGGTATGGTTGATGTAGCTCAGGATACTGATGACTGGTCCTGCCGGCGGCACAAAGGCGGAATCGACAACGAGCTTCAGTTTGCCGTCGAGCTTTGCGGTTCCCGTCACGGCGATGCGATCGACGGTGCTCGGCAGTGTGCCGGCCACTTCAATTTCAAGAGCGCCCGACAGGTTCTGCGTGAAGTCGCCGTGGATCGTCAACAGCCCTGGCGATGCACCCGGCGCGATCACGCTGAAGTTCACCAGGTTGCCATTAATTGTTCCGTTACCGCGCAGAGTTCCAGAGTTTATGCGCAGCACCGGAACCTCGACGCTGCCGTTTTCGAGCGTGAGGTCGTCGACCAGGCCAAGGTCCAGCGTGACAACAAGCGACGTTGCGACGATGCGCAACGGCTCGCTCGTACTGAGCGAATGCGCTCGCGCAGTGGCGCCGGAAATGACAATCGTATGCTCGCCCGGAACATCGATGGTCACATCATCCAGCGGAGTCGGCGTTCGATTCAGATTCCAGTTCAGCGGATCGTTCCACGACACACCGTCTCCGCCACCGTCCCACGCAATCGGGCCATTGGAGACGCTGGCCACATTAATGGAAAAGCCACCTCCCGTCAGCGATCCGCTCAATCCCACCGGCTGCGATTCGGTCTTGGCAAAGTTGCCGGTCGACGAGGCGAAGGTCAGGAAGTTGAAGGAGTCGCCCACCGATGGAATAAATCCATCGATGAAATTCACCCTCAGCGTGCCGCCCAGTGCCGCCGATCCGCTGATGGCAAGACGGTCGAACTGGCCGGGAGCCACGCCGCCGATATCGATTTGAGTTTCTCCGAAAGGAGTCTGGGAAAGATTGCCGTGAATGTTCAGCAGACCGGGAAGGAGTGAGCCGTTATTTTCGACGTTGCCCGTAACAGTCCCCGAACCGCTGAGGACTCCGCCCGGCAGGTTCTGCATGTTGCCGGCCGCAATCGTTCCGTTGTTGATGAAAATATCCCCGCGATTGGACAATATGTTTCCGGCAACTAACGACCCGGCACCAACATTCAGTACGCCGCTTTCCGCCACTGTCGCAGAACCGTTTGCCACGAGTTGATGGGTTCCGAAATTCACAGTCTGTGTTCCCGTCAGCCCGTCGATGACCAGAGATCCAATCTCAACATCCGAGGACAACGACACCGTGAATGTTCCGGAAAGATCGAAGCGGACCGCGCTGTGTGGACCGGGCAACGCGTCCTTGCTCCAGTTCAGCGGATCGTTCCACGACACACCATCGCCACCGCCATCCCAGAACACGCTGGCGAAGGGCGTAATTTGAAGCGGAACGACAGGCTCGCCGTTCAAACTGACAACATTAAACGAGTAACTGGCAGCGCCGTCATACCGGCTGCCTTCGAGCAACAACGTGTACGTACCCGTCGACGGCAGGCTCAGCGGACCGGCATCCGAGTTCGTATCGGAAAAGCCTTTGTCGAAGACGAGATTGCCGAATCGGTCAAGTAGTGCCCACTGTGCGTTGCCGCCGCCGCTGCGCGCTGTGACGTCGAAGTAGAACGTATCTCCGGCCGTCGCATTAAATCGGTACAGGTCCGTCTCGGGTCCGGGATTCAGCGTCGAACTCACTGGCGTCCCCGGCGTGATCGGCACCGCATCCGCTAGGTTCAGCAAGCGGAACGAATAGTCTCCGACGGTATCGAGACTGCCATCGATGATCAACGTGTAGTTGCCGGCAATCAGATTCAGCACCGGATTGCCAATGTCATGGGAATCGGTACCGACAAACGACCGCCCGCTGACCACGGTGCCCGCCGGCCCACTCAAGTACCAGAAAAAGTTGCCATTGTTCGGGCTCAACAGATCGAAGTAGAGCTGTGAAGCATTGCCGAGGCTGAAAGTATAGCTGTCGGTCTCGCCCTGTTCGTCAATTGCTTCGCTGACCGTCCCCCCCAATACCAGAGGAACCGGATTCACTTCATCGCTGACACGAACGATATTGAAGCTGTAGCTGGCGGGAGCATCGACGCGACTGCCTTCAATCATCAATATGTAGGTTCCCGTCGACGACAGCGACAGCGGACCCACATCCGAGTTTGGATCGGTAAAATTCCTTTCGAAGTAGAGATTGCCAAACGGATCGGCCAATGACCACTGGGCGTTGCCGCCGCCACTGCGGGCTGTGGCGTCGAAGTAAAGCAAATCCCCCACCGTTCCATTGAACCGGTACAAGTCGGTCTCAGGGCCAGGATTCAGTGTCGAGTCCACCGGCGTTCCCGGCGTGATCGGCACCGCGTCGGCCAGGTTCAGCAAGCGGTAGGAGTAGGCGCCGATCGTGTCGAGATTGGCGTCGATGATCAGCGTGTAGTTGCCGGCGATCAGGTTCAACAACGGATTGCCAATATCGTGGGAATCCGTACTGGTGAATGGCCGCCCGTTAACCACAGTTCCCGCTGGCCCAATCAGCGACCAGAAAAAGTTGCCGTTATTCGGACTCAACAGGTCGAAGTAGAGCTGTGAAGCAACGCCAAGACTGAAGGTATAGCTGTCGGTCTCGCCCTGTTCGTCTATGGCTTCACTGACCGTCTCTCCCAATACCAGAGGAACCGGATTCACTTCATTGCTGACAGTGACAATGTTGAAGCTGTAGCTGGCGGCGCCATCAACGCGGCTGCCTTCGATCATTAATGTGTAGGTCCCGGTCGACGACAACGTCAGCGGACCCACATCCGAGTTTGGATCGGTGAAATTCCTTTTGAAGTAGAGATTGCCAAACGAATCGACCAATGACCACTGCGCGTTCCCGCCGCCGCTCCGAGCGGTAACGTCGAAGTAAAGTACATCCCCCGCGGTTCCATTGAACCGGTACAAATCGGTCTCAGGGCCGGGATTCAGCGTCGAGTCCACAGGCGTTCCCGGCGTGATCGGCACCGCGTCCGTAAGATTCAGCAATCGGAACGAGTAGCTGCCCGTAACACTGCTATTCGCGCTGATTGTCAGTGCGTAGTTTCCGGCAATCAGAGCAATCACCGGATTTCCGATGTCATGGGAGTCCGTACTGGTGAAGGGCCGCCCGCCGATCACCGTTCCGGCAGGCCCAAGCAGCGACCACACAAAGTTGCCGTTGTTCGGACTGAGCATATCGAAGTAGAGGCTCGCAGGGCCGGGCAGAGTAAACGTGTAGATGTCCTGTTCGCTGACGACTCCGATAGCGTCGCTAATGGTGCCGTTCAACGTCAACGGAGTTCCCGTTGGAAACGGAGGGACAGGACTCGTTCCCTGCGGAGTTAACACCACGGTGTAAGTCGAGGGCGTGGTCTCGAAGTAGCGCCCTTCCATTAGCAGCGTGTAGGTTCCCGGCCGCGTCAGCGTCAGCGGTCCCACATCGCTGGAGGTGTTGGCGAAGTCG
>Ga0209488_10000275_pt1 | contig 41977 bp, 40 predicted proteins | sample Rivendell_Oct201_8_FD_188349 | JGI IMG/M metagenome (GOLD analysis project Ga0209488, IMG submission 188349) | Vadose zone soil microbial communities from the Eel River Critical Zone Observatory, Northern California, USA -... | ecosystem: Environmental > Terrestrial > Soil > Vadose zone >...
CCGCACTAGGAATCAATAAGTTGCTAGTGCACCTTTGATTCCGAAGTTCGCAAACGGATGTGCCGCAATGTGATGCGAACTTCGGAATCGGTGCACTAGCTGCATCACCCGTCCGTCACAGCTACCATTCGAGGCGACGCATCACCGCGGTCGGAGCGACGCCCGCTGCTGCGAGGATATCGCGCAGCGCTGCCGGATCGGGCTCGTCGCGTCCGCCCAGCTCCTGCGCGTGAATGCCCGCGGTCACGAACAGGCTGTCGATATTGAAGGCAGCGGCGCCTTTGAGATCGGTGCGTACTGAATCTCCGATCGCCATGACCCGCCCATGGTCGACGGCGCGACCGCGTAGGGCTTGTGCGCGCTCGATCGCCTGTTCGTAGATCGGCAGATAGGGCTTGCCGGCATAGATTACGTTGCCGCCCGAATGGGCGTAGAGATCCGCGATCGCGCCGGCGCAATAGACCAGATGGTCACCGCGCTCGACCACGACGTCCGGGTTGGCGCAGATCATCACGAGCTTGCGCGCGCGCATCTCGTCGATCAGCTCGACGTAGTTCTGCGGCGTCTCGCGGGTATCGTCGTAGAGGCCCGAGCAGACCACGAAGTCGGCCCGCTCGATCGGCGCGAGCTCGACATCGAGCCCCTCGAAGATCGGCAGGTCGCGCTCGGGGCCGACATGAAAGACGCGCTCGCCGGCGCGCTCCGCGACCAGCGAGCGAGAAACGTCACCTGAGCTGACGATCGCATCATAGGCCTCGCGCGGCACCTTGAGCGTGTCGATGAAGTTCTGCACGAAGTCGCCCGGCCGCGGCGCGTTGGTGATCAGCACCACGGTGCCGCCCTGGTTTCGGAACTTGATCAGTGCCGCACAGGATTGCAGGGTCGCGGCGACGCCGTTGTGCACCACGCCCCAGACGTCGCAAAGCAACACGTCGTAGCGTGGAGCGAACGTCGCGAAATGAGCTGTCAGAGGAGGCGTGGTGGCAGACATGAGACACGAGCAGACCGGGATACGAGCAGACTGGGATGCGACAGCGGAGCGGCGGCGCGACAAGATGCGAGAGATCGACAGGCAGCTGCGCCCGTCCATAGACGATCGGCGCGGCCACATCAAATGCGCCGTGCGATCTGGCTCAGCCCTGAGGAGCGTCGCGCCGTCGCGGCGCCCGCGGGCACCGCGACTTGCGAGCGTGCTGGCGCTGTCGGCGGCACCGGCGGAGCTTTCTCGGCGGGCTCGCCGCGGTCTGCGATGCCCTGCAGGGCTTCGGCGCGTACCGGCCGCGGCGGCGAGAACACAAAGCCCTGGCCGAAGCGCACGCCGCATTCGAGCAGATCGACGACCGATCCTTCGCTCTCGATCCGCTCGGCGATGAGATCGATGCCGAAGCGGCGGAGCAAATCGGCGAGGTCGGCCGGATCGATGTCGCTCGCCACCGCAATCCGCTTGAGCAGGACGTCGGCCCGCACCTTGACGTAACGGAAGCCGCGGGCGACCAGGTCACGTGGCTCGAACCGCAGGTCGGTGACATTGTCGAGCGAGAATCGATAGCCGCGCTCGGCAAGGGCTGAGAGGCTTTCAAGCTCGATCGGCCCGGCGGACGTCAACGCGCTCTGCGGGATTTCCAGCACGATCGAGGAGGAGACCGCGCGGTTGGCCTCGAGGAACTCAAGCAGCTGCGGGAATACGCTGCCGTCGGTGAGTGTCGAGACTGAAACGTTGCAGAACAGGCCAATCTCGCGATTCTTGGCGAGCAGGCGGCGGACCACCTGCACACAGCGGAAGATCACGAGATTGTCGATCTTGGGCAGCAGGCCGTGCGCGTCCGCCGAGCCGAGGAAATCCGTTGCCAGCACGACGTCGCCCTTGTCGGAGCGCAGTCGCGATAGTGCCTCGTAGTAGCGGATCTTGCGCTGCGGCAGCGTGACCATGGGCTGCAAGTAGAGGTCGACCCGGTTGGCATCGATGGCTGAGCGGATGGTGACTGCCATCGCGTCGGCGGCGGTCACTTTCGGCGCCGGCGGTGTGACGACCGCGGCCGGAGCCGGAGCAGGCGTCGAGGCTGCTGCCGGCGCTGCTGCTGCGACGGGCGGAGGAGATGAAGCTTGCACAACCGGCGGCGCGGCTGGCGCGGGCGGCACCTCCAGCTTCGGCCGCGCCTGCATGACCTCGACCCGCTCGATCTCCGCAAGCTCGATCTCGGTGAGTTTGCGCTCGTGGTCAGACAGCGTCTCGGCGAGCTGCCGGACCAAGGTGCCAAGCTCGCCGATCTCGGCGGTCAGCGGCTCCGTGGTCGCTCGCGTGCGCTCGATCGTGCTGTCGACCCGCCGCTGGAGCGCCACGAGGTCGCGCTCGACCTGTGTGACCTGGCGCGCCATGTCCTGACGCATCTCTTGACGCATTTCCTGACGCAGAGTGTCTTGGCGCGCGGCCTCCTGGCGCACAGTGTCGGTGGTGATGCGCAGAAGATCACCTGGCTGGTTCTGTGCCGGCTGGCGCACCGCAGCGCGCATCGACAACAGATTGTAGAGGCTGAGGAGAGCCAGCACCGCAATCGCCGTGAGCATTGCAGAAGGCGCGCCAAAGCCGAACGCCGAATAGGCGATCGCTCCGGCGGAGCCGGCGATCAGAGCCATGCACACGGAAACAAATACAAGGTCGAGGCGCATGGGATCTCCGGTAGCGGCGCCTGCGTGGCGAGGTGATTCGCCCAGCGTCCAATCTTCACGAGGCCGCAGTCGGGCGCAAGCGTCCTCGCGGGCTCGCCACAACAAGCAACAGCTAAAGACGCGGTCGTCGGAGCCGATGGCGGCAAGGCTAGGACCAAGCCAGCGCCGTAACGGCTACGGCCGCGGCGGCACGAAGGCATAGAGAATGCGCGCCGGCGCGACTTTCTTGTTCCAGGTCTGGCGCGCAAGCACGACGGGCGGCTCGATGTTGAGCGGCCCGAAGGTCTCGCGCCACTCCTCAGGCTGCGCGCTTAGATGGGTCTCCTCCCATACTAAAACCACCCCGCGCCGGGCGAGATCGCTCATGTCGACCCAGGGCGCGAGCTTCGGGCTGCCGTGCGGCAGCACATGTGGCCGGTCGGATGAATAGACAGCGAGATTGTTGACCACGAACTCGGTGCCGCCGGCATAGACGAGTGGCGTTCCGAATCGCTCGTGCCAGGCACGAGTGATCACCTCGGCCATCGCGTGACCGGGAAACTGGGTTGCCTTCGGCCGGTAGCGCAGGAATGGCTCGCCGAGCTCGGTCACCACATAGATCACCGGAAAGGCGATGAGTGTGGCGAGCGTGCAAGCCGCGAAATGGCGCCGCCGCCGCGGCTGCTCGATGGGTCTCAGCCACAGCAGCAGCGCAAGCGGAGCGAACGACCACAACGGATAGCCCCACATTGCGATCGCGAGCCGTCCGAGCAAGGCCGCAACCACGGTCGTGACCAGGAACGGGCCAAGCGCCAGCATAGCGACATAGCGACGGTTGAACGTCGCGACTTCAGCCGCGTCGAGCGCCGGGCGCTGGTCCCAGTGCCGATAGAGAAGCAAAAGCAGCGCAAGCGTCGGCAGGAGCGTCAGCAGCTGGCCGCCCGTCCATTGCAGCGGAAAGGCGATGTACTGATACCAATGCGCCGCCGTGCGCGCCCGCTCGTCGACATATTGAAACGGCAGAAAGCCGTCATGCACCAGCCACCACGCGTTGGGCGCGATCACGACCGCGAACGTCAATGCCATCACGTAAGGCCCGCTGGTGCGCCACGCGCGCCGCGCGACCGGATCAAAAAGCAGGAACAGGCCAAGCGCCGCCGCGAGCGCAAAGGCTGCGTATTTGGACCAGAACGCGCCGGCCAGAAACGCACCCGCCAGCGCCCAGTCGATGATGCGGCCCTGCCGCAGCGCGCGATAGAAGAACAGGCCAGTAAATGCCCAAAACGGCAGCTGCACCTGGTCGTGAGCGAACTTCACGACCGAGAAATTGTAGTAATGCATGCCTTCGAGCGCGAGCACGGCCATGAGTGCAGTGAGCGGGTCGGTGACCTCGCGCGCGAGCTTATAGACCGCGTAGAAGCAGATGACTGCAGCGAGCGGTCCGAGCAGGTAGATCGCGTTGACTGATCCGGTGACGCGATAGAAGACGTCGGCAAGCCACCATGGCAGTGGCGGATGCTTCCAGTAGCCGAGCTGCCATTCTTTGCCGAGCGCGAGATCCTCGGCGAGATCGAGTTGCAGATTTGGGCAGGTCAGGATCGGCAGGACGGTCCAAATTACAAGATGCGCCGCCAGTACGGTCATGAGCACAGCGCCGGGGCGACGGCGGGCGAGCGCTACGAGTCGGTCGAGGACGCTGTCGGGTGACGCGGCGCTGGTGGCGGCGTGCGTCATGGTGGACCTCCGCGCTTCATCGTTCTGGCCGACGGCGGCGACTGTCTCTCCTTAACCGAGTGTGGGCTGCAAGTCGACCAAGCTTGCAATCTCCTCAGCCGTTGCGGAGGCGCCCTGGCGGCCCCATAGTGGAAGCGCAATCGCCCGAATGGTCTCGTCATGGCGGCTTCGCCCCTTGATTTCTCGATCGTGCTGCCTGCCTACAACGAGGCTCCCAATGTGGCGCCGATGCTTGCGGCGTTGCATGAGGTGCTGGTGCCGCTCGGGTGCTTTGAGATTCTCTATATCGACGACGGCTCGAATGACGGCACCCTTGATGCCTTGCGCCACGCGGCTGCCGCCGATCCAACGGTGCGCTATGTCTCCTTCACGCGCAATTTCGGGCACGAGGCCGCGCTGCGTGCGGGTCTGCGGCATGCGCACGGTCATGCCATCATCGTGATCGATGCCGACCTTGAGCAGCCGCCCGGGCTCATTCCTGATCTGGTGAAGCAGTGGCGCGCGGGCTTCAAGATCGTGACCGGGCAACGCGTCGGCTATGAATCGACCGTGCCGTGGTTCAAGCGCGTCACCTCGCGCCTCTACTCTCGCTTTCTCGACACGCTCGGCGATGTTCATATTGACCCCGGCAGCGCCAACTACATGCTGCTCGACCGCGTTGTGGTCGACGCCGTCAATCGCATCGAGGACCAGGACTTGGTTCTGCGCGGCGTGGTGCGCTGGCTCGGCTATCCGGTCGGCAGCGTGCCGTTCCGCCAGAGCCTGCGCCAGCGCGGCGGGACCAGATACTCGCTGCGTCGCGTAATCGAGCTCGCGGTCACCGGGATTGCGACGCATAGCGTGCGTCCGCTGCGGTTCGCGATCTGGCTTGCGCTTGCCGTCGCGGCAGTCGGCGCCGGCCTCGTGGTCTATTCGATCGTGAGCTTCTTCTTCGTGCAGCGCACGGTGGCGGGCTGGACGTCGATCATGGCGGCCATTGCCATCCTCGGCGCGGCGCAGCTCCTGGTGCTTGGCATCGTCGGCGAATATGTCGGGCGCATCCTGCGCGAGACCTGCAAGCGTCCGAGCTACGTGGTGTCGGAGACCGAAGCGGACCGGCGCGGCGAGGGGGTCGAGCGGATCGTGCGGCCGGCGGAGTAGGCTCTCCATTGTTGGAAATGGGAACGAGAGATCGGCCCCTGTTTCGGCTCTGGGCCAGGGGATCGCCCTCATTCCATCTGCTTCCTCTTCCTCACCTCCCTCGAAATCGAGGGGCGATGGCGCGCCGACAAGGCGCACGGCCTGGATCGCCAGGCCGGATGTGGCACGGCTCGCGGCCGGGCCCTGGGCGTGAAGCGTCACGCCCCGCGCCTTGCGGCGCGCCAACGGGCATCTTCGGCTTACGCCTCCTCAACGGTCGGACCGACCAGGAGCTGTTTGTCCCTGGACGGTGTTGCCCGAGCGTCGCCCGTGGGTCGGTTTGCGTGATCGCCTTCCCGCAGGTGCCCTCCCGCTCCCCGCCTTACGAACGCCTCCGGAAGGCGCCCCTCGAACACGGATCGGGATAGGTGGCCTATAAGTAAATTTCACTATGAAGTCAAGAGAAGCAATCTTTCTTGCGACGGGCCATGGCGGTGGCCCGAGAGTCAGAACGGTGCGGGCCGTCCAGGATTCGCCCCAGAAGACAGGATTCGCCCAAGAAAAAATGAGCGCCAGGTCGCTCTCATAAGTATGTTCAGGCGCGTCATAAGATGGGACAACCTTTCCGGGAGCCATATCCACAGGACGGCGATGCGCGGACGGTAATATGGTGCATTGTGACAGCGCGGCATGGTTAAAATCTGTGTTGTTTTCGACACATACGGGCAAAATGGATTTCGCGGTAAGACTGTCCTGAGGGTGCACCTTCCGATTGTTGTACGTGGGCACTCACTGCAACATGAGGAGTGTCCCATGGGGAAAAGAGGTTTTCTGATTGCAACCTCGGCTGGCTTCGCGGCGGCGGCGGCGATGCCGGGTGCGCAAGCGGCCGACATGCCGATCAAGGCGCCGCGCTATATCGAGCCGGCGGCAAGCTGGGCGGGTTGGTACATCGGTGCACATGCCGGCGCGGCGTGGCAGAAGTCTGACGTCAATAGTGACGCTACGTTCCTCGATCTGGATAGCAAAAGCCTAATTCCGTTCAACAGCGCCTCGATCTCAAAGACCGGCTTCATCGGCGGCGGGCAGATCGGCTATAACTGGCAGCATGGCAACTTCGTGTTCGGCATCGAGGCTGACGGGTCGGGGCTGAGCGGCAGGGCTTCGGCTACTGTCGGCTCCGATGCAGCGACATTTAAAAGCCGAATTGACTGGTTGAGCACGGTGCGCGGGCGCTTCGGGCTTGCGGTCGGTGACACCATGGCCTACATGACCGCCGGCGTTGCGTTCGGCGGGGTCAAGAATTCCGTCACTATCTTTCCCGGCAGCCTCAACGAGGCTACCTACTCGAGCTCCAAGACAAAGACCGGCTGGGCCGTTGGCGGCGGCGTGGAGCACATGCTGAGCCGGAATTGGACCATCGGGCTGGAGGGCTTGTTTGTCGATCTCGGACGCTCGACTATCAACATCGATCCAGTTAATAGTTTCCAGTTCAACAACCAAGTCATCATCGGCCGCCTGAAGGTGAACTACAAGTTCTGATCGACTTGCGGTGCGTTCGCGCGCCGATCCGGCCATCCCGAAAGCCTCGGAACGCGGTTCCGGGGCTTTCTTTTCTGCACCGGCGCGCTATCAAGCAGGCGCTCCGACCATTCCAGTCCCCACCATTTGTTGTGCCTAGAGGCTCGCCCCGAATGCACGTCGTCGACATGGTGTTTCATTGGGCGCGGGTTGACCCGCACCGGCCCGCCATCATATCGCCCGACCTGATCACGACTTTTGCTGGTCTGGCCGACGCCATAGATTCGATCTCCAATCGGATTGATCAACTCGGGCTCGACCCGAGCGAGCCGGTCGCGACGGTGATCGGCAACCCGGCGCTATCAATCGCCGTAGCATTTGCTCTACAGCGTTCGGGCTTCAGCGTGGCGCCAGCGAACCGCGGACTCATCAAGCATCTACAACCCAACGGTATCCGCAATCTGATCTATGACGTGGAGGGTTTTGTTGCGAGCGGTGGGCGCAATATTCGATTCGACAATTCGTGGCTGCCGCCCCCATCCTCCACCCCTACCAGCCGAGCCTATCGGCGGCGCCCGGTCGGCGACGTTGATCTCATCTATTTTACTTCTGGCACGACAGGGTTGCCGAAGAAATTCGTTCAAAGCCGCCGGGGGCTGGATGCGCATCGGGTGCGTTTCGCAGCCGATGCAACACGGCAATCTATGCTTATCGTTCCTGGATTGACAGGCGCATTGGGCCTCAATTTTGCGTGCGAGATTCTTTATTCCGGCAAGACTGTTTGCCGTGCTTCGGCTCCGCAGGCCATGCTTGAGCTGGTCGGCCTGTTCCAGATCGACACCATGGTGGGGTCGCCTCGACAAGTGCTGGGACTTACAGCGCTCAAGGAATTGAGGCCCGACCTTCCGGTCGATTCGCTGCAGACGATCATCATGTGCGGAGCTACGATCGGTCGCCAGGGTGTTGACCGCATCCGGGCGACCCTCTGCCGAACGGTTATTAACGCATATGCTTCGACCGAAGCCGGACTCGCCGCATTGGCGCCATATGACTTGATTGAAGGAATTGCCGGAGCGGTCGGCTTCGTGGCGCCGTGGGCGGAGGTCGAGATCGTCGACAATGCGGGCAATCCGGTGCCGAATGGCTGTGACGGCATGATCCGCTATCGCACGGTGACGGACCAATGGTTCTATCCCGGAGACATCGGGCATCTTTCCGATGACGGAATTCTGTGCCTCGTCGGGCGCACTTCCGATGTCATCAATATCGGCGGCACCAAGATCTACGCGCGGAACATCGAAGAGATTGTTGAAACAATGGAGGACGTGCGCGAGGCCGCGGCTTGCGGCGTCAAAGACGCCGCTGGTGTGGAGCAGCTTTGGGTGGCCGTAGTACCGAACGGCACCGTGGACGGCGCGGCGCTCAAGGCCAGGATCCAGGCTCACCCGCATGTGAGTGGACATCTGTCTGAATTGTTCGTCGTGCCGGAGCTGCCGCGCGGCGATCTTGGCAAGGTCCAGAAGGTGAGGCTCAAGGAGCTCCTGCTTGGCTTGGTCGAGAGAACTTGATGCAGATCGTCGACGCGATCCTGTTCTGGGCCAATACCAGGCCGGCCCATCCCGCCATCATCCAGCCGCATGGCGTGCAGAGCTTTCGTATGCTGGCGGACGCGATCCTGGCGGCGGCAGGCCATTTCGCCCGCTCGGAGCTTGATCCCGCAAAGCCGGTCGCGGTCTCGATCGACGATCCGGCGCGCATGCTGGTTGCGTGCCTTGGTCTCCTGCATGCAGGTTTCACCATCGTACCGGCATATAAGGGGCTTTTGCAGCATTTGCCGATCACCGGCGCCGATACGCTCGTCTCCGCGCACGGCGGGCTCATCTGGCCCGATCACACCACGATCCTGTTCAACGAAGCCTGGATGAGCACGAATGCCCGCCCCGCCGAGACGCGCCCCACGGCTTTGCCGGCCCGCGACGGCAACATCATCTTCTTCACCTCCGGCTCGACCGGCAAGCCGAAGATGATCGTGCACACGCCGCAGGCGAGCACGCAGCGCGTTTTCCATTCGAGGACCGCGATGTTCGCGGACTTCCAGCGGGCGCTCGTGGTCCCAGGTCTCACCAGCACGTTCGGCTTTCATCGCGTGATTGAGATTCTCTACGCCGGCAAGACGGTGTGCTTCGCGGCGTTCGGGCAGCCCGCGCTGCTGCTCGCGAACGTGTACGACATCGACATGATGTTCATTTCGACCCAGCAGGCGGTCGCGCTGGCCGAGATTCAGGAGAAGAACACGCATTTCCGGCTGCCGGGTCTCAAGGCAATTCGGGTCGGCGGTGGCAAGATCTCGCGCCACGGCGTCGAGCGGCTCAAGGTCAACCTGTGCCGCAATGTCATCATCGCCTATTCCTCGACTGAAGCCGGCACGGTCGCGATGGCGCCGCACGACCTGATCGCGCAGATCCCGGACGCGGTCGGCTTCCTGATGCCCGAGGTAAAAGTCGAGATCGTCGACGCCGGCGGCGCCGTTCTGCCGATCGGTGCCGAAGGCTTCGTCCGGGTGCAGACGCCGCTGTTCAATGCGCTCGCCGCCGCCAGCGCGCCTGACGCAGGCGCCGAACCAAAATGGCACTATCCGGGTGACATCGGCCGCCTCACCGACAACGGCGTGCTGTGCATCGCAGGCCGCCACGAGGACGTGCTCAACCGTGGCGGCGTCAAGCTCGCAACCAGCGACTTCGAGGAGTTCCTGTGCGCGGCGCCGGGCGTGCGCGATGCCGGCGTCTGCAGCGTGATGGGCGAGGCGGGCTTTACCGAGATCTGGGTCGGCGTGATGCTTGAAGAGAGCGCCGACATGGGTGCCTTCCGACGGTATGTCGAGTCGAACGAAACGTATCGGGGCAACATCGACAAGATGTTCGTGGTCGAGGAGATCCCGCGTGGCGAACACCGCAAGGTGCAGCGCCTGGAATTGCAGGCGATGCTGAAGTCGATCATCGAGGACAATTAAGCTTGCGCCGTTGCACCTGAGCGCGCCGCTCGCAGCACTTCGGTCAGTTGGTGCCGGTCGATCTTGCCCATGTCGTTGCGGGGCAGGTGGTCCACAACGGCGAAGTGCGACGGCACGAATTGGGGCGAAAGCTTCGCAGCGCAGTGACGGCCGAGCGCGTCGGGGTCGATCTCGTCGTTGCCGACGATGACTGCGACAATCTCATGGTTGCCGAGGGCATTCGGCAAGCTCGTGACCGCGACCTCCGCAATGCCCGGAAACGCCGCCAGCGCCGCCTCAATCACCTCTGGGCTGATCTTGTCGCCGCCGATGCTCAGGACGTTCTTGTCGCGCCCACTGATGACCAGGAGACCTTCCGTATCGAGAGTGGCGAAATCGCCCGGCTGGTACCAGCCGTCGCAGAACGTGCGCTCGCTGCCGGAAGGCTCGCCGAGGTAACGATCGACCGCGACCTCGCTGCGGATGCGCAACAGGCCCTCGGTCCCGGGCGGCTGCACCACGCCATCACGGTCGACGATCTGCGCCCGCACGCCAGGCGCGAGATAACCAACTGCGCCCGGCATGCGGTCAAGCTCGTGCGCCGGTGCACTGGCCGCGGTGGCTGTTTCGGTCGAGCCATAGACGGAGACAAGATGCGAGCATAGGCGCGCGCGCACCCGGCGCGACAGAGCTGGTGAGAGAATATCGCCAGACGTGAGCACGACCCGCAGATTGCTCTGATAGGCTGGCGCCACCTCGAACCATCTCAGCAGCAGCTCGAGCCCGCTCGGCGGTGCCAGCACACATTGAGTCTGGTATTGCTCCATCGCTTTGAGCGTGATCTCGAAGCTGTCACCCGGCAGGAAGTAGGTGCCGCCGCGCCAAAGCGTGGCGAGGAGAAACTGGAAGCCGAGCGAAGTGGTGATCGGCATGTCGCTATAGATACGCCGGCAATCGGCCACCCGCGCGCCGAACACAGTGGTGTGGCGGGCGATGCGGTCGGCGAGCAGGCGATGGCTGATCGGCACGCCCTTAGCCTCGCCGGTCGTGCCCGAGGTCAGGATCACGCGGCAGAGATCGTCGGGCTGCACCGGCGGCGCGTCGACCGGGATGCCGTCGCCCTCGGTCCAGGACATGTCGGCAAGGATCAAGCGGTCGGTGACGCCCGCCGGCAGTATCTTGTCGGTGATGAAGCCGTCGACCGGCAGCGGCAAGCGCGCCGCGCCACGCGCCGAAACGCTCGCCATCCCAAGCCGCGCAAGCGCGAGCAGCATGGCGATGTGGAAAATCTGATCCTCGATGCTGACAGCCACGAGCTGCCCGGGCCGCAATCCGTTCGACGCGAGCCTCCGGCATATATTGTGAATAAAGAGCGCGAGCCGCCGGTAGCTGATCAGGCTGATGTCGGCGCCGGGCACGCAGATCGCCGCCACCGGCGGCTGCTGCCGGCATTGGAACAGGATCGGATCGACAATGTTCATGGGCACGCGCTCATGAGGAAGCCATGGCGGCCTTGGCGAGATCGGCCAGCCGGTGCCGCTCGATCTTGTCCCGGCTGCCGCGCGGAATGGCGGTGACCGCGATCAGCCGCGTTGGCACGCAAGACGGCGGCAGTCTGGCGGCGCAATGCTCGCGCACCGCCTGCTCGTGTCCGGCCAAGGGGCCGACGATCAGCGCCGTCAGCTCGCTGATGCCGAGAGAGTTGTCGGTTGCGAACACGGCCGCATCATCCACTCCCGCAAAGGCAGTCAGGACTTCCTCGACGCGTTCGGGGTTGACGGTGTCGCCGCCGATGTTGAGCGCAGTCTTCTCTCGACCTGAAACGATGAAAATGCCGTCCTCTCGCAATCGCCCGATGTCGCCCGGATAGAAACAACCATCGCGGAAGTGGATCAGCGAGGTCTCCGGGTCACCAACGTACTCTGTTGCAGCGTGCTTCGACCTGATGCGGACGCGGCCATCGGTATCGGGCGGCAAAAGAATTCCCTGCGCGTCAACGATCTCGATCTTGACGCCCACAGCGACATAGCCCACTGCGCCGGGGATCGACTCAGTGACGCTCGCCGGCCCGAACGCGGCGGTCGTCGTCTCGGTCGCGCCGTATGATGAGTAAAGGTTCTGGCACATGCGGGCGCGCACGCGGCGCGAGAGCTCGGCAGACAGCATCGCGCCCCCGCAGATGATGTAGTCAAAGCGGGTCTCGAACGCGCTGTCGGCCTCGAAGAACTTGAGGAACTCGCCAAGCCCATAAGGCGACGTCGCCATCCCTTGGATCTGGTGCAGGTCGAAGGTCTGCAGAATGTCCGTCGGGTCGCGACCCAGGAAGTAGATCGTGCCGCCACGGCTGAGCAGCGAAAGCGCGTAGCGGAAGCCCGACGAGGTCCCAAAGCCAAGATCACAGAAGAAGCGCGCGCAATGAGCAAAGCGCGGGCCCTTGACGTAGGTTGCGTGCGCGGTGCGCGCAGCCAGCTCTTGATGGGTGAAGGCAACGCCCTTCGATTCGCCAGTCGAGCCAGAGGTCAGGATGATACGGCAGACTTTGTTCTCATCATCGGGGCACAGGCGATCATAGTCGGGAACGGCGCCGTCGCTATTGATCCAGTCATAGCTGATCGCGATGGTCCGATCGGATGGCTGCCAATTGATTGTTGGGCGGTCAGTGAGGATGGCGTCGACGGCAATCCCCTTCGGCACCTGCGGGCGCGTGAGCGAGACCGTGGCAATGCCAAGCCGCATCAGCGCGAACGCAACGGCCGTATGCAGCACCGTGTCCACGATGAACAGAGCAGCCGTCTGTCCGGGCACGAGGCCCGCCTTGAGGGCGAAACGGGCTGCGCTGTGGATCGAGCGCGCGAGTGTTGCATAGTTGATCGATGCAACGCTCGCACCCGGCGTGCTGATCGCGGTGACCAGCGGATTGATCCTGCACTGGTAAAGGATTGGGTCGACTATATTCATCGGACCTGAGGGACAAACGCGACAAAAGTTCGCGCGTATATCGGTGAGGGGGAGCGTGAAGTCAACCGCATCACCGCTCTTGATCACGTAACCTTCTCAATCATCTCGCCGGCTTATCGATCTATCGGCGACCCTTGGTCATCGGCTGTGAGCGCAGCGATCCGGTGATGACGTCGAACGGGAGCGTGCCACAATTGACGGTATCGGCCTTTGAGTCGGAACCGCGAGCATCGATGGATTGAGCTTGCGCCGATACAGTATCGGCCCAACAATAATCGACGTGGCAGGAGCCAAAGAGGTGCGGTGATGCGCGGCAAGCGCGTTCAATTCGATGACGAGACCTGGCATGCGCTGAACCTGCTGGCGCACGACCAGATGAAGGACTTTCAGGAGCTTGCCGACGAGGCGTTCCGCGATCTCTTGCGCAAGCATGGGCGCCCGCTCGATCTCAAGGAGGCGCTGCGCCGGAGCGCCGGCGTGTCGAACGTAGTGCCGCTGCAGGGCGCCAAGAAGGACAAGAGCACCAGCAAGAGCAAATCGCCGCCGAAGGGCGCGCGCTGATTGGCAACACGCTCGCGTTACGCCACCGCCTTGATCACGCGCGCGACCTTCTCGACGATCTCACCGATCTGCGCCTCGCTCACGATCAGGGGCGGCGTGAGCGCAAGGGTGTCGCCGGTGACGCGGAACATCAGGCTCTCGCGCTCGAAGGCATGCACCATGGCGTCATAGGCGCGTCTGCCGACCGCGTCGGGCCGCGAAGCAAGATCGATGCCGGCGGTGAGCCCCACGCTGCGGATGTCGAGCACGTTTGGCAATCCCTTGAGGCTCATCACGGCGTCGCACCACTTCGGCTCGAGCGCGCGAGCGCGCTCGAACAGGCCCTCAGCGCGATAGAGATCGAGCGCCGCAAGTCCGGCCGCGCAGGCGAGCGGATGGGCCGAATAGGTGTAGCCGTGAAAGAGCTCGACCGCCTGCTCGGGCCCGCGCATGAAGGCGTCATGGATCTGACTCTTCACAATCACGCCGCCCATCGGCACCGAGCCTGACGTGACCCCTTTCGCGAACGTGATCAGGTCGGGCGTGACGCCATAGCGCTCGGCCGCGAACGCATGGCCGAGCCGGCCGAAGCCGGTGATCACTTCGTCGAAGATGAGCAAGATTCCGTGCTTGTCGCAGATCGCACGCAGCCGTTGCAGATAGCCTTTGGGCGCCGGCAACACGCCGGTCGAGCCCGCCATCGGCTCGACGATCACGGCCGCGATGGTCGAGGCATCATGCAGCGCCACGATGCGCTCGAGCTCATCGGCAAGATGCGCGCCCCATTCCGGCTCGCCCTTGCTGAAGGCCTGCTGCTCGCGATTGTAGGTCGACGGCAGATGGTCGACGCCGGCCAAAAGTGAGCCGAAGAATTTCCGATTGTTGACAATGCCACCGACCGCAATGCCGCCGAAGCCGACGCCGTGATAGCCGCGCTCGCGCCCGATGAGGCGCGTGCGCGCGCCTTCTCCGCGCACATTGTGATAGGCGAGCGCGATCTTGAGCGCGGTGTCGACGGCCTCGGAACCCGAATTGGCGAAGAACACATGGTCGAGGCCCTTCGGCGCGAGTGCCGCGATGCGACTGGCTAGCTCGAAGGCCTTGGGGTGGGCGAACTGAAACGCGGGCGCATAGTCGAGCTCGGCTGCCTGCGCGCGGATCGCCTCCACGATCGGGTCGCGGTTGTGGCCCGCATTGGTGCACCAGAGCCCGGCGGCGCCATCGAGCACCGCGCGCCCCTCCGGGGTGTAGTAGTGCATGTCCTTGGCGCGCGCGACGAGCCGCGGCGCCTTCTTGAAGGCGCGGTTGGCGGTGAAGGGAAGCCAATAGGCCTCGAGGTCATTGGGGACCGCGACGGAAGCGCCCGCTGGCATTGAAGGCATGGTCTCTCCCTTGCCGCTGCGCGAGGCGGCTGCTACCAACCCCGCGTCTCGCAACTATAGACCGACCATGGCCGAGAAACCCGATAAATCCAACAAGCTCAAGGCGCGGCTGCCCCGCGGGCTCGCCGACCGGAGCGTTGCCGAGATCGCCGCGACGCGGCGCATGGTGGAGCAGATCCGCGCGGTCTACGAGCGCTATGGCTTCGAGCCGGTGGAGACCCCGGCGTTCGAATATACCGACGCGCTCGGCAAGTTCCTGCCCGATCAGGACCGTCCGAACGAGGGTGTGTTCTCGTTCCAGGACGACGACGAGCAGTGGCTCTCGCTGCGTTACGATCTCACAGCGCCGCTCGCGCGCTATGTGGCGGAGAATTTCGACGCGCTGGCGAAGCCCTATCGTTCGTATCGCTACGGCTATGTGTTTAGGAACGAGAAGCCCGGGCCGGGGCGCTTCCGGCAGTTCATGCAGTTCGATGCGGACACGGTCGGCTCTGGCTCGATGGCCGCCGATGCCGAGATGTGCATGATGGCGGCGGACACGATGGAGGCGCTGGGCGTTCCGCGCGGCAGCTATGTGGTGAAGGTGAATAATAGGAAGGTGCTCGATGGGGTGCTTGAGGCGATCGGGCTTGGGGGGGACGCGAACACTGGCAAGCGGTTGATCGTGTTGCGTGCAATCGACAAGTTGGATCGTCTCGGTGCCGACGGCGTGAAGCTACTGCTCGGTCAAGGCCGTAAAGATGAGAGTGGCGATTTCACAAAGGGTGCGAATCTCGACACGGCTCAGATTGAGTTGATACTTGCTGTGATCCAAAACCAGCCATACGTTGCGACCGGGAAATCAGCAGCTATTGACACTTGGAACAAACAGGTTGAAGCGAGCGAAGTAGCAAAGGCGGGCTTCTCGGAATTGGGCGATATCGAGGGACTTGTTCGGGCAGCGGAGTATGGTCCTGATCGTATCCGCGTTGATTCATCCGTCGTCCGCGGTCTCGAATACTACACCGGTCCCGTCTATGAGGTTGAGCTCCTGCTCGACACCAAGGACGAAAAAGGTCGTCCTGTTCGTTTCGGATCGGTTGGCGGAGGCGGGCGCTACGATGGCCTGGTGTCGCGTTTCCGCGGCGAGCCGGTGCCGGCGACCGGATTTTCAATTGGCGTGTCACGCCTGCTCGCCGCACTTCAGCTCATCGGCAAAGTCGAGAGCAAGCCTGCGCCTGGTCCAGTGGTGGTCACCGTGTTCGAGCAGGATCGCATCGCCGACTATCAGCGCATGGTGCAGGAGCTGCGCAATGCCAACATCCGCGCCGAGCTTTATCTCGGCTCCGGCAAGTTCGGCGCGCAGATGAAATATGCCGACAAGCGCAGCGCGCCGTGCGTGGTCATCCAGGGCGGCGATGAAAAGGCCAAGGGCGAGGTACAGATCAAGGATCTCACGCTCGGCGCCGAGCTTGCTGGCATGAGCAAGGATCGCGACGAATATAAGCAGAAGCAGGCCGAGGCGCAGTTTGCCGTGAAAGAGAGCGAGCTTGTCGCTGGCGTGCGCCGCGTGCTCGACCGCCACAAGGTGAGCTGGGAGTAATTCACCGTCGTGTCCCGGACGGCGAGCGAGGCGAGCTGAGCCGGGACCCATCTTCACCTTTGCCGCTTGTTCTCCGGTGTCCTGGATCCCGGCTCTCGCTTCGCTCGGCCGGGACACGACAAGAAAGGCTCCGCCTACTTCTTCTGCCCCACTCCGCGCATGTTCGGCGGCATCATGTTCTGCATATCCACGATATTGATCTTGCGGCCATCCGCCATGATCATGTCGCCGGGCTTCTGGTCACTCTTGCAGGCGCTGAGCCACTTGGTCTCGATCGACATGTTGGTGGTGGCGTCTGCCGGCATGCCCGGAATAGCCGGCCCGCCCGAGCGCTTCGAGGTCGCCTTGATCGAATAGCCGCTGTTGAAGTCGCCGGTGATGACGGCATGCGAGGTGGTGGTCATGCCCGCGATCTCGCATACGCTGTCAACCACCAGCGTGTTGCCGACCTTCTGCATGTCCTGCTTCGAGCACATGCCCTGGCGCATCTCGCCGCCGATCGAGTTCATCATCTTGTCGGTCGCGGCGTCGATGCATTGCTGCACCACTTGCGGCGGCAGATTGCGGCCCTCAAACGTCATCTTGATTTCCCACAAACCCGCCTTGCGGGCCGGCAGGTCGAGCGCGCCGGCGGGCGCAATGGCGAGCACCGACAAGGCTGCAATCGAGATAGCGTGCAGGGTATGGCGCATGGCGCTTTCAGCCTCCACTATTGCGACGAATCAGATTGATGATACCGCCCGGGCCGGCCCCCACGGCGGCCGCGTGCGGCACACGTCGGGCGCAGCTTGATCAATAGCGCGCCGAAATGGCCGGCCGGTACGACGGGCAGGCGTGGCTGCGGGTGCGCACGGCCGGCATGGCAAAGCGCGCAAGGCGCGGGTTCCACAGGCACTGGAAGCTGATGTAGTCGCCGTCCTGGCGATGCACGCCGGTGATGCGATGATATTTGTTGTACCAGGCGCAATGCTCGGCCGCGATCCGCGGTGCCATCAGCTCGGCCTCGCACGACCACGCGATGATGCCGCCGGTATCGTTGCCCTTGAGGTAAGGCTGCGCCTGCGCGGTACCGACCACACCGATCGTCATGCCGACGATCGCCCATACTTGCGCTCTTCGCATCGCTGCCTCCTGCCTGCTGGTCAACTCGACCTTAGTCAGCCGCTGCGGGGATGGAAAGCGCGTGGCATGCACCGCCCACAGCGCAGCTGCCCGCGCAGCGGCTGACGTGGCACTAGTGCCACATTCAAGGGGATTATGCGGATTGCCCCGCCCATCAGGCTTGACCGGGCCGGCAGCCGCGCGGCACGGTTGCGCATCCAGCAGCGAGAGGGCGATTCCGATGTTGAGCCGGTATGTTTTACCACTCGCCGCGGCGCTAGCCGCTCTGTCAGCCGTTCCTGCCGCGGCAGCCAATCTTCTCGAGTTCAATTTCTACCTCGGGGGGCCGCGCTTTGACGGCGTGTTGCCGCCTTGCGATTCTCCCGGTGCGTTGGCCAAGATCAGCTCGCGGTTCGCCGAGAAGGAAAACCGCTTCTGGAGCCCCGACCTGTCGATCGTAGCGTTCGATAAGGTGCGCGAGGTCGCCTACCGGCCTGGACCACCCAATACGATACCGCGCCGGTTCTGCAGCGCGGTTGCGTTCGTGTCGGATGGCCTCAAGCACCCGATCTACTACTCGATCGGTGAGGACACCGGCATGATCGGCCAGACCTACGGGGTCGAATGGTGCGTGGCCGGCCTCGACCGGAACTGGGCCTACAGCCCGTCCTGCAAGATGGCGCGGCCCTAGAGCATGATCCCGAAAAGTGGAAACCGGTTTTCGGTAAAGATCATGCTCAAGCAAGAAGTCTGAGGGACCCGCGAACCGCTCCTGAGCTCCGCTGTTATGTGACAATAAATATCTGTCAATTCCGCGCGCCTTTGATTGCTATTTTGTTCTTGTAATGTTCCTGGCCTCGCGCTAATCCGACTGACTTGGTGCGTCCAGTTGAGTGAGGGGGTTATTGCATGGCCAGGTCTCGTTCGTTGTTTCTCGTTCGTTCGTCGCTTGCCGTCGTCCTTGCCATGGTGCTGGCCGCCGGATTGGCGCTCGCGCAGGATCCCCGGCAGAACCGGCCCGGGCAATTCGATTTCTATGTGCTGTCGCTGTCCTGGTCGCCGTCGTTCTGCGACTCGGCGGGCGAGCGTGGAACGCCCCCGCAAGAGCAATGCGGAGAGCGGCCATTTTCTTTCGTCGTGCATGGCTTATGGCCGCAATACGAGCGTGGCTTCCCGGAGTTTTGTCAGGTGCCGGCGCCGCGGCTCGACCGCAACATCGTGAGCTCCATGCTCGACCTGATGCCGGCACCACGGCTGATCTTCCATGAATGGGACCGGCATGGCACCTGCACGGGGCTGAACGCGCGCGCCTACTTCGACACCGTGCGCAAGGCGCGTGCACAGGTGAAGATCCCTGAGGCCTATATCGAGCTCACCCGCGCGCTCACAGTCACGCCGGATGAAGTCGAGGAGGCGTTCGTCGAGGCCAATCCCGGCCTGTCGCGTGATGCCATCGCAGTCACCTGCGACAGCCGACGATTGCAGGAAGTGCGTATTTGTCTCTCGAAGGAACTCGGGTTCCGCGAGTGTGACGAGACCAACCGGCGTGCGTGCCGCCGTGACAAGCTGGTGATGCCACCGGTGCGCCAGCGTCGCGGAGCGGCTGTGTCGGAGCCGTGAGGCACGCCCGTGATCATCAGCCTCACGATCTTCGGCGCGCGCGGGCCGGCGCGCGATGAACTACCGCCACGCCTTTCATGCCGGCAACTTCGCCGATGTGGTCAAGCACACGGTGCTCACGCGCATCCTGGTGCACCTTCTCGGCAAGCCGGCCGCGTTTCGGGTGATCGACACGCATGCGGGCGCGGGCGTCTACGATCTTGCGGGCGAGGAGGCAAGCCGTAGCGGGGAATGGCGCGCTGGCATCGGGCGGCTGCTCGCGGCGCCGATCGCGCCGGCTGTACAGGCGTTGCTCAAACCCTATCTCGACGTCGTCGCGTCGCTCAACAGCGCGTTGGCCGCTCCGCATGCGGGGAGCCAGGGCGATGACTCAGATGAAAAGGAGCGGTTTGCGAGCGCATCGCCTGGAAGCGAACCTGCGCTCACCACCTATCCGGGCTCGCCAGCGCTCGCGCGCGCGTTCCTGCGTCCGCAGGATCGCCTCATCGCCTGCGAGCTCGAGCCCAAGGCTCATGCATTGCTCGCGCATAATCTAGCGCGCGATCGCCGCATCAAGACGGTCGCCATCGATGGCTGGACGGCGTTGAACGCCTATGTGCCGCCATCGGAGCGCCGCGGCATCATCGTTGTCGATCCTCCATTTGAGCAAGCGCAGGACTTCACGCGCCTCGCCCATGGGCTTGAAACCGCCTACCGCAAATGGGCGAGCGGCATCTACCTCCTCTGGTACCCGATCAAGGGCCGTCAGGAGCCCGATGCGCTCGCGCGCAGGCTCAGGCGCAGCAGCATCGCCCGTATCTTGCGAGCAGAGCTCGCGGTCGCTGCCACGCTGGCGCAAGGTCCGCTCGGCGGCTGTGGTCTGATCGTTGTCAATCCGCCATGGACGCTTGAAAACGAACTGGCCGCGATTCTTCCAGAGCTTGTTGAGGCGCTCGGTAGTCGCAACAGCAACTATCGGCTTGATTGGATTACGGGTGAAAATTAGTTTCAGCACTTCTCCACAGCGCACGTTTAGATTAACGTTGTGCCGTTGGCTTTGACGTTCCGCCTCCGATGGGGGCTGGCGGAGTGACTGAGGCCCAAAAACGGCCGATGCCCTACCCGCAAGTGAATGTCCGGCCGAGCCGTCGCGCCGTGTTGGCTGGCGGCAGCTTTGGGGTTGGGAGCTACCCAATGGCAATGGCAGGTACCGTTAAGTTCTTCAATGCCGAGCGTGGCTACGGCTTCATCAAGCCCGATGATGGCGGCCGCGACGTGTTTGTTCACATCACCGCTGTCGAGCGGGCCGGGCTCAAATCGCTTGCGGAGGGGCAGCGCATCTCCTTCGATGTCGAGCCCGATAAGAAAGGCAAGGGCCCCAAGGCCGTAAACCTCGTCATCACCGGTTGATCACCTTCACGGGGCGCTTGCCGGAGCGCCCGATCTGGTTTCCCTGACATTCGCCGCAACCGCGTGATGGTGGCGGCCAAAGAGAGTCCCGTTGCCCATGGTGACGCTACGTACCAGTTTTGGTTCTCCGTTCGGCCGCAAGGCTCGCATCGCGGTGAGTGTGCTCGGCCTTGATGGCAAGGTCAAAGTCGAGCCGGCTTCGACGCAAGATGACTCCGATCCGCTTCCCCAGCAGAATCCGCTCGGCAAAGTGCCGGTGCTCATTCTCGATGACGGCTCGACTTTGTTTGATTCACCAGTCGTGCTCGAATATCTCGACATTCTCGCCGGCGGCGGCCGTATCCTGCCGAAGGACACCAAGGCGCGCTTTGAGGCGCTGCGGCTTGAATCGCTCGCGGACGGCATTCTCGATGCCGGCATCCTGATCGTCTACGAGGGACGCTACCGGCCGCCCGAGATGGCGGTGAAAGGCTGGCTCGATCGCCAGTCCGGCAAGATCGCGCGTGCGCTCATCTCGCTCGAAGGGACATCGCAGTCGCTCGATTCGCCACCGACTGTGGGGCAGATCACGCTCGCCTGCGCGCTCGGCTATCTCGACTTCCGCTTCAAGGGCGAGTGGCGCAAGACCCATCCGCGGCTTGTAGCCTGGCTCGACAATTTCTCCGCGCGCGTGCCGGCTTTCGCGGCCACGGTGCCGCCGCCGGGTTAAGACCTTTGTGATGGAAACTAAAAGGCCCCGGGCGGGTAACCGGGGCCTTTTCGCATGTTCGATGCGGACAGCAGGTCAGAAGCGGAAATTGAGTCCGCCGCGCACGATGTGGCTCGTGAACGATGTGTGGTCGCTGGCCAGGAGTCCGCAGCCCAAGCCGCAATTGATATCGCCCAGGTCGACGTAGAGATACTCGGCTTTTGCGGTCCAGGTTCCGAACAGCCCGATCTCGAGCCCGGTGCCGACAGTCCAGCCGAAATTGGTGTCATCCTGGCCGACGTAGCCCGGCTGGTGCGCGCGGATATCGCCGATGGCGAGGCCGCCGGTCAGATAGGGCATGAAGCGGTCGAAGGTGTAGCCGACGCGGCCGCGCACGGTGGCGAGCCAGGAGTTGCTGGTCTCGCAGCCCGGCGCACAGAACGCAAAAGTATGTCCCTTGATGTTGGTCCAGTCGACATCACCTTCAAGACCGAACACGAAGGTGCCGAACTGCCAGTTGTAGCCGGCGGTCAGGCCCAATAGGCCGCCTGAGAGGTCAAAGTCGCCGGTCGAATCCCAGGTCGATGAGCCCCAGGCGCCGCCGCCGTTGAAGCCGAGATAGAAGCCGGTCCAGTTGTAGACCGGCGCGTAGATCGGGGCTCTGCTCACTGGATAGCGGGGAGGAAGATCGGCAGCCACTGCGGCGCTGACCAGCGCCAGCGTGCCGCAGCATGCGAGCAACACTTGTTTCATGACGCAACTCCTACACACGGACACACACAAAGGCGAGGTCCGCGCTTGCGCGGACTTGGTTCACGGACGGTATCTCGACGTGCTGAAGGATGAGTGAATTTGCAGAACGTTTACTTACGAAATGATTTATCGTTACCGAACGATGAACAATCCCGTGCGCTCAAGCCGCGCATGAACGCGCTGATCACATCAAAGATGCAAATGGCCGGAACGTCAGCGCGAACACGCGCGTTCATAGCCCGTCCTGAAGCGCGTTTACGCGCGTCTTCGACGCGCCATGGACGGGCGTAGGCGCCCTTATGGACGCGCTATCCCAGGCCATGGCGTAGTGAGTGACTCGATCGGGAGAGGGCCTATCGGCCGCACTGGACGACGATCGACGAGATGCGGTCGTTCCACTCGCGTCCCACGAATGGGACGCTGCCGCCCCAGGTCTGCCTTCGGCCGCGGAAGTTCGCATGCTCGAACGTCGTGATTTCGCATCCCGGCGCACAGGTGAGCGAGGAAATCCTGTCATTCCAGAAGCCCGGCAGGAATCCGATGCTGCTATTGGCCTGGACCGGGAGCTGCGCGCCGCCGAAATCAGCGTGCTCGAACGCAATGCAGCCGTAGAACCGGGGACCGCCATACGGATACTGCGCGTTCGCGCTGCCGACACACGTGAGCAGGAACACAAGACTTGCAACTGAGCAGGAACACAAGACTTGGGCTTTGAGCATGGTGACCCCCAGAGACTGTGGTGAGGGATCGAGCGTATACGACCGTCGTGGTCGCGAACAGCAATGCGCCCGTGCGACGGCGCGAAATTTTCCTGGCGTGGCAGGCGCGCACGTGCGGTGCAGTGGGACCCGCTTGAGAGCGAGCAGTCGCCTCAGAACCGATAGTTGACCCCGATGCGAAACAGGCTCGATTCAAAGCCGTGATTGCTGCCGATCAACCCATAGGGCCGATCCGACAAATCGACATAAAGGTACTCGACCCGCGCCGACCAGGCGTTGGTGAGCGCGACCTCCATGCCGGCGCCCGCAGTCCAGCCGGTGTGGGTTCTGCTTTCGCTCGCGCCTCCGAGCTCGACCCGCCCGCCGCCAACGGCGAGCCCGAGCGTGCCGTAGACGAGCACGTTGCTGAAGGCATAGCCGACCCGGCCGCGCACGGTGCCGAACCACGGGTTGGAGAATTTCCAGTTGGCGAAGCGATCCTGCGCCGCCGAGATATTGAGATCGGCCTCGACGCCGAGCACGAAGCTGCCGGCCTGCCAATTGTAGCCGCCGCGCACGCCCCCGGCGATGCCGGAGGGCCGCGCCGGGTTGTTGGTGACATTGCCCCACTGATAGCCGAGCTGGCCGCCGAGATAAGGACCGCTCCAGCTGTGGACGCTCACCATATAAGGCGTCCCATAAGGCAGGCGCGGGATGTCGGCGGCGCTGGCGGCACCTGCCGTCGTGATCGCGGCTGCGCCGCAGATCAGGCGTATCATCGTGAGCCTCCGGGCCGCCGCCAGGCCAGTGTTCGGCCGCGATCGGCGAAAGCCGGCCGATTCCGGGCGGTTTTTCTTCGATAAAATTTATGGCGAGTTGCTATTTAACTGCTGATGAATCGTTAGGGAGCAGCGCTCCACAGGCTTAAGAAACCCTGTCGCCGGCGGGCCGTCATCGACGTTTGATTCACCATGTAGAGAGCTTACCTTTGAGGACATGAGCGGCACGCCGAAAGACATCGATCCATCGACCGAGCTCGTCGAGGAGGACGAGGAGCAGAGCCTGCCCGAGACCGAGCAGGCAATCGATCTCGCGACTGCAGCGGGGCCGCTTGCGGCCGGCCGCGCCGTCATCATGCGTCATGCTAGGACCGCGCCCGGCGGCCCCGGCGTTTATCGCATGATCGACAGGAATGGCGACGTGCTCTACGTCGGCAAGGCCAAGAGCATCCGCAAGCGCATCCTCTCCTATACGCGGCCGACCGGCTACGACCCGCGCATCGAGCGCATGATCGCGGCGACTGCGGGGCTTGAGTTCGTCTCGACGACGACCGAGACCGAGGCGCTGCTGCTCGAAGCCAACCTGATCAAGCGGCTGCGGCCGCGCTTCAATGTGCTGCTGCGCGACGACAAGTCGTTCCCCTATATCCTGATCACTGGCGATCACTGGGCGCCGCAGATCCTCAAGCATCGCGGCGCGCGCAAGGGAGAAGGACGCTACTATGGTCCGTTCGCCTCGGTATGGGCGGTCAACCGCACCATCACGGCGCTACAGCGCGCGTTTCTCTTGCGCTCGTGCACGGATGCTTTCTTCGAAAGCCGCACGCGGCCCTGCCTGCTCTACCAGATCAAGCGCTGCTCCGGTCCGTGCACGCGCGAGATCGAATTCGCCGCCTATCGCGAGCTGGTGCGCGAGGCCAACGATTTTCTCTCCGGCAAGAGCCGCAAGGTGAAGGAGGAGCTGGCCGCCGAGATGGAGAAGGCGTCCGGCGCGCTTGATTTCGAGCGCGCCGCGATCTACCGCGACCGGCTGGCCGCGCTCTCGGCTGTGCAGGCGCACCAGGGCATCAATCCACGCGGCGTGGAGGAGGCCGACGTGTTCGCGCTGCATCAGGAGGGCGGCTTCTTCTGCGTGCAGGTGTTCTTCTTCCGCACCGGTCAGAACTGGGGCAATCGCGCTTATTTCCCGAAGGCCGACCGCAGTCTCGACGCCGGCGAGGTGCTGGGCGCGTTCCTGGCGCAGTTCTATGACGACAAGCCAGCGCCGCGGCTCATTCTGGTCTCGCATGCCTTCCCGGAATGCGAGCTGTTGGCGCAGGCGCTCTCCGCCAAGAGCGGCCGCAAGATTGAAGTGACACACGCGACCCGCGGTGAGAAGAAGGAGCTCATCGACCATGCACTCGCCAACGCGCGCGAGGCGCTGGGCCGCAAGCTTGCCGACACGTCCTCGCAGCGCAAGCTGCTTGCTGCGCTCGGGGAGTGCTTCGGCCTTGCGCGCCCGCCGCGCCGCATCGAGGTCTACGACAACAGCCACATCCAGGGCACAAACGCGGTTGGCGCCATGATCGTTGGCGGCCCTGAGGGCTTCCGCAAGAATCAGTATCGCAAGTTCAACATCCGCTCGACCGAGCTCACGCCGGGCGATGACTTCGCGATGATGCGCGAGGTGCTGGAGCGTCGCTTCAAGCGATTGATGGCGGAGGCGCCGCGGGAGGCTGGCACAACAACGGCTGAGGGGGGCACAAACGTGAGGCTCGCTCCGTTACCCTCTCCCCTTGTGGGAGAGGGTGGCGAGGACCGTAGGTCCGAGCCGGGTGAGGGGGCCTTTCAAGAAAACCCCTCACCCGCCCTCGCTTCGCTTCCCTCGCTCGCGCACCCTCTCCCGCAGGGGGAGAGGGTAACGGAGCCAGACGAGAGCGAGGAGGCGAACGCGGATCTGGCGGATGTTGAAAGCGATCAGGAAACCGAATCCCCCTGGCCCGATCTCGTGATCATCGACGGCGGGCGTGGCCAGCTCTCTGCCGCGCAGGAGACGCTGGCGGCGCTTGGTCTTACTGACATACCCCTCGTGGGCGTGGCCAAGGGACCCGACCGCGATGCCGGGCGAGAGACCTTCCATATGGCGGGGCGCGAGCCGTTCATGCTCAAGCCGCGCGATCCGGTGCTCTACTTCGTCCAGCGCCTGCGCGACGAGGCGCACCGCTTCGCCATCGGGTCGCACCGGGCCCGCCGCAAGAAGGACCTGCGCGAAGCCGGGCTGCAGGAGATCCCCGGCATCGGCCCGACCCGCAAGCGCGCGCTCTTGCAGCACTTCGGCACGTTGAAAGCGATCGAGCGTGCCTCCGAGGCGGACCTTGCCAAAGTTCCCGGCGTGAGCGCCGAGACGGCGCGCAAAATTTACGACTTTTTTCACGATCGGCCCGGTTAACCAGGGATAACGCAAATGTGCTCCGGCGATGCTCTGGCGGCCTGAAAATGGCCGGTTCTTCGCTTGAAACCGGATTTCCATATGCCCAACTCGCCTCTGCAGTGGCAAGGATGGGGATGGTCGCAAAACGGTTGCTTTTGATGTGAGATCAGGAAGGGTATTCTCTGATTCATGGAAGCCGTGACTCCAAGGCCGATGACTGTGCCGGGGCGCCCGTTCGCGCTGCCCAATCTGCTGACCTATGGGCGGATCGCAGCGGTGCCGGCGGTGGTCGCCTGCATGTACTGGCAGGACATCTGGCAGGGTGGCATCTGGCTGCGCTGGGTGGCGCTGGCGATCTTCATCTCGGCCGGGGTGACCGACTTTCTCGACGGCTATTTTGCGCGCAAATACGGTGAGCAATCGACCTTCGGGCGGATGCTCGATCCCATTGCCGACAAGCTCCTGGTGGCCTCCTGCCTGATGATGCTGGCGGTCGATGGCACCATCCGGGGCGCGCATGTGTGGGCCGCGATCGTGATCCTGTGCCGCGAGATCCTGGTCTCGGGGCTGCGGGAATATCTCGCCGAGCTGCGGGTGAGCGTGCCGGTCACCCAGCTCGCCAAATGGAAGACCACGCTGCAGCTCATAGCGGTGGGCTTTCTGATCGCCGGCGATGCTGGTGATGCGATCGTGCCGGTGGTGACGCCGATCGGACTGTCGCTGCTGTGGCTGTCCGCGCTCCTCACTCTCTACACCGGCTACGACTATTTCCGTGCCGGTGTGCACCATCTGATCAAGTGATCGAGGACGAGGCGTGAAGGTTCTGTACTTTGCGTGGGTTCGCGAGCGGGTCGGCAAGCCCGAGGAGGAGGTCACGCCTCCCGCATCGGTCGCCACCGTCAGCGATCTGATTGCGTGGCTGTCCGGACGCGGCGAGAGTTACGCGCATGCGTTCGAGAATCCACGCGTGATCCGCGCGGCGATCGATCGCGCGCATGTGCGTGCCGATACGGCGATCGCGGGCGCGCGCGAGATCGCGTTCTTCCCGCCCATGACCGGAGGCTGACCCGAGGATGATGAGCGAGTGACATGACCGCGACCATCCGCCTGCAGCATGAGCCGTTCGACGCTGCCGCCGAGGCGCGCGCGCTCACGCATGGGCGCACCGATGTCGGCGCGGTTGTCACCTTCACCGGCATCTGCCGCGGCGACGAGAACGGCGAGCCGATCGCCGGCCTCACGCTCGAGCATTATCCCGGCATGGTGGAAGCCGAGATCGGCCGCCACATCGAGGCCGCCGAGCGCCGCTGGTCGCTGCAGGGTGTCACCGTGATTCATCGCTATGGCCGGATCGCGCCCGGCGAGGACATCGTGCTGGTGGTGACGGCCTCATCGCACCGTCATGATGCCTTCGCGGCGGCCGAGTTCCTGATGGACTATCTCAAGACGCGCGCCCCGTTCTGGAAGCGGGTCGAGCACGCCGGGAGTGGCGCCAGTGGCTGGGTCGACGCCAAGTCGTCCGACGATTCTGCGGCCGACCGCTGGGGCAAAAGGCCGGGCCACGATCAGGCAGCCGAGTGAGCGGTCGTGGCGCGTGGCTGTGGCTTGATGTAGGCTCAGGCCATTCACCTGCTCCATCAGGGTGTCCCCATGTGGCTAGTGCGCCCGATCCTCGCTTTGGCAGCGCTTCTCGCCCTGATCGCCGCCAGGTCGCCGATCGCTGCTCAGCAGCCTGACGAGAAATTCGTATCGCTCGCCGGCCAGTTCCTGGTAGCGACGCCCTCGATGGAGGACCCGCGCTTCGCACGCACGGTGATCCTGATTGCGCGCCACAACAAGGACGGCGCCTTTGGGCTGATCATCAACCGGCCGGCGGCCGAGCGGCCGCTGTCGCAGCTCCTCGAGGCGCTGGGTGAGAAGGGGTCGCCAGTCAATGGCACGGTGCGTCTGTTCGCCGGCGGTCCGGTGCAGCCCGAGCTCGGCTTTGTCATGCACAGCCCCGACTATATGGGGCCGCAGACGCTTGAAGTCGACGGCCGCGTGTCGGTCACCATGAGTCTCGACATCTTGCGCGACATCGCCACCGGCAAGGGCCCGCAAAAGAGCCTGATCATGTTTGGTTACGCCGGCTGGGGTTCGGGCCAGCTCGAGGGCGAGATCGTTCGCCGGTCGTGGACGACGGTTCCTGCCGACGGCAAGCTGATCTTCGACGAGGGCCGCGAGAAGCTCTGGGACATCGTCTATGCGCTGCGCATCCAGGATCTGTAGCGCAGCAGCCATCGTTGCGACGCTTGGGTTTGCGCTCGTTGCATCAAAAAGCGCCTCATGGGCGCAGGTAGCATGGGCGCAAGCCTCGCACACGATCCGCGTGGTGGTGAGCGTGCCGGCGGGCGGTGCGATCGATGCGCTGGTGCGCATCCTCGCCGACGAAATTGGGCGCACCAGCGGTCAGACCATTGTGATCGACAGCTGGCCGGGTGCCGGTGGCGCGATCGCGGCCGTCAACTCTTTCGGCCGCGCCGTCGAGGCGCTGGAGGTCAAGGCCAAGCTTGCACTTCAGGCGCTCTATCCGGATGCGCATTGCGGCTCGGATTTCGCTGCCTACATGCGCCGTCAATACGGCGAGTATGCCCGCGTGATGCGCGAGCTCAACATCAAGGGCGAGTAGCCCCGAGCTTTGACAGGTCGTCGGGCAGGGCGCACAGTGCGGGTCAAACACGAAGAACAAGACATTGTTGACGTGCAAAGGGGGAAATGCCGATGTCCCATTTGACCGCCGCCTGGTTTGGCCTTGCTGCGCTTGCGGCGGCTGCCGTCGCGCAGCCCGCGACCGCGCAGACCGTGCTGTTCGAGGGTGCGCGCGTTATCGCTGGCGATGGCAGCGCTGCACTCGAGAATAGCGCCATTCTGGCCGAGCGCGGCATCATCACGCGTATTGCCCGCAACGGCGAAATCACGCTGCCCGCAGGGGTGACGCGGATCGACCTCGCCGGCAAGACCGTGATGCCGGCCATCATCGCCACTCATGTGCACCCGGGCTTCCAGAGCGGGTTGACCTACGTGGCGGAGAACTTCAAGCGCGAGACGATCATTGATGATCTCAACCGCGCACTCTATTTCGGCGTCTCGACCGTGATGTCGCAGGGTGTCGAGCGCGGCGAGGTCATGTACCAGATCCGCACCGAGCAGGCCGAAGGCCGCCTCGGCGGCGCGCGCCTCATGCTTGCCGGCCGCGGCATGGGGGCGCCCAATGCCGGCCCCGGCAATCCGGTCTACGCCAATTTCGCCTACGAGGTGACGGCCGAGGAGCAGGCGCGCAATAACGTGCGTGAGCTCGTCGCCAAGAAGGTTGACGCTGTGAAAATCTGGGTCGACGACCGCGGCGGTCGCGCGCCCAAGCTGCCGATCGCGATCTCGCGTGCCGCGATCGACGAGGCGCACAAGAACGGCCTCAGGATCGCCGCCCATATCTTCTATCACGACGATGCGGTCGCGCTCGCCGAAGCCCGCATCGACAGCTTCGCGCATCTCGTCCGCGACAAGGTCATGAGCGACGAGCTCATAGCGCTCACCATCAAGAACAAGATCTATGTCATGCCGAATATCGGCTCGCCCGAACGCGGCATCTACACGACCCCGGCACCTTGGCTTGACGAGCCCTATCTCGCCGGCCTTCTGCGCGACACCGTGGCGCCCGAGGTGATCGAGCGCGTGCGCAAAGCACATGTGGCGCGCGAGCCCGCGATCGCCGAGCGCAACGGTAAGAGCTACGACATCCTCAAGCGCAGCGTCGCCAAGCTGGGCGCCGCCGGCGCTCATGTTATTCTCGGTTCCGACACCGGGCTCGAGGACCATTTCTTCGGCTATGCCGAGCAGAAGGAGATCGAGCTCATGGTGCAGGCCGGCATGACGCCGTCGCAGGTGATCGTGGCAGCGACCAGCCGTGCGGCGGAGTATCTCGGCCTCGTCGATCGCGGGCTCCTGGCAGTGGGCAAGCGTGCCGATCTGCTCGTACTCGACGGCAACCCGCTTGACGACATCCGCAACACGCGTCGGATCGCCAAGCTCTATCTCGCCGGTGCCGAGGTCGATCGCGCGGCCCTCAAGACTTCGCTCATGAAGGCTGCGAGGAACTGATTGCCACGTTATGATCTTAGATATGGATGATCTTGGCTATGGTCTTGGACGAATGTGGGACCCAAGGAGGACAAGCGTCATGATGGGAAGATTGATGGCGTCCGTGGCGGCGCTGGCATTTGCAATGACGGCGGCCGAGGCCGCGCAGGTCACCTTCTATCAGCTTCCGTCGGGCGCTTATCCGCACGACGTGTCGCCAGCGCCCGACGGCAAGGTCTGGTACTCCGGCCAGCAGCTCGGCGTGCTCGGCATCTTCGATCCCAAGACCAGCAAGGCCGAGCATGTCTCGCTCGGATCGAACTCGTCGCCGCATGGCGTCATCATGGCGCCCGACGGTTCGGCTTGGCTCACCGATGGCGGGCAGAACGCCATGGTGCGCTTCGATCCGGCGACGCGCGCCATCAAGGTGTTTCCGCTGCCGAAGGAGTTTCCGCGCGCCAATCTCAACACGGCCGTGGTCGACAAGCGCGGCATCGTCTGGTTCACCGGCCAGGGCGGAGTGTATGGCCGTGTCGATCCGAAGACTGCCAAGGTCGAGGCCTGGGCATCTCCGCGGGGGCGCGGACCTTATGGCATCACGGTCACGCCCGCCGGTGAGGTCTGGTACGCCTCGCTCGCGGGCGACCACATTGCGCATGTCGATCTCGACACAGGCGCTGCGACAGTCGTGGAGCCGCCGCGCAAGGGCGTCGGGCCGCGCCGGATCTGGTCGGACTCCAAGGGCATGCTGTGGGCAAGCTTCTGGAACGCCGGCGGCATCGGCCGCTACGATCCGGACAAGAAGACCTGGACGCACTTCCCGATGCCGCAGAGCAAGTCGAGCACCTATGCGGTCTATGTCGACGACAAGGACCGGGTCTGGGCAACCGATTGGGCGGCGAATTCGATCCAGCGCTTCGATCCGGTAAGCGAGCGCTACGAAACGTTTCCGAGCGACAAGCGTGGCTCCAATGTGCGCCAGATGCTGGGGCGTCCCGGCGAAGCCTGGGGCGGCGAATCCGGCAATGATCGGCTGGTGGTGATCCGCGATTGACGCATAGGCGCGCCGGCCTGACCTCCTCATGCAAAGAAGGGGTTGGGCCGGCGTACGTAAGAATTCTCAGGCGATGCGATCGGGCATAGCCGGATAGTCGATGTAGCCCCTTTCTTCGCCCATATAGAACGTGGCCTGATCGGCGGCATTGAGCGGCGCGTGCTCGCGGTAGCGCCGCGGCAGATCAGGGTTGGCGAGAAACGACACGCCGAACGCCACCAGGTCGGCCTCGCCGCTTGCAATTGCGGCGTTGCCGGACTTTGCATCATAGCCGCCGTTCACCATCAGGGTGCCATTGAACACGTCGCGCAAGAGCGGCGTCACGAGCGCCTGGCCCGGCATTGCCCTCTCGGTGACGTGCAGGTAGCCGAGATTGAGCGCGCCCAGCTGTGTGGCGAGATAGGTGAAGGTCTCGGGCGGATTGGAGTCGGACATCGAATATCCCGAGAAGGCGGGCGACAGCTTGTATCCGACACGCTCAGGCCCCCAGACATCGATCACCGCGCCTGCGACTTCGAGCGGCAGGCGGGCCCGATTGCGGATCGCTCCGCCATACTCATCGCTGCGCTGGTTGGCGCCGTCGCGCAGAAACTGGTCGAGCAGATAGCCGTTGGCGCCATGCAGTTCGACGCCGTCGAAGCCGGCGGCCTTGGCGTTCTCAGCAGCCTTGCGGAATTGCTCGACAATGCCGGGAACCTCTTGCGTCGCAAGCGCGCGCGGCGTGGGAATCTTCACCCGGCCATTTTGCGTGAAGGCTTCGCCTTCGACCGGCAGTGCCGAGGGCGCGACCGGCAGCGCGCCGCCGTGAAAATCGGGATGCGAGACCCGTCCGACATGCCAGAGCTGGGCAAAGATGGTCCCGCCGGCCGCATGCACCGCATCGGTCACCCGCGTCCAGCCAGCGATCTGCTCGGCTGAATGCATTCCGGGCGTGCGGATGTAGCCAACGCCCTGCGGGCTCACTTGGGTGCCCTCGGTGATCTGCAGGCCCGCCGATGCGCGTTGCGCGTAGTACTCCGCCGCGAGCGGATTGGGGACATTGCCTGCAAGGGCCCGGCTGCGTGTCATCGGCGACAGCACCATGCGGTTGCCAAGCCGCAATCCGCCGAGGTGGTAGGGCGAGAGCAGGGACGCGGGCTCCGGGCTCGGCTCCGGTGAGAAAGCAGCAGGGCGCGCTGCGGCAGCGATCGTTGTCATGCTGGGGGCTCCTTTGGGCGTGGCTGTCCGGTCGGCGTGACTTTGGGGCTGACTTGTGGTACTGACCGGTAACATACATATTGTAGATACTGACCGGTAACACCCGTGTCAAGGGAGGCGCACGGCCATGGCCGACAAATCGCCACTAAGTCACGAGATGACCGAGAAAATTCCGCCCCGCGATCGACTCCTGGCGGCCGCAGCGGAGCTGTTCTATCGGCATGGCATCAAGTCGGTCGGGGTCGACGCCATCGCCGAAGCCGCGGCCACCAACAAGATGACGCTCTATCGTCACTTCGCCTCGAAGGATGAACTAGTATCTGAATACTTACGTACCGCCGCGCGGGAGGCTGATTGTTGCTGGGCTCGCCTCGAGCAGGCCCATCCCGGTGACGCTCTGGCGCAATTGCGGACCTTCATCCGGGATATGGCGGATCACGCGACCGGCACGCGCGGATGCCCGCTCGTCAACGCCGCGGTCGAGCTGCCGGACAAGGATCACCCGGCGCGCCGCGTCATCGAAGAGCACAAGATCGCCTGGCGCGTGCGGCTAGTCGCGCTGTGTCAGGCTGCCGGTCTGGCGGAGGCCGAGCTGCTCGCCGACGAGCTCAACCTGATGCTGGAAGGTGCGCGGGTCACGTCGCAGAGCGTCGGACCGGACGGCCTGCGCGCACGGGTCGTGCGGATCAGCGAGGCGCTGATCGCGTCGCATTCGCAGATATGAGGCAGGAGCTTGAGTGCAGCGGAGAACCGCCGGAACCGGAACAGCGAATGATATAGGGTGACATCAGGAGGCTTCGCGCGGCTGACCCATGAGCATCCTGGTCGAATTGCCTGAACGGCTCTATCAACGCGACGCCTTTGCGGCGTTCGCTGGTGTTTCTCCCTATAGCCTCGGCACTGCGCGGGCGATGGCGTGGATGTCGCAGCTCGCCTACGAGACTGCCGACCGGGACAAGGTCGCACGCGTGTGTGGGCTGTTTGACCTGCGTCTGGTTGAGTCCGTTGCCAATGATAGGGACAGTGGATCCGACATGCTGCCGATCCACACCCGCGCGGTGGTCGCAGAGGGACACGGCGCAATCATCATTGCATTTGCCGGGACCGATCCGCTCATTCCGGCCAACTGGATTACCGATTTCGATGTCGGGTTCAGATTTCGGTTCAATGAGCGCGTGACGCCCCCGGCGCTGCATAGCGGTTTTGAGAAGGCATACAAATCTGTGGCTGGAAAGGTCGCGGAGGCGCTGGCCAAACGCAGCGAAATGCCCGTGCTGGTGACTGGTCATAGCATGGGCGGGGCGCTCGCGGTCTTCGCCGCGGATGACTTCCTGTCAGAGAAGAAGCTGCGCCCCACTGCGGTCTATGGATTCGGCATGCCGCGCGTGGGCGATGCGGATTTTGCAAAGCGCTACAACGATACGCTCGGCAACACCACCTACCGCCTTGTGCACGGCGCCGACATCGTCGCGACCGTTCCGCCGTCAAGTTTCGGCTTTCGCCACGTCGGTCGTCTGATCCGCTGTGGCCGCGCTGGCCATTTCGCGCCCGATCAACCGCCATTGGAATTTTCCGACGAGCCGCAGTTCAAGGACTCTCTGATCAGCGGGTTGCAGCAGGGCGTGAGCGATCTGTTTGCGCTGAAGCTGCAGCCATTCTTCCGCGATGACGCGCTCGGCCGCATGTCCGGCCTCTTGGCGCCGCCGATCGCGGACCATCTGCCTGATCGCTACTGGCACGCCTGCGAAGGGTAGGCGGCCGTCTGCGGCGATATGGATCAGCGCGATCGGGGCTGGCGTGGCACCAGAGGTGTCCCGCGATAGAGGTCGGCGAGCCTGCAACGGTATGCGCAAGGCCAAGCGCGTTGTGACGTTGACGCTTCACCCGCCACGGGCCGCGTCCGCGCTCCAGGCTCCGCCGCCGGCGACCGAGAGATACAGCAAGATGAAGCAGTAGAGCACGGCCGGCTCGCCCTGGTTCAGCATTGGGTAGAAGCCCTGCGGCGCGTGCGCCAAGAAATACGCGACCGCCGCGAAGCCCGACAGGATGAAGGCCACAGGCCGTGTGAACAATCCGATCAGCAGGAGCAGGCCGCCGCCGATCTCGAGCACACCCGCCGCACCGAGCAGCGACATGAATTGCAGGTTGTCAAACGCTGCGACATGCGGAAATCCGAAGAACTTCGCGGTACCGTGCTCCAAAAGCATCAGCGCGGTCATGATGCGCAGCACCGAGAGCAGGCGCGGCGACCACGCTTGGCAGAACTTGTTCATGGATGTGGCCTCTGTTGAACGGACTCGAAGCCCGGCGTCCGAATCCGCGACCACATCTAGGAACGATCCTAGAATTATCTAGCCTACGCCGCCACCGCCTTGCCCTTGGGCTGCACCTCCGCGGTGTAGTCGTCCATCAGCTGGTTGGTGATGGCGCCGGGCGTGAAACGCCAATCCGCGATCTCCGAGACAGCTGTCACTTCGGCGGCGCTGCCGGTGATGAAGCACTCGGAGAAGCCGGTCAGCTCGTCCGGCATGATGCGCCGCTCGGCCACCTCGATCCCGCGCCGTCGCGCCAGCGCGATCACGGTCTGCCGCGTGATGCCATCAAGGAAGCAATCGGCAGTGGGCGTGTGAATCTTGCCGTCCTTGATGAAGAAGATGTTGGCGCCGGTGCATTCGGCGACGCGGCCCTGCCAGTCGAGCATCATGGCATCGGCATAGCCTTTGCGCTCGGCCTTGTGCTTGGAGATGGTGCAGATCATGTAGAGGCCGGCCGCCTTGGCGCGGACTGGCGCGGTTGCGGGATCGGGCCGGCGATAGTCGGCAAGATCGAGCTTTATGCCCTTGAGTCGCTGCACCGGATCGAAATAGCTCGGCCATTGCCAGGTTGCGATGGCCAGGTGAATCTTGTTGTTCTGGGCCGACACGCCCATCTGCTCGGAGCCGCGCCAGGCGATCGGACGCACATAGGCCTCCTTCTGCCCGTTCTTTTCGAGCACGAGCCGCTTGGCGGCGTCGATCTCAGCGACCGAATAGGGGATCTCGAAGTCGAGCAAGCGGGCCGAGCGCTTGAGCCGCTCTGAATGCTCGGTGCACTTGAAGATCTCGCCGCCATAGGCCCGCTCGCCTTCGAACACGGCGCTGGCATAGTGCAGCCCGTGGGAGCAGACATGGAGCGTCGCGTCGCCCCAGGGGGCGAGCTCGCCGTCATACCAGATGACGCCATCAAGCCGGTCATAGGGTCTGTCGGCCATGGTTTTCCTCCGTGCGGATCAGCTCGTCGGCGCTTGTCCGCCGCCGAAATCGATGTTCGCCTGCCGTTCGCGCGTTGCGCTTTTGCGTCCCGGGTCAACACCCGGTATGGTTCGAGAGCCCCACTGAGACTGTGACGAGAGAGCACCACTATAGCGCTCGGCGCAACGTCGGGGAGGGCCACGATCCCGTCGTTTCGGTGTGTCTCATAGCAACCAGACCAAAATATGTCAACATGGCTGACCTAACTGCCCCGATTGCCACCGATCCGATGTCTCTCCCGGAAGAGCGTCCGGGGCGCGAGAGCGAGCCCGCGTGGGACGTTATCGAGCTTTTGTTCTTTGCATACCGAGACTTCGTCAGTGATCCCGATGAGGTCCTGGCCAAGTTCGGCTTCGGCCGTGCCCACCATCGCGTCCTGCACTTCGTCAATCGCAATCCGGGCATGAAGGTTGCCGAGCTGCTCGACATCCTCAAAATCACCAAACAATCGTTGGGTCGGGTGCTCAAGCAAATGGTCGACCAGGGCTATGTGCTGCAGAAGGAAGGCGCCAATGATCGGCGCCAGCGCTTGCTTTATGTGACCGCCAAGGGCGAGACGCTGGCGATGCGGCTCGCCGACCTGCAGACCGGGCGGATCAACCACGCTTTGGGCGAGCTCGGCCCCAACGCCCACGATGCGGCCTGCCGGTTTCTGGCGGCCATGATCAACAGCGACAACCGTGACGAAGTACTGAGGCTTATCGCGCGCGCGGACCGCGCGCGCCGTTCGCGCAGGTGATGGTCCATGAAAGCAGAGCCGACAGCTCTTGCCGACGATGCCCCGCATCTGCTGCTCGTCGATGACGATCGGCGCATTCGCAGCCTGTTGTCGCGCTTTCTCCTCTCGGAGGGCTATCGGGTCACCACAGCGGAGAGCGCCGCCGAGGCGCGCGCCAAGCTCGAAGGTCTGCATTTCGATCTCATGATTCTCGATGTCATGATGCCGGGCGAAAGCGGTTTCGAGTTTGCGCGCGACCTGCGCACGCGCTCGAGCGTGCCGATCCTGATGCTGACCGCGCGCGGTGAGGCAGAGAGCCGCATCGAGGGGCTCGAGAGCGGCGCCGACGACTATGTCGGCAAGCCATTCGAGCCGCGCGAGCTGGCGCTGCGGATCGGCAACATCCTCAAGCGGGCCCGCCCGGTGCCGACACCGCAGCTCGAATCGGTGCGCTTCGGCGAATTTGTCTTCAACCTTGGCCGCGGCGAGCTCAAGCGCGGCGACGAGCTGATCCACCTCACTGATCGCGAGCGCGAGATGATGCGGCTGCTCGCGGCTGCGCCGGGCGAGACAGTGACGCGGATCGACCTCGCTGGCGGCAACAACGGCAATGCGATCGGCGAGCGGGCCGTCGATGTGCAGGTCAATCGTCTGCGCCGCAAGATCGAGCGCGATCCCACCAACCCGCTGTTCATCCAGACGGTGCGTGGCATCGGCTATCGGCTGGTGACCACACCGTGACCACGCTCGACACCGGTAGGCGCGTCTTACAATCGGCCGCGGTCCGGCTGTCGGACCTCTATGAGCGCTATGGCTTCTCGCTGCGCGGCGTGATGCCGAAGGGCCTCTATGCCCGCGCGCTCCTGATCATCATTGTGCCGATGGTGGTTTTGCAGTCGGTGGTCGCATTCGCGTTCATGGAGCGCCATTGGAACACTGTCACGCAGCGGCTCTCGCGTGCGGTGGTGCAGGACATCAGCGCGCTGATTGACGTCTACACCACCTTCCCGCAGGCCGAGCAGGCCCAGCTCCGCCGTCTGGCCCAGGAAAAGCTCGGCCTTGCGGTTGATTTCCTGCCGGTGACCGAGATGCCGCCACCGGGGCCGAAGCCGTTCTTCTCGCTGCTCGATCAGTCGCTCTCGGAGGAGATCAGCCGACAAATCCGGCTGCCGTTCTGGATCGACACAGTGGGGCGCTCGGCGCTGGTCGAGATCAGGGTGCGGCTCGACAACACGGTGATGCGGGTGTTCGCGCGCCGCAATGCGGCTTACGCCTCGAACTCGCATATCTTCCTGCTCTGGATGGTGGGCACCTCGGTCGTGCTGCTGACCGTCGCGATCGCCTTCCTGCGCAACCAGATCCGCCCGATCCTGCGGCTCGCCGACGCTGCCGAGAGCTTCGGCAAGGGCCGCGAGGTGCCGAACTTCCGCCCGCGCGGTGCGCGCGAGGTGCGGCGCGCGGCGGCCGCCTTCATCGAGATGAAGACCCGCATCGAGCGCACGATCGAGCAGCGCACCGCGATGCTCGCTGGCGTGTCGCACGACCTGCGCACGATCCTCACCCGCTTCAAGCTCGAGCTCGCCCTGATCGGCGACAGCCCCGAGATCGACGCCATGCGCAAGGATGTCGATGAGATGGCGCGCATGCTCGAGGCCTATCTCGCGTTTGCGCGCGGCGATTCCGGCGAGCAATCGGCGCCGACCGAGATGGCGGCGCTGCTCGAGGAGCTACGCAGCGAGGCCGAGCGCAATGGCCACCAGGCAAGCGTCGCCTTCCACGGCCAGCCGGTTGTTACCGTGCGGCCGGCGGCGCTCAAGCGCTGCCTCGCCAATCTGGTGTCGAATGCCGCGCGCTATGCCCGCTCGATCGCCATCATCGGCCATCGCGACCACCGCTGGCTGACCGTGACGGTCGACGACGACGGCCCTGGCATTCCGGCGCATCTGCTCGAGGAGGTGTTCAAGCCGTTCCTGCGGCTCGACCATGCCCGCAACCAGGACGAAGGTGGTACTGGACTAGGGCTCGCGATTGCGCGCGACATCGCGCGCTCGCACGGCGGCGATATTGTGCTGTCGGATTCGCCGATGGGCGGCCTGCGCGCGGTCGTGCGGATTCCCGTATAGCTTTTGTTTGAGCATCATCTTTTCCGAAGACCGGTTCCCACTTTTCGGGATCATGCTCTCACGCCGCGACCGTCTCTTCGCCTGCGTCATCGCGGCGGGGGCGACGGCGCGTCCGCGTCGGACACAGGCGTGACGGCACTGACAGCAGATCATCGAGCATGCTCGACCAGCGCTGGCCGCGCGCAAGGGCGCTGTCGAGCGCCGCCATGGTGCGGGCAAGCCCGGGATCAGTGTCGTCGAGCCAGGTGCGCAGCACGGAGGCATAAAGGAGCGCGAGCCCCTGTGCCCGCACCATGCCTTTCGGGCCGGAGGCGGAGATATCGGCGGCGGCCAGCATCCACTGCTGCGATTGCACAGCCAGGCCATTGAGCGCGACCGCGAGAGGAGGATTGCGGGTAGCCGAGCGCAAGAGTGAGCGCACTGCTTCGCGGTGCGGCGCGTGCGTCTCAAGCCGGCGCATGAGCACATCGAACAGCCGCTCGCGCGCGGGCTCCTGCGCCATGTCGCCGGCGCCGCCGCGCAACACCGTGCGGTCAATCTCTTTCATGTGCGCGGCCAGGATCGAGAGCGTAGTGCTGAACTCGCCGCGCAGATCGGCAAGCGATACTTCGGCGCGCTTGGCGATCTCAGCAAGATCGATGCGCTCGATCGGCTGCTCGGCCAGCAGCGCCATGAAAGCCGCGATGACGCGCTCGCGCGGCGGGCTTAAGGAAGGCTGGGTTTCGTTCGCCATGCTATGACCTCAGATACGACCTCGGACGCGACCTCAACGTGATCAGTAGGTTATCTAGTATTGCAAGTGAGGCGCCAAAAGGGCCGTCGCCCGATTAACCGGCGAGCTCGTGTGAGCGTCGTGTTGCCGCGAGCACGGCCCGGCTCATGAGCCCCGTCATGCCGTCCGCGGCCGTCAGCACGTCGAGCGCGGCCGCGGTGGTGCCGCCAGGCGAGGTGACGTTCTGGCGCAAGGTCGCGGGATCGAGCGGCGAGCGATTGAGAAGCTCGCCCGAGCCCGAGACCGTCGCGCGCGCGAGCTTCGCAGCAAGCTCCGGCGGCAGGCCCGCGGAAGTGCCTGCGAGGGTCAAGGCCTCGGCCAGCAGGAACACATAGGCGGGCCCGGATCCGGACACGGCCGTGACCGCGTCCATCAGGCCTTCGTCCGTCACCCATTCGACCAGGCCGGTTGCTGCCAGTAGTGTGTGCACGAGCGCGCGCTGGCGCTGCGAGACCTTTGTGTTCGGAGCTGCGACCGTGATGCCGCGGCCAATCGCAGCCGGCGTGTTCGGCATCGCGCGCACCAGCGCGGTTTGCTGCGCCAAGGCGCCTTCGAGAAAGCCAAGCGTCCGTCCGGCCATGATCGAAAGCACTACGGTGTCGGGCGCGAGCAGTGGCGCGAGCGTCGGCACTACCGTCGGCGCGACCTGTGGCTTGACCGCGATCACGATCGCGGAGACCTCACGTACATCTTTCAGTAGTGGATTGAGCATTAACCCGCGCGAGCTGAGCGCGGTCAGCCCGGGGGCCGCCTGCGGTTCGATCACCGCGACCGATGCGGGGGGAAGGCCGAGCGCCAGCCAAGCGTCGAGCATCGCGCCTCCCATCTTGCCGGCGCCGACCAGCACGATCGTCCCGGCAAAATCGGCGAGCGTGGGCGCCCCGTGAGCGGTTGGTGTCGTCATGGCAGTCCCTCGTCTCATCAGCCGCGAAGGCGGCCGACCCGGGAATATCACCGGCGCTGGAGACTACCAAACGGAGCAGGCTGAGACCGCTGGTCCCGGTCAGAAGCGGGTGTTTACTTTGGGTTTGGTCAGGCTTGTTGGGCTTGGCCAGCTTGATCAGGCCTGTTGATTTGTCAGGCTTGTTGATTTGTCAGGCTTGGTGATTGTCAGGCTTGGCCCGCGGTCTCGAACATGGCCGCTTCGAGCGCCTCGCGCGCCGATTTGCCGGCCCAGATCACGAACTGGAACGCTGGATAATAACGCTCGCACGATTCGAGCGCTGTTGCCAGCAGCGCCTCGCACTGCCGTCTGGAAGCCTCGACGCCTCCGGCCAGCACGAGCGCATGCCGGAACATCATCAGTCCGTCCTGGCCCCAGAAATCAAAATGCCCGACCCACATCTGCTCGTTGACCAGCGCGGTCAACAGCTGCACTTCCGCGCGGCTGCGCTCCGGCGTCTTGATCTCGAACGCGCAAGCGAGATGCAGCGCTTCGATGTCGTCCATCCAGGTAAAGGAGACTTGGTAGTCGGTCCACTTGCCGCGTACCAGGATCGTTATCTCGTCCTCGCCGGCACGCTCGAACGACCAGTCATTGGTCGACGCCATGCGCTCGACCACTTCGAGCGGATTTCCTCGATGATCTGTTATTTCAATCAGGGACATCCCTGTCTCCACCTGCCCGCCCGATTCACGCAAAGCGCACTCGACCGTGTACGCATGTCGACTTGTTTTTGAGGACACGGCCCCTAAGGAGCTGCTCGTTCACTCCGGGGCGAATCACTTGACTGATTGACTATAGACTCCGCGATTCCACGGGAGATAGCCCCATTGAGCCCGCCAAAGGTTAACGATTGGTGGATATCGACAGTCCATCCACAACTTGCTGGCTCCCGTATCAGCGTGCGAAGAAAAATTCAAAGAGGCTGCACGATGAGCGTGCGACTGCGCGCTCGCTCTGTTTGATAGATGCGATCTCCGATGTCTGCCGCGACCAAGATGTCGTGCTCGCGCGTGCAATGTGGAAAACCAAAGCGGCCGGCGCGTGTCCGGTACCGCTTCACGGCAAGTGATGGCCAGATGAGCAGGATCCGGCGCGCGCCATGTGGTGTTGAAAGGCTGTGGAGATTTTTTGGAAAAGTCTTGAGGATTTGTGCAGACGCGTTTCGGAACTGCTTCGCGCGGCGCTGGCTGTTCGTCAATCGAACAGGCTTGATACCGATTCCTCGGCAGCCGTGCGCGCGATTGCTTCGCCGATCAAGGTCGAGACTGACAGCACCCGGATATTGCGTGCGGCCCGCACCGCCTCGGTCGGCTGGATCGAGTCGGTGATCACGAGCTCTTTCAGATTCGACGACGCAATGCGCGCAACCGCGCCGCCCGAGAGTACACCATGAGTAATGTAGGCGTAGACGGCAGTCGCCCCCTTCTCGAGCAGCGCATCGGCGGCGTTCACGACGGTGCCGCCGGAATCGATGATGTCGTCGACCAGGATACAGGTGTGGCCCTCGACATCGCCGATCACGTTCATCACTTCGGAGTCGCCCGGCCGCTCGCGCCGCTTGTCGACAATCGCGAGTGGCGCATTGATTCGCTTGGCGAGGCCCCGGGCTCGAGCCACTCCGCCGACGTCGGGCGAGATCACCATGACCTTGCCGAGATCGAAGCGCTCCTTGATGTCACGCACCATCATGGGGGCGGCGTAGAGGTTGTCGGTCGGGATGTCGAAGAAGCCCTGGATCTGACCCGCATGCAGGTCGAGCGTCATGACGCGGTCGGCGCCCGCATTGGTGATCAGGTTGGCGACCAGCTTGGCCGAGATCGGCGTGCGCGAGCCGCCTTTGCGATCCTGCCGG
>Ga0209488_10000276_pt1 | contig 41958 bp, 30 predicted proteins | sample Rivendell_Oct201_8_FD_188349 | JGI IMG/M metagenome (GOLD analysis project Ga0209488, IMG submission 188349) | Vadose zone soil microbial communities from the Eel River Critical Zone Observatory, Northern California, USA -... | ecosystem: Environmental > Terrestrial > Soil > Vadose zone >...
GGTCTCGATGTGGAACTTGATATCCGCGAGGGACGCGAACTACTTGCAAGGCTGAATCTGCGAAACGTCGAGCACGCGCTCGTGCCCGGCCAAACTTCGCAGGACTCCGATGTAATCGAGGCCGTCGATGTACTGCTATCGGAGGAAGTTGCGGCCGCGGCGGCGAAAGGTCAACGTACTGACCTGACCCGCAGTGGGATCTACCCGCTGGTCGTCGACCGGCCGCGCGCCCGCGCCGGAGCTTGGTACGAGATGGTGCCCCGCAGCCAAGGACGCATTGCCGGCCGCCACGGCACGTTCGATGATTGCATCAACCGTTTGCCTGACATCGCAGCGCTTGGATTCGATGTCCTTTATTTGACTCCGATCCATCCGATCGGTCGTACCAACCGGAAGGGACGCAATAATGCCCTGCGCGCCGAGACGGGCGACCCGGGAAGCTTTTATGCGATTGGCTCTTCGGCGGGCGGGCATGACGCCGTGCATCCCGAACTCGGCACGCTTGCCGATTTTCGCCGACTGGTGACGGCATGTGCCGACCACGGCCTCGAAATTGCGCTCGATCTCGCCGTGCAATGCTCGCCCGATCATCCCTGGGTCAGCGATCATCCGGGATGGTTCAGGCGTCGGCCTGACGGATCGATTCAATACGCGGAAAATCCGCCCAAGAAATACGAAGACATCGTCAATCCAGAATTCTACGGCGTCGAATCCGAGGGGCTGTGGACGGCGTTGCGCGATGTGGTCCTGTTCTGGGTGGACCAGGGTGTGCGCATCTTTCGCGTCGACAATCCCCACACCAAACCATTCGCGTTCTGGGAATGGCTGATCTGGAACGTCCAATCGGTCGATCCGAACGTCCTCTTCCTGTCCGAAGCCTTCACGCGTCCGAAGGTGATGAAGGCACTCGCTAAGCTCGGCTTCAGTCAATCCTATACTTATTTCACGTGGCGCACGACCAAGGACGGATTGCAGGCCTATCTCAGCGAAATCACCGGCTATCCGGAGCGAGAATATTTCCGGCCGAATTTTTTCGTAAGTACGCCGGATATATTGCCGTTGCATCTGCAAACCGGAGAGCCCTGGATCTTCAAGGCCCGGGTCGCGCTCGCCGCAACCCTGTCGGGGAATTACGGCATCTACAACGGCTTCGAATTGCTCGAACACGAGCCGATCCCAGGAAAAGAAGAATATCTCGATTCCGAGAAATATCAGCTCAAGGTCCGCGACTGGAACAAGCCCGGCAACATCAAGGCTTACATCGGCAACATCAACCGGATGCGGCGGAACAATTCGGCTCTGCTCCAGACCAGCAATTTACGGTTCGCCCAGCTCGACGACGATGCGGTCATCGGATTCGTGAAAGAATCTGCCGCACACGACAATGCCGTTGCGGTCGCCATCGCGCTGGCGAAGGAAGGACCGCGCCAATTCTGGTTCCACTTCGGTAATATCGAAATCGGTCCCGCCACCGAGCGGCGCCGCGTCCGCGCCATCGAAAACCTGACGACCGGCGAGCGCCATACGGTCGAATGGGGCGGCGTACGGCTGCGCATCGACCCGAGCCAAGACCCCGCATTGCTCTTCCGTTGCTTCGCCTGATCGGGGTCGCGTCATGGATATCGCCACAGAGACCAAGGCCGAATCGAAGCTCTATGGCGACGAACTTTGGTTTAAGGACGCCATCATCTACCAGCTTCACGTCAAGGCCTTTGCCGACAGCAACAATGACGGCATCGGCGATTTTGCCGGGCTGACGGAACGGCTTGATTACTTGCAGGACCTTGGCGTCACTGCCCTGTGGCTGCTGCCGTTTTATCCGTCGCCGGGTCGCGACGACGGCTACGACATTGCGGATTACCGGCGTATCAATCCCGACTTCGGAACCATGGCGGACTTTCGCCGCTTCATGCAGGAGGCAAAACGGCGCAAACTGCACGTCATCACCGAGCTCGTGATCAATCACACGTCCGATCAGCATCCCTGGTTCAAGCGGGCGCGTCGCAGCAAACCGAATTCCGACGCGCGCAACTGGTACGTCTGGAGCGACACCGACCAGCGCTATGCCGGCACTCGCATCATCTTCAACGATACCGAGAAATCGAACTGGTCCTGGGAGCCCGCCGCCAGCGCCTACTATTGGCATCGCTTCTTTTCACACCAGCCGGACCTCAACTACGACAACCCGCGTGTTTTGCACGCGATGATCCAGGTTATGCAACGCTGGCTCGATTTCGGCGTTGACGGGTTCCGGCTGGACGCGATCCCGTACTTGTGCGAGCGCGAAGGAACCGGCAACGAAAACCTTCCGGAAACCCATGAGGTCATCAAGAAGATTCGCGCCGAATTGGATTCATACGCGCCCGGCAAGCTCTTGCTCGCCGAGGCCAACCAGTGGCCGGAGGACGTCAGCGCTTATTTCGGCGACGGCGACGAATGCCACATGGCCTATCATTTCCCGCTCATGCCGCGCATCTTCATGGCGATCGCGCAGGAGGATCGCTTTCCGATCTCCGATATCCTGCGACAGACGCCCGATATACCGTCGAACTGCCAATGGGCGTTGTTCCTGCGCAACCACGACGAACTCACGCTCGAAATGGTGACGGATGTAGAGCGCGACTATCTCTGGTCGACCTACGCCACCGACCCGCGCGCGCGCATCAATCTCGGCATCCGGCGACGGCTGGCGCCGCTGATGGATAACGATCGGCGCAAGATCGAACTGATGAAGTCGCTGCTGCTGTCGTTTCCGGGCACCCCGGTCCTCTATTACGGGGACGAAATCGGCATGGGCGACAACATCTATCTCGGCGATCGCAATGGCGTGCGAACGCCGATGCAATGGACGCCGGATCGCAACGGCGGTTTCTCGCGCTGCGATCCCGCACGCCTTTTTCTGCCGATGATCATGGATCCGGTGTACGGCTACGAAGCCGTTAATGTGGAAGCGCAATCGCGCAGCCTCGCTTCCCTGCTCAGTTGGACCAAGCGCCTGATCTCGGTTCGCAAGGCCAACAAAGTGTTCGGCCGCGGCTCCTTGACGTTCATCCGCCCGACCAACCGCGCCGTCCTGGTCTATGTCCGACAATATGAAAACGACGTCCTGCTCTGCGTTGCCAATCTCTCCCGCTCGGCGCAGGCGGCCGAGATCGATCTCTCGCCCTGGCGCGGACGTGTTCCCCTGGAAATGCTCGGCCGCATGCAATTCCCGGCAATCGGCGAGGGACCCTATCTCATCACGCTCGCGCCATATGGCTTCTTCTGGTTCCAGCTTTCCGAACAGGGCGGATCGGCAGCCGACAGGCCGAACATCGTGCCGGAGTTCTCGACCTTGGTCGTCGCCGTCGGCTTGAACTCTCTTATGGAAAGCCGGACCAAGTTGATCCTGGAACGTGACGTGCTGCCAATGTTCCTGGCAAGCCGCCGGTGGTTTCCCGAACAGAACAGCCACGGCATCAATGCACACATCGGCGCAGGCATCCCACTGGCGGGGGGCGATTCCGGCATCCAGCTTGCGTTGGTCGAAGCCAAGGCGCGGCGCGAAACGATCCGCAGTCTCCTGCCGCTCACGATCAGTTGGACCCGGCTCGATCGAACGCGGCAAAATCCCAACACGCTTGCCGCGATCCGTCGTGGTCCGCGCGAGGGCACCCTGCTCGATGCGAGTACCGAACCCGGTTTCATCGCGCTCATTCTGGAGAAAATGCGGGTTTCCGAGATCATAGAGGCCGGCGGCCGGCGCCTGGAGTTCAGGGCGAGCAGCCGTTTCCCACGGGATGGCGCTGCCAGTTTTGAGAACGTGCGGGCGATCAATACCGAACAGTCCAACACCACAGTGCTGGTCGGCAGCGACTACGTCGTCAAGCTCTACCGCAAGCTTGCGGCGGGCATCAATCCTGAAATCGAGGTCGGTCGTTTTCTCACCGACACGGTAGGCTTCGCCAATACGCCGGCGCTGCTCGGAACGGTGGAACTCGTTGAGGAAACGGAGCGCAGTTCGGTCGCGGTCATTCACAGCTTCGTCGAAAATCAGGGCGATGCCTGGTCAGTCACGAGTGCTTATCTGGACCGCTTCGTCGAGGAACAGCGCCTGCTCACCACCGAACCGGCTGTCGAGAGCGACGAACAGACTGCGTATTTGCGTAGGATGCGGCAGATGGGTCAGCGTGTGGCCGAAATGCAGTTGGCCCTGGCAAGCCGGGACGATGTTGCGGATTTCGCACCGGAACCGATCACGATGAACGACGTGCAGTCGTGGACGGACGGAATGTTGCAGCGGGCGCACGGCACGCTTGACGAACTGGCGCGGCGCCAGTCCGCATTGGACGAAAGCGTTCAGCCGCTGCTCGGCAGCGTCCTCGCGTACCGTGAACGGTTGCCCGTACTGTTGCGCGAGCTCTTGCCCGAAACCGTCGACGCGGTGAAGGTTCGTCATCATGGTGACTTCCACCTCGGGCAGATGTTGGTCGTGAGGGACGATGTCTTCATCATCGATTTCGAGGGCGAGCCGCGGCGCAGCATCGAGGAGCGCCGTCGCAAAGCGCCGGCGGCGCGCGATGTCGCGGGTCTGATCCGTTCGATGGATTATGCGGCAACCGCGGCGCTTGAGCGCGCGCTCAAGATCGCTCCTGACGAGCACGGCAAGATCGCGCGCGCCCTCGACGATTGGCGGGAACGCTCGGCGGCAGCAGTCCTCGCCGACTATCGGAGCTTTCTGGTCGATCTGCGGCTTTGGCCGCGCGACCCGCAGGAGGCCGAACGGCTCCTCGACTTTTTCCTATTGGAAAAGGCGTTCTATGAAATCGAATACGAGCTTGCGCACCGGCCAGACTGGTTGCGCGTGCCGCTGGCGGGCACATTGCGCATCCTCACCCGTTCGGAAGGTGTCACCGCATGACCGCGCTGCCGCTCGAAGCTTATGCCGTGATCGAAGGTCGCCACTCCGACCCATTCCATTATCTCGGTCCGCACGTCGAGGGCGATGTTCCCGTCGTCCGCGTTTTTCTGCCGAATGCCGAAACGGTCGCCGTTGTCGACGAACAGGGCGACGAATGCGATCTCGATCGCATTCACGAGACGGGCCTGTTCGCGGGACAATTGGCCCATCGCTCGAGCCGCTATCGGTTGCGCGCAGGCTTCGGCGATGGCCGCGTCGAAATGGAAGACCCTTACCGTTTTCCGCCGGTGCTGTCCGATTTCGATCTCTACCTCCTCGGCGAAGGTACCCACCTTCATCTGTATGACAAGCTCGGCGCTCATCCACTGGTGCTCGACGGCGTTTCCGGCGTGGCTTTTGCCGTTTTCGCGCCAGATGCCAAGCGCGTTAGCGTGGTTGGAGACTTCAATTTCTGGGACGGACGCCGCCACGCCATGCGCGTACGCGGCAACGGCTTTTGGGAAATCTTCGTGCCGGATGCCAGGGCCGGCGACAAATACAAATACGAGATCATGGGTGCGCACGGACAGATGCTGCCGTTGAAGGCCGACCCCGTGGCATTCGCCGCTGAAATGCGGCCGAACACCGCGTCGATCATTGTCGCTCAAGGAGCGCTGCCCTTACCTGCGCCCGCACCGCCAGGGATCAATGCGCGAAGCGCCCCGATCTCGATCTATGAAGTGCATCTCGGCTCCTGGCGCCGGCGCTCGCAGCATGGCGGCAGTTGGCTCAGCTATCGCGAACTGGCCGAGGAACTTCCGGCTTATGTTCGCGATCTCGGATTTTCCCATGTCGAGTTCCTCCCCATCACCGAGCACCCGTTCGATGGTTCCTGGGGCTATCAGCCGACCGGCATGTTCGCACCGACGAGCCGCTTTGGTACACCGGCCGACTTCGCGGCGCTGATCGACGCCTGCCATCGCGCCGAACTCGGCGTCATCCTCGATTGGGTGCCGGGGCATTTCCCGGATGATCCGCATGGGCTTCGTCACTTCGACGGCAGGGCGCTTTACGAGCACCTCGATCCGAAGCAGGGCCGACATCTCGATTGGAACACGCTCATCTACAATTTTGGCCGCACGGAGGTCGCCAATTTCCTGCTGGCCAGCGGCTTGTTCTGGCTCGACCGCTATCATGTCGATGGCTTGCGGGTCGACGCGGTCGCCTCGATGCTCTACCTCGATTATAGCCGGCCCGAGGGCGGCTGGATCCCGAACAGATATGGCGGGCGCGAGAACATCGAGGCGATCGCGTTCCTGCGCCGCTTCAATTCGGAAGTCTTTTCACAGTTTCCGAATGCAACCACGGTGGCGGAAGAGTCGACGGCGTGGCCGATGGTGTCGCAACCGGTCGACATCGGCGGTCTCGGTTTCGGTTACAAATGGAATATGGGCTGGATGCACGACACGCTGGATTACATCAGCAAGGACCCGATCTACCGCAAGCATCAACATGGACAGATCACGTTCGGATTGTACTACGCCTTCTCCGAGAATTTCGTCCTTCCGCTGTCGCATGATGAGGTCGTGCACGGCAAGCGTTCGATCCTCGGCCGCATGCCGGGCGACGACTGGCAGCGCTTCGCCAATCTGCGCGCCTACTTCGGCTTTATGTTCGGACATCCCGGCAAGAAACTGTTGTTCATGGGCGGCGAATTCGGGCAGGAGAGCGAGTGGCGGCACGACCATGCGCTCGACTGGCACCTCCTCGAGCAGCCGCGCCATGCCGGCATCCAGTCACTTGTTCGCGACCTCAACCGGCTCTACCGCCTGCTGCCGGCGCTGCACGAACTCGACTGCGAACCCGCAGGCTTCGAGTGGCTGGTTCAGGACGACGCCGACCGCAGCGTCTTTGTTTGGCTGCGCAAAGGCCGCGAGACGCGCGAGCGCTGCCTCGTCGTCGTCAATTTCACGCCTGTGGTCTATCGGGACTATCGCGTCCGAGTCCCGTTCCCGGGAACCTGGACTGAAGTGCTCAACACCGACACCGCGCAATACGGCGGCAGCGATGTTGGGAACAAGGGCCCGGTGAACACGTTGGATCACGACATGATGACTGAGGTGAGCCTTGTTGTTCCGCCCCTTGCTGCAATATTTCTGGTCCCGGAACGCTAGCTCGCGTCTCTCGGCCGGAGCACCGCACCCGCTCGGGGCTACATGGGACGGACGAGGCACCAACTTCGCCCTGTTCTCCGCCAACGCCACGAAGGTCGAACTCTGCCTGTTTGAAGCGCAAGGCCGACGCGAACTCGAACGCATTCCCCTCCCCGAGCGCACAGAGGACGTCTGGCACGGCTACCTCAACGACGTGGTGCCGGGCCAGCTCTACGGCTACCGTGTCCATGGCGCATATGAGCCCGAGTGCGGCTTGCGCTTCAATGCGCACAAGTTACTGGTCGACCCTTACGCCAAGCGACTTTCCGGCCGGTTCGTCTGGATCGATGCGCATTTCGGGTATCGGGTCGGCAGTCCCAGAGGGGATCTTTCTTTTGATCGGCGCGACAGCGCGCGTGGAATGCCGAAGGCGATGGTGGTGGACGACGCCTTCACCTGGGGCGACGAACACCGGCCACCGGTCCCCTGGGAAGATACGATCATCTACGAAGCGCACGTCAAAGGGCTGACCCAGCAGCGTGAGGACGTCCCACCCGCGTGGCGAGGCACGTTCCGGGGGCTTGCCACACCGGCTGTCACCGATCACCTCAAGCGACTCGGCGTGACGACGATCGAGCTGCTTCCAATTCACGCTTTTGTCGACGACCAGCATCTCATCGATCGCCGCCTGAGCAACTACTGGGGTTATGGCACGCTCGGCTTTTTCGCGCCCGAAGCCCGCTACTGCCCCGACGGGACACTCGATGCGATTCGCTTCGCCGTCTCGCGGCTCCATGACGCCGGCATCGAGATCATACTCGACGTTGTCTATAACCACACCGCGGAAGGAAACCACCTGGGGCCGACCCTGAGCTTCCGCGGCATCGATAATACCTCGTATTACCGCCTGATGCCCGACCAGCCGCGCTATTACGACGATGTCACCGGCTGCGGCAACTCGCTCAATCTCACGCATCCGCGCGTTCTCCAGATGGTCATGGATTCGCTACGCTATTGGATTGAAGCCTGCCACGTCGACGGCTTTCGCTTCGATCTCGCGACCACGCTCGGGCGCGGGCCGAATGGATTTGATCGCGGCGCAGCCTTCTTCGCGGCGATCCGGCAGGATCCCGTCCTCGCCGGCGTGAAGCTCATTGCCGAGCCCTGGGACATCGGTCTCGGTGGTTATCAGGTCGGCGGGTTCCCGTCAGGCTGGTCGGAATGGAACGACCGATTCCGTAACACTCTGCGCCGCTATTGGGCCGGCGAGGGCAACCTGATTGGCGACCTCGGTGGCCGCATGACGGGTTCAGCCGACCTGTTCAATCATGACGGACGCCGCCCGCGCGCGAGTATCAACCACGTCACCGTGCACGATGGCTTTACGCTAGCGGATCTGGTCAGCTACCAAAACAAACACAACGAAGCGAACGGCGAAGATAACCGAGACGGGTCCGACGAAAATCACAGCACGAATTGCGGCGTCGAAGGGCCAAGCGACGATCCGAAGATCGTTGAAATGCGCCGGCAGTTACGGCGAAATTTCCTATCGAGCCTGCTGCTGGCGCACGGCGTTCCGCTGCTGCTCGCGGGTGACGAGGTCGGCAACAGCCAGGGTGGCAACAACAATGCCTATTGCCAGGACAATCCGATCGGCTGGGTCGACTGGTCAGGGCTGCGTCGTAGCGGCGAGGATATGACCGCGCTGATCACGCAGCTTACCCAGTTGCGCAATCGATTTCCCCAGCTTCGCGCTCGCCGCTGGGTCGAGGGCCGCCGCTCTGACGGGTCGTACGGCGTCCTGTGGTTTACGCCGCAAGCCACCGAAATGACCGAACAGGACTGGAGTTTCCCGGGAGGGAGATTTCTCGCCTATGCACTCGGGCCCGTGGAGCAAGGACATTCGCCGCTCTACATCGTGTTCAACGCCGCCCCGGAGCCGATCGAATTCACGCTACCGATGCTGCCTGAGATGGTCCGCTGGAAAGCGCTTCTCAACACTGCCCACGAAGAAATGCAGGACGAGGAAATGCACGACGAGGAAATAGCGGCCGGTTCAAAGTCGCTCGCGCCCGCCCGGTCCGTGCTCGTGTTCGCGGGCGTCGCATGAATGGAGAGAGCCGGTTTGGACCACAGCAACGGACCCACGGAGTGACGTTCCGCCTATGGGCACCGGCGGCCAGGAGTGTCGAGCTGGTGATTGATCGCACGTACGCGATGCAGCCGAAGGCCGACAACTGGCATGAGCTTTCAATTCCAGGCACCGGTGGCGGGACGCTTTACAAGTACCGCATCGACGGCGAGGCCGAGGTCCCCGACCCGGCCTCTCACTTTCAGCCCGACGACGTGTCAGGACCGAGCGAGGTCATCGATCACGACCAATTTGCGTGGCGCGCGCAACACTGGCGAGGACGCCCGTGGGAGGAAGCGTCCTTTCTCGAACTACACGTGGGAACGTTCACGAGCGGCGGAACTTTCCGCTCCGCGATCGAAAAGCTCGATCATATTGCGGCAACCGGACTGACGGCTATCGAACTGATGCCAGTTGCCGACTTCGCCGGTCGGCGCAATTGGGGCTACGACGGCGTTCTGCTTTATGCACCAGACAGTGCCTATGGCCGGCCCGATGACTTCAAGATGCTGATCGATGAAGCGCATCTGCGCGGCCTGATGGTGTTTCTTGACGTGGTCTACAACCACTTCGGACCGGAGGGGAACTATCTCTCGCGTTACGCGCCCGAGTTCTTCGCATCGGCGCACACGCCTTGGGGTAACACCATCGATTACCGCGTCCCGCAGGTCCGCGCCTTTGCGATCGACAACGCGCTGCACTGGTTGCGCAACTATCGCATCGACGGACTGCGGCTAGATGCGGTGCACGCCATCGTTGAGCCCGGTGAACCCTCGATCCTGCACGAATTGAGCCGCAGCGTCGGTGCGCTGGCGAGCGCAACCGGCCGGATGATCCATCTCGTTTTGGAAAATGACGGTAATCAGGCAACATTGCTGGATCCGTTGGCGGAACCGCCGCAAGGCAAGTACCGGGCGCAATGGAACGACGACTATCATCATGCTTGGCACCGACTGCTCACCGGCGAAGAGCAGGGCTACTATCGGGACTATGCACGCAATCCGCGCGGCCACATCGCGCGCGTCCTGTCGTCGGGGTTCGCCTATCAGGGCGAGCCATCTCCCCATCGCGACGGCCGGCGCCGCGGCGAACCCTCAGGCGAGCTTGCGCCCTCGGCCTTCGTGAACTTCCTGCAGAACCATGACCAGATCGGCAATCGTCCTTTGGGAGATCGCCTGTCGTTGCAAGTGGACGACGCTGCTGCCGCAGCGGCGCTCGCGGTCATGCTGCTGGCGCCGATGCCGCCGCTCCTGTTCATGGGTGAAGAATGGGGCTCGAAGCAACCCTTTCCGTTCTTCTGCGATTTTCAGGGTGCTCTTGCCGATGCCGTGCGCCAGGGCCGCAGGCGCGAATTCGATGACGCCTATGCCGAATTCGGCGATGGCGTTCCTGATCCGCTGGCGGAGACGACGTTCCGCTCGGCTGTGCTCGACTGGGACGCGCGTGAGGAGGCGACAGGACGCGAGCGGCTCGCCTTGGTCCGCGGCCTGCTTGCGATCCGGCGGAAAGAGATCGTGCCGTACCTGCGCGATGCAACGTTTGGCTCTGCACGCTACGAGCACAGCGTGCTGACGGCGAATTGGCCGCTTGGCGATGGCCGTGAGTTGGTGCTGCTCGCCAATTTGTCGGACGCGAGCGCATCTCGGCCAGAGCGCTTGTCATCCGGGCGGCCGATCTGGGGGGGCGAACCGGAGCCGATTCTTCCGCCCTGGTCGGTCTTCTGGAATATCGGAGCGGGATGATGCCGCCGGCCCTCCCGCGCGCCACCTATCGTCTGCAGCTCACGCCAAGCTTCGGCTTCGATGATGCGGCCGCCGTCGTGCCCTATCTTAAGGCACTGGGCATCAGCCATGTCTACGCGTCGCCGTTTCTCAAGGCGCGCGCAGGCAGCACGCACGGTTACGACATTATCGATCACAATGTGCTCAGTCCCCAGTTTGGCGGGGAGGGTGGGTTCACCCGCCTGTGTGCGGCGCTGGCAGAGGCGGACATCGGCCTCATTCTTGATTTTGTGCCGAACCACATGGGCGTGCATTTCGCCGACAACGCCTGGTGGCTCGACGTGCTCGAATGGGGCGCGAAATCGTCGCACGCGGCGGCATTCGATATCGATTGGGAGACAATGCCATATCGGAGGCAAGGGGGCGTGCTGCTGCCCATCCTCGGTCGTCCCTATGGTGAGGCCCTGGAGAACGGCGAGATCGAGTTACGTTACGACGCGGACGAGGGCAGCTTCTCAGCCTGGTACTACGACCATCGGTTGCCCATCGAGCCCACGCGCTATGGCGAAATCCTCCGCAAAATTGTGGAGACAGCCGGTGCAGACGACGAACCAGCCGGCCGCGCGCTCTTGGAACTCGCCGCGCGCTACAAGGGACCGCGCAATCCCGCGCGCAGCAAGTCGCCCGCTCTGAAGCAGGAACTCGCGGCCATTGTGGGCGCGCCGGCTGTCATCGAACGCGGGCTCTGCGCCTACCGACCGAGACCGGGCGAACCAGATTCGGTGCTGGCACTTCATCATTTGCTCGAGCGCCAGCACTACCGGGTTGCCTATTGGCGCCTCGCCGGCAGCGAGATTAATTATCGGCGCTTTTTCGACGTCAACACACTTGCCGGTATTCGGGTCGAGGATCGCGGCACGTTCGACGCAATTCATCGGCTTATCGCGCGCCTCATTGCCGATGGCTTGTTGCAAGGCCTGCGACTGGATCATATCGATGGGCTGCGTGATCCCCACCAATACTTCCGGCGTCTGCAGGCCATCACACGCCCCGGCGGGCGGCGCGGCCGGCGAACGTTCTATGTCGTCGTCGAGAAGATTCTGGCAGAAGATGAACGCCTGCCGAAGTTCGCCGGCGTTGCAGGAACGACCGGTTACGAATGGCTCAATGTCATCTCGCGCGTGCTGCTTGACCAGCGCGTCCTCGCGCCGCTTGACGAGGTGTGGCGGGACGTGAGCGGCGAACGCCGTAGCTTCGACGAGATCCTGATCGAAGCGAAGCAGCGCGTGCTGCGCTCTCTGCTGGCGAGCGAGTTCACGGTGCTCGTGCGTCTGCTTACGCGAATCGCAGTCGGCCACTACTCGACGCGGGACTACTCCGCCGACAGCCTACGTGCTGCCTTCGAGCTGTTCATCCTTCACTTCCCTGTCTATCGTACCTACTTGACGGCCTCGGGACCGTCAGGAAAAGATCGCGCCATCATCGAAGAGGCGATCGATAAGGCGCGTCGCCAATGGTTCGGCCCTGGTGTCCACGTCTTCGATTTTCTGCGCGACGTGCTGACGCTCGATCTCGTCAAGCCGGGACGCGCCGGCCACAGCATCTCGCGCGTACGCCGCTTCGCCTTCAAGGTTCAGCAATTCACCGGGCCGATGATGGCGAAGTCGCTCGAGGATACCGCGTTCTACCGCTATCATCGAGTGTTGGCCTTGAACGAGGTTGGCGGCAATCCGTCCGTCAACGCCATGACTATCGGCCAATTCCACGAGCGGATGGCGACGCGCGCCGCAACCTTTCCGCACGGTATGACGGCGACAGCCACACACGATACCAAGCGCGGCGAAGACGCCCGCACGCGTCTCCTCGCCCTGCCGGAGCTCGCGCAGGCGTGGAAGCATGCGGTGCAGGAATGGCGAAGCTACAATGCGCCGCTGATCGGCAGGTCGAAATCGAGAGCAATTCCCTCGCCGGCTCATGAATACATGCTCTACCAGGCCCTGCTCGGCGCATGGCCGATCGAGACACCGGATCTTGCGGACTCGGATCTTGCAAACTCGGATTTCGTCGAGCGCATCCAGGCCTATGCGGTCAAGGCCGCACGCGAAGGAAAGGAGCAGACCAGTTGGCTCGCTCCGAATGATAATTACGAGACGGGCCTCAGGGATTTTGTGCAGCAGCTCCTCGATCGCGCGCGCTCGGCGGAGTTCATCACCTCGTTTGATGCCTTTGCGCGGCGGATTGCCTGCATTGGAGCCTTGAAGAGTCTCGTGCAGGTGGCCTTGAAAATAACCATGCCCGGCGTTCCGGATTTCTACCAAGGCACGGAACTTTGGGACCTGTCGATGGTCGATCCCGACAACCGGAAGCCGGTGGAGTTTGCATCGCGTGCGGCTGCCCTGAATTCGGTCGGGGATCACCCGGAGTGGCGCACGCTTGCTGACAGCTGGACTGATGGCCGCATCAAGCTCGCTCTGATTCGCCGCCTGCTCGCTCTCCGGCGCGCGATGCCCGCCGTGTTCGACGACGGACGGTATCACCGGCTCGATGTAACAGGACCTCACCATGACGAGGTCCTTGCATTCGCGCGGCTGGGCAAGCGGGACGCCGTCATCATCGCGGTTGTGCGCTTCTTTGGTCGTGCCACGGACGACGGCCGGCGCTGGCCAAGAAAAGGCGCGTGGGAAGGCGTGATCAACGTCGAAAACATGGCCGCGTTCAAAAGCGTGCTCACTGCCGGGCCTGTGATGATCGAGCCGAAGCTGACGCTCATCGACTTGTTCGATGTGCTGCCCGTTGCCGTGTTTCAGGCGCGCCTCCAATCATAAGTGCTTCCTACAAAGCGGATGCTCGAGCATCGCAGACAAGGCAGCCTGCGCATCCTTGACTGCGTGGCCCGACATGGCATGGAAGGGGCGGATCAATCGACTGGAATCCGTTATAGTGTCGTATTGCGCACCAAGGCCGGCGTTCGCGCCAATGTGGATGCGGGTGATACACGAATATAGCGCCACAGAGGGCGCGTTTCTAAGGGAGGACCAAGATGCGTAACCGACGCTCTTTGCTTAGTTTGCTTGCCGCCGGAATACTTGCGCTCGCCACGTCAGCGTATGCGCAGGCGCCTTCAGCGCAGGCGCTATCCGCGCAGGCGCCGCTCCTCATCAGGGGTGCCGCGATCATCGATGGATTGGCCGACGCGCCCCTTCGTGATCGCTCACTGCTCATCGAGGGCAACACCATCCGCGGTCTGCTGCCGGCGGATGCTCCCGCACCCGCGGGAGCGCAGGTGCTCGATCTCACCGGCAAATTCATCATTCCGGGACTGTTCGATTCCCATGTGCACTGGGACCCGTTCATGGGCGAACTGCTGGTCAATCACGGCGTGACTTCGATCCTGGCGCTCGACAATGTGCCGAAGGCGCTGCGCACCAGGAGCCAGGCCGCGCACGATCTTCCGCGGCTCCATCACACCGGCGCGCGTCCGCAATTCAACCCGAACTCCTCGGAAGCCGACATCAGCCGGACGCTGCGGACCTGGCTCGCATCCGAACCCGACATGGCGTGGTTTCCGCAATACAATACGCGGCTCTCACGCGCCTATAAGTTTGCCGCCGACGAAGCCCATAAGGCGGGTTACCTGGTCTTCAGCCATGCCGATGACGCGCCCGGTGCCATGCGCGACGGCATCGATATACTTGAGCATGTTTGGGGTTTCGGCGAGGCCCAGATGACGCCCGAACAGCTCAAAGGGTTTCAGGAAGGCAAATTGCTGACTTGGGCGGTTCACCTCAATGATTGGACCCGCAACGACGCATGGATCGCGGAAGCCGTTCGTCGCGGCGTCTACATGAACCCTACGATGAACTACGAATGGGGCGGTATGAGCCGGCGCTCCGCGCAGCGTGAGCTTGAGGACTACCGCACCTTGAGCAATCCGGATCTTGTCTATTTCCCCCGCAACATGGCCGAGAGTATTCTGGCGCGGAACCGGCAGATCAAGAATTACTCGTCGCGTTACGACAGCATGCCATGGGTTCCCAAATTGCCGGCCGCCGATCGCGCGGAGTTCGAGGCCGGCTTCAAGAACGTGCTCGAGTTCAACAGGCGGTGGGTTGCGGCTGGCGGAAAGATTCAGGCCGGCACCGATATCATCACCGGCGGCATTCCGGGGCTTGCCCTGCATCACGAAATGGAAATCCTGGTCGAGTCAGGGTTGACGCCGATGCAGGCGATCAAGGCAGCGAGTTCATGGTCCGCTGAAATCCTGGAAGGCCGCAACAAGGCGCGCGGCGACGCCAAGATCGGTTCCATTCGCGCCGGCAATTTTGCTGACTTGGTCGTGGTGAGCGCCGACCCGACGGCCGACATCTCCAACACCAAAAAGATCGAACGAGTGATGAAGGATGGCCGCTGGGTCGCCCCTGGCTATCACCCGGAATATTATACGTTCACGACACGCCCGCGATCGCTTGCCGCCACGACCTTCGCGCCCGCGATTGCTTCGGTTACGCCCGCGAGCGTGACGGAAGGATCCGGCCCCGTGCGCGTGGTGCTTGAGGGGAGCGGATTCATGATGACTTCGCTGGTGCGGGTCGACGGCGTCTCGGTCAAGACCATCTTCCGTGGTCCACGGCAGATCGAATTCGAAATGCCAGCGAGCGCGATTGAGCGCGCCACGCCGAATCCGTACTTTGCGCCAGGGCCGGTCCAGAGCAACGGATTCATGGGCTACCGGGCCGTTTCGATCCACGTGTTCAACCCTCCGCCCGAGGGGGGAACGTCGAACACGATTTCGCAGATGGTGATGCCGAAGTAGAAAAGCGACTTTCGTAGGATGGGTAGAGCCAAAGGAAACGCGTTCAGACGCGTTTCTGTGGCGAAACCCATCATGACTTGGCCGCGAGATGGATGATGGGTTTCGCGATAAACGCGTGAAGAACGCGTTATCGCTCTACCCATCCTACGAAGTCTGCGAGACGGCGCAATGTTAGCACGTTTCGATCGCTAATCGATCCCCCTATCGTACGGTGTGTCTGTCGGATACAATTGGACAGACCCTGCCATAGCTGCTCTGCACCTGATCCCAATTGCGCAGAAGAGACATTGTTCCGTTCCATCTGCTCGGCAGATGATTAGCGTGTATGTAACAAGTTCAAGGAAAGAGTTCATGAAAAAATTGATCATTGCATCATGGCTCGCGGCAATCTGCATTCTCGCGCCCGCCGCATGGTCTCAGGAGGCGACGCCAGTTCGCCAAACCATACGATATTTCAAGACGCCCTTGGAGAAAGACCAGACGCGCGAAGTGGAAATGGTGTCCATCACCGTCCTGCCCGGCACTGGCAATGAGTTCCATCGCCACTATGGCGATCAGTGGACCACGGTCCAGGATGGCGAAGTCACCTTCACCATCAAGGGACAGCCCCCCGTCGTGCTCAAGGTCGGCGACAGCAACCACGTTACTCGCGGCATCATCCACCGACAACAGAACCTCAGCGACAAGCCGGCCCGCTACATCGTGTTGAATATTCTCGACAAGGGCAAGCCGACAGCCGAGCCGGTTCCTGAATAATGGCGACATCATTGCCGACAAAGAGGAGCTGAACCATGTTTCTTACGACCTTCTGCGCTTCAGTTTCTGCCGCCGCCACGGTCATGTTCGCCACGACCGTTTTCGCGGCCGACCCATCACAACAGAAGCCGGGCGATTGGACCGTTAGGGACTTCCGCTTCCATACCGGCGAGGTCCTGCCTGAACTGCGGCTGCACTATGTGACAATCGGTGAGCCGACGGGCGAGCCGGTGCTGGTGCTGCACGGTTCGAACGGCTCAGGCCAGACCATGCTCGGCCCGAATTTCGCAGGCGAATTGTTTGGTCCGGGCCAGCCGCTCGACGCCGCCAAATACTTCCTCATCGTCCCCGACGCGCTAGGCGCGGGTGGATCATCGAAGCCATCGAACGGGCTGCGCACGGCCTTCCCGAAATTCACCTACGACGATCAGGTGCGAGCGCAATTTCGTCTCGTATCCGAGCATCTCGGTGTCAAGCATCTCAAGCTTATCATTGGACAATCGATGGGAGGCATGCATGCCTGGATGTGGGGCGAGATGTATCCCGACTTCATGGATGCACTGGTGCCCATGGCCTCGCAACCCGTCGGCATGTCGGGACGCAACTGGGTTCTGCGCCGCATGCTGATCGACTCGATCAAGGCCGATCCCGCCTGGAACAACGGCAACTACACGGAGCAGCCGCCGACCTTCAAATACGCCGCAACCTTCTTCAGCTTTGCGACAGCAGGCGGCACCCAGTCGTTCTTTCGTCGAGTGCCGACGCGTGGACAGGCCGACAAGCTTGTCGAGCAGCGGCTCGCGGAAAAGTTCAGCCCCGATGCCAACGATTACATCTATGTCTATGACGCGGCGCGTGACTATGACCCCTCGCCGGGGCTGGAGACGATCAAGGCGCGCGTGCTGGCGATCAACTCGGCCGACGACGAGCGTAATCCGGTCGAACTCGGAATCGTCGCGCGCGAGATCAAGCGCGTCAAGAATGGCTCCTATTACGAGATTCCGGCGTCGGCGGAGACCATCGGACACGGCACCTCGGGGAACGGGAAATGGTGGAAGCACCTGCTGCCGGGACTGCTCAGTGACGCAAAGCCCGGGCCATCGGGGATCAGTAATCAGTAATCCGAAGTCGACTGCTGCCAGTTGTTCTAAGGCCGGGAGAGGGCGAAGTCTGATTCCAGATCTCCGATTCCTGATCAGCACGAGCCCCTCTCTCGCGGAGCTTGGTTGGCGTCGGCTCTCGGCCACAGTTTTCAGGGCCTGCCGCAGGGGCAACAAACCACCAGGATAGTAGAGCTGGAACGGTACCTGCTGGGGGAGTGTGTTTTGGAGACCAACCGCGGTGACAATAAGAGCGTGCTACCGACGCGCAGGGGCATCCTGATAGCGGAGGCGGGAGCGGCCCCCGCGGGACATGGCGACAGCCATACCGTCCCAGGCGGGCCATAGGGCCGCTAGCCATGCAACAACGATGAGGAGAGGCGGCCGAGGCCGTCGCGCACAGACCCTATGCGCTGAGCGCTCGGCCCGGCGATCAGACGCAGCATGTCAACGACTTCGCGCTTTTCCTCCGGGCTGCATTGGGTCTCGATCGGTGCGACGAGCTGATGCAAGCGTGAATTGAGGTCGCCGTGAAGGCCTCTGGCCAAGCTCTTGCCGCCCGTGAGGCACGTTCGAGCCAGGTCAGGCCCAAGCCCGACCCTGGAGGGAAGCTGCGAAAGGATGCGCCGTTCCTGCTCAGCGGTCAGGGGGCCCTCCTCGGTTGCCACCGCGTACATCATGGCAGCCACCGCCACGCGCGGGTCGTTGCTGTCGGCCGATCCCCCGTCTCGGCCCGTGCGCGGCAGGTGCGGGATGCGGTTAAAGAAGAAGTGGTAGTAGACGATGAGTCCCAAAACCACGATGATGAAGGCTAAGATCAAAGGCACGGGCGCTCCTCCCCCAATTCGGCAGGTTAAGCGCTTGGCTTTGGCGGCCCGACAACCCACGTCGTAAATTGTGCGCTGGTGGGTCTTCTGTGAGAGCCCTGGATTGTGCCGGAGGCGGATAACATCGCCTGGAACTTGATTGTCGCAATCGGGGTCCGTCCCCAATTACACGAGGTGTTGGTGGGTATCGCAAAATAGAATCTTAGGATGGGTAGAGCCAACAAAAACGCGTCTGAAGACGCGTTTTTGGGGCGAAACCCATCAACCTCTCTCTCGTGTAGGCCGATGATGGGTTTCACAAAAAAGCGCGTGAAGAACGCGCTTTTTTGCTCTACCCATCCTACAGATTTGCGCTCATTTGTGCTCGAACCGTCGCAGGTCGGGTGGCGCCTGGCCCGCACGTGTCGGCATCAAGATGCGTTCGCCGCTGAGGAAATAATCTTGGCTACCGATCCGAACCTGGTGTTCGTCTTCGCCGCAAATCGTTTCCAGCCATTCGGGAGTCTTGCGGACATATTCCCGCTTGATGGTCCATGGCGAAGTGAGCGCATTGTCGATGACCGTGATCTCGTTGTGCAGGAGATCGCGTTTGGTCTTGTCGAGATAGAGGCGCTCCTTGACGATGGTCTGGCCATCGCGGTGAAACGGCATGCCGCTTGAGTCATAGCTGCGTGGCCCACGGATCGTTCGTGTCTCGACGGCAAGTGCATCGTAGCGTCCGTCGCGATCTTCATCGACCCATTGGCCGATCGAATAACCCGAGAAGGTCGGCTTGACCTTGACGGGCCAATCGCGGCCGTCGGTGTAGATGCGGCGCAACTGGCCCATGGGCTCGCCAAAAACCATGTAGGTCGTCGATGGCGTAACAAGTATCTCCACACCCAACCCATAGAGGATCATCATCCGGGGCATGCCGGGTGGCATGCAGCCTGCCATTGGGTTGTTGCCTTGGCCGCCGGCCGCCTGGTCCGCGACGCTTGCTTCGAATACCGCCTGATACTCCGGCGTCAGGGGAGGCTTCTGCGGCTGCCCCGGCGGTTTTGTCGGATCGTAATTGCCAGACGAAACCCGCAACCAGCGGCCCTTCCAGTCCGGATATCTGGTTTCGTCAAGCGCCCAAGCACTCGTGCCTGACGCAAGCAGCACAGCAGCAAGAACGATCGAACCCAAGAACGCATTGGCGCGCTCCACAGAACGCGGTTGGTCGGACATGAGGACATCCTGAAGAAAGACGCAGAACGTGGCGACTATTCCACCACGATTTTGACGCTGTCGCCAGCATGGAGGCGATCATTTGGTCCCAGCCCATTGAGAACGCGGAACCGTTCCAGCGGCCGGTCATGGATTGCCATTCGGTTTGCCAGCCGTTCAACCGTATCGCCTTCCGCAACCGTCACGACCTTGAGGCGGTTTGGTTTGGAAGAATTGGTCTCTGCCGGGCTCATACGGCGGAAGGTACCCACCGCGCCGCGAAAGCCCTTGTCGACATCCGGGGTCAAGCGTTTGGCTGCAAAGATGAAGCGGTAGACGTCGTTTTCATAGCGGACGGCAAAAAGACGGAAATTCCATTGCGCGCCCTTGGCGGTGGCAGTGGCGGCGACGAAACCGCTGATGCCGACGTTTTCCACGGACGCGTTGTCGATACCCTCGATCCAACCCGAGGTCAGATATTCCGTCAGCGGCTGTTCTTGAGGGACGCGCACGACATCGAGCCGCAGCGCCTGGCTGCCGCCTTCCTTGATGCCAAGCACCGCCTGTGCGGTATTTTCCAGCGTGAATCCATCCGGCGCCATGAAGGTGAACCCGAGCCGTGGATGCAGGAACCGGCGGCCTCGGACCATTCCTTCGCTCGGATCTTCGCCGTAGATCATGCCTTCGACGCCGGCCAGATAGGCGGCGCGATTGCGCTCGCCATTGCCGGGCGCGGAGAAATGGCGCGCATTGACCTGCGCATTCTGGATCCGCTCGGGCGTTGCGGGATGGGACGAAAGGAAATCCGGTGATCGTGGGTCCATCGGTGCGCTGGCGTTAGGCCGCAGTTCGGAGTTGCGGCCCATCGAAGAGAGGAAACGCGACGCCCCATAGGGGTCGAAACCGGCGCGTGCCGCAATTCCAACCCCAATCCCGTCGGCCTCGAATTCCTGTGAGCGCGAGAAGCTTGCGAGCGTGATCTTGGATTTGGCGAGCGCCATCGCACTCGATTCGGGATCGGAGCCAAAATTGTCGAACACGCGGTTGACGAGGGCGACCTGGCGGGCGCGATCCTCGCGAATGGTGGCATGCTGCGCAATCACATGAGCCATTTCGTGCGACAGCACCGAAGCGATTTCGGACGAGTCGTTGGCAAGTGTAATCAGTCCGCGCGTCACATAAAGGTCGCCGCTCGGCAGCGCGAACGCATTTATCGCGGGCGAGTTCAGGACCGTAATGCGATAGCGCTGGTCCGGTCGTTCGGACGCACTGACCAGTTTGTCAACCGTATCGCGAATGAGCGTATCCAGTCGCGGGTCTTCATAGATGCCGTTATAAGCGGCAACAATTCGCTGATGCTCCCGGACCGTCGCGGTCGCAGTTACGACAGGTGGCGGTGGGGCGGGTTTCGGTGTCTCGGCGACAGTGACTTTCCGGTCCGGAATGGCAGCGGAAAAGCAGCCGCCAAGCATGAGGGGAAGCATGAGGGCAAGCGCGACGCTTTTCGCCCACGCGATTCTCGGCAGCCATGCCATCAACCGGCATGCCGCTCTACGCGCCGTCTGTTTGGTCCCCCTGCTCGCCATAAGCCTACTTCAGTTCAGCAATCTCGATCTGTTCGGGCCGGGTTGCTTCGATACGTGGCCCGCCCCTCTCATCGATCCAGCCGCGGACACGGACCCGTCGGCTTTCCAACGATCCCGGCGCGATCCCCGACGCCGAGAAGATGCGCTCATGACGTTTCTGAATCGTCACCGTGAGCGCCTCTGACCATCTCCGCCCGAAATTTATGTAGATGATGCTCCCGCTCGTGCGTACGGAAGCCACCTTGCCTTCGACGATGGCGAATTGACCCTGGTGGTCCAGGAGCGCCGCCCCGTTGCCGGCCTCAAATACGACATAATATGGTTCGGCCCACAGGCCAAGCCTACTCGCACGTGCCGCACGTTCTTGTGACAATAGTTCGACCGCGCAGGCCATGGTCTCGACCTGGGCCCCGACCCGGGCGAATCCCGCAGCCACCATGGCTGGCGCGACGGCGCGCTGCAACCCGCCAGATATTGTATCCACATAGGCGATGGTGCGTCCATACCTGTCGTTTGCAGGCCGAGCCTGGCTCAATTTGACGGTCGCCCCCGCAAGAATGGATTCGAGCTTTGTCCTGGATGCATGGCCGGCGTCGGAGGGACTGCTCACCTCGCCAGGCCGAACCGTCGGTACTTCAAGGCCCGCGAGGCGGATTTCACGGCCATCGGTGAGCACGAAACTTCGGCCATCTACGACGCCCGAAACGGTGCCTTCGCCAACCGATTCGAATCGGCAAGCAGTTGCGGCAGATGGTTGCGGGGCTCGCGATAGCGGGGTCTGGGCATGCGTGGCGGTTTGCAACGCCACAGCAAGCACCATCACCGTACCGAAAAATCGGCACGATCCATGACGCCAATGATCACGCGTACATCCCCACAGCCCCATGGGCGGTAAATCAAGTGTCAGAATGGGGCAGCACTGCGGCAAAAGGCACCTTCGGGACTAACAAATTACCGGCAGAGGTATGTTGTTACGACATGGTGCGGGATCCGGCATCTCTATCGACGTTTTCCCCAGAATATTTTGGGGCCTGTAGGGCGGAATAGGATCGTAGCCCCGCATGGAGCGCGCACCGTTAAGATTGCGCCATCAGCGCAAACTTGACGATGCGCGCGCAATGCGGGGCGGTGCGCTTGGATTGGCCGTGTCCCCTGATTGCGCTCCATGAGCGCTCGAAGGAGCGCTCACGGCGCTCCATCCGGGATACGAGTGCCGTGTGCGCTGCCGCCTATTGCTTGAAAAACCTTCGTGCAATTTCGATTTCCGCCGCTGACGCCGCAAAGGCCTCGGCCACGGTTTTTTCCAATTCATCATGACGCCCCGGCAGGAGATCGAGCTGGCGCCTTTTTGCATCGTTGCGGAATTCCGGGTCGCGGACCATCGCGGCCAGTGCATTGCGAACCGCTTCGACGCGATCGCGCGGCACGTCGGGCGGCATGGCAATCGGATGGCCCATTTCGTCAGCGCCCAGGAACAACCGAAGCACATTTGCTTGCTCAGGTGTCTCTGCCAAGTCGTAGACGGAAGGAACATCAGGTCGCTCAGGTATCGGGCGGCGCACGAAGCGGGTCACGATCGAAATTTTCTTGTCGTGCACCCAATCGGCATGCGCGGACTTGAGGAACTCCCAGGGCATAAGTGTGCCATCGGCCTCGCCGCGCTCGACCCCAAGGGCTGCTTCCCCGCTGCCGCGGTAGCCACGGATCAATTTGATCCGGGTGCCGACGACGCCGTTGAGCATGGTCGAGACGATGTTGGCCTGGCTCAAGGCTCCGGTGCTCGCAATCATTGTCTCCTTCGCTTTGAGATCGGCAAGTGTCTGTGTGCCCGACGTGTGCCAGGTAAACAGCGTGGCGGTGGTTGCGATGATCCGGCCGATCCAATTGAACCTGCGGGTGTCGTAACCGATGGACTGGACCCCGAGGATTTGGGCGAGCGTGATGTTCGGCACCAGCACGGAGAGGACCGTGCCGTCCTTTGGTGCAATATTCGTGAGATAATTCGCGGCCTGCATGCCGGCGGCGCCCGGCATGTTCTGCGCGACGATCGACGGATTGCCGGGAATGAACCGTCCGAGGTGATTGGCTGTAAGCCGAGCGTAGAGATCGAACGAACCGCCCGGCGCATTCGGGATGATCAGCGACAGCGTCTTGCCGCGGTAGAATTCCGCAGGTGTCTGGGCGTGCCCGGCGTGCGGCATCGCCAGCGCGCACAGACACGCGAGGGTAAATCGATATGCAGCGCTAATCACCATCGTTGCCAATCCCTGAGTTGCTACAATGTTTGTAGCAGTTCCAGTCGGACCTCGCGCCGGCTAAGGTCCCGGAAGGACGGCGAACCGGCGTCGCCGGTCACGAATTCTGCGCCTTGAACAAAGGCGACAATTCGGTCTGCGTAAACTCGGACGCCACGTGATCGAAGAACGGCATATAGGAGAATGCGATCCAGCGGCAATCCTGCCCCGGCTGCAGGTTGAAATGTTGGTGCTCGACGCCGCCAGGCTTGATTGGCAACAGTAACAGATCGCCGGCCTGCCAGTCGACGCGTTCGCCGTCGACCACGGAATAGCCCTTGCCGATGATCACGTAGATGACGAGGCCGCCCTGGTGGCGATGCTTGCCCGAGTGGGTCTTGAGGTCGTGTGAAAAGACGCGCCAATCCTGCAGCGGCGTGTTCTTGTGAATCTCCGGATTGAGGTGGTACATGAGCCGCCCCTGCCGCGTGATGAAGAACTCGCGGTCGGAGGGTTTCACCACCACCTGGCCGGTTTCCTGGCGTTCGAGAAATTCCTTCCGGCTGCGGATGAAAATCTCATACGGGGTTTCCGGAATTGTGCCGCGTTCGCGCTCGCGGGTACGTTCGATTTCGGCCATGGGGTGTTCCTTGAATGAATTTGTTGCGGACCTGTTGCGCGTTGCCGCTGTCAGCGGGTTGTTTCGGAGGGTTTGTAGTCCGGAGATTGTTCCAGTTGATGGAAACCCGCGCCGCGATCGACGCTGGTCGCGGCGAACAAATTTGGTTCGACCGCCAGAAAGGCGGCGGTCGTGGCTTCATCGCTGTTGAAGTGCTGGATCACGATGCCGTCCCGCTTGGCCGGCAGGTTGAGAACGTCGCCGGCTTCCCATTCGTGCTTGACGCCATCGAGCAGCGTGTAACCACGACCCTCGACGATGAACATGACCTGTCCGCCCTGGAACTTGAGCCGGCCGGAGCGGCTGCCGGGCGGGATTTCCTGGCGGTAGATCGAAAGCGTCGACAAGATCGTGTCGGTGATCGCCGGGTGCAGATACCAGCGCATCAGGCCATGCTGGTTGTTTTCCAGCGGCAGTTCCGAAAGCCGCACCACCTGGACGGCAGTCTTGCGCGCTTCCCGCTGCCGGTCGCGCATCGCCAACAGTTCATTCCAGCCATTGAAGGCGGCAAGTTTGGCGGTTCGTTCGCTTGTCACGAAAGTCCTCCTGAGATTTGATTTGGCGACGCTTAACGTTGGACACCAATCCTAAGCAAGTTTCAGCGGGTTGACCAACACATGCTTGGGTTTGGAGTCCCGCCTTCAGGCGGCTCTTGCTTCAAGGTCTTGCCGCTAGAAGAAAAGCCCGCGTAACCGCGGAACTGCGATCCATGTGATTTGCCCTAATTGCCATCGAGCTCATAATGCATTACTTGAAAGTGGCCGAAACTTCTTGAGGACGTGGAGCAGTTTGCGGAAAACCAAGCGAAAGTCCCCGTAGCTCAGCCGGATAGAGCATCGGTTTCCTAAACCGAGGGTCGCAAGTTCGAGTCTTGCCGGGGACGCCACTAAAATCAATTTCTTAACTGCTTGGGTTCCGTTTGGCACCATTTTGACACCGCTGAAAGAAAGAGCCGCCCGCGTTGCAGGGCGGTGTATTCTTTTCTAACCCCGTGCAGCCATGCCATCCAACTTCTGACGCGATCCCGATCCAGGACCAAAGTACGTAGGCGTCCATTCACTTCTTTGAGCAGAATTGCAGGTGGTGGTGGGAATATCGGACAAGTCCTATCTTTACCTTACACGTAAAACTGCGTCTGCTTTTCATACGTCTCTCCCGTCTTTGCACGAAAGGCGACGACGCGCCAACTCTTTGGGACGTGTTCAAAGGAAGCGTCAAATATTTTCCCGACTGAAGGAACCTTCCAAAACGAGAGGTATTACTGTGTTAGAGCACTTCTGGGTCGTTATGAAAGGGAAACTACAATGGTCGCGCTTCCTGATCCTGGCATCGGACGAAATCCACCGAGAAATTTGCCCCAAACCCTGTCGTTAAGTACGTGCTTCGCGATAATGGTTTGCGCCATTCTTATTGTTCTCGGCCTCTATTTTGGGTTCAGTGTAAATTGAAGTGTCGGTGGATAATCGGCCGGAGCGGTGGTCTTGGAGCGGCATTCCAGATAATCTCGTCGTGGGCAGACCTCCGAGTTGCCCTATTCCCTCAGAGCCCCCGCTAGCCCCTGTCGGCGGGGGCTCCCTTTTCGACTAGACGTAAATCACGCGAACATTGCCGTTGAGCGAATGCTCAACGACGTGGGCGAGGTTTTGCTACAAATCATACCGCTCGGATCGAAGCGAATTTGCCTTCGTGCGAGTGCTCCAACTCAATGATGGAGCCATCGTATTCGTACTGCGCTATTTTTTAAAAAAGCTCACGACACCGTTTTAGCCTTGTCGTCAATAAATCCGCACGTGATGGCAAGACCCTCAGCAGCCACTCATTTGTCCGGTATCCAACATACAGGAGCGGCTTCGCGTGCGCTCTGTGGTGCCGGTTACCCCCTATCCAACAAATCTCACATCGCGCGTTGTGTAAAGGAGGATGTGCTGCGACAATATGGTTCGTTGAGTAATCAAACATGACAAGAATGTCAGTTAACTGTCTAATTAAAAACAAATTGCCCTTCTAACAATAGAAGCAAGCTCCGGGGGGAGTTGCTCGGCCGGGATATAGCGCAACTCGGAGACGACAACGACGTGCGGCCGAGCGTCGTTTGATATTCGGTTAAAGCTCGTCCCAGCGCGCGCTCACGTGGTCAGGGATCGGCGCTTACGAATTGCGATCATGACCACCGATGAATCCGCCCTCGCGACGCAGGCCGAAGCGAACGAATCGCACATCGCCAATCGCGATCCGCTGGAGCCGCAACAGCTCCGACAAATCGATTGACGCCCGGCCAACCTTTGCCGGGAGTTCGTCCTCAGCGCGCGAGGCGGTCCTGAGGCGGACGTGGGCAAGCGGCTCCAGGCAGAAGCCAACGATGTTTCGGAGGGATGGCGGGTTGCCCTGCTTTATTGCTTCAGATGAAAAAGATTTAGCTTGGAGGGCTATGAATGTCGCCCAACTTTCCTATGTAAATGAACAGGAGATACATCGGTGCGTTAACCGCAGTACGGAATTTTCGTCTGCCCCCTGTGCCGCGAACACTCCAGCCGGCCCCATATTGTTCTGCAAGCAAAAGCCTCGGAGCAATTCCAACGAGTCCTGCTGTCAATTTTGGCTGTGCAGCCAAACGAGGAGGAACAAATGCCCCAACGGTGTCATACTTGCAAAGGTCGTTTTGGCCTCGTTCGTCACTACCACTTCCGCCTGCAATTCTGTTCAATAAAATGCAAAAAGGCGTACATGCGAGCGTTGGCGCCTGACCTGGGGCGCATCAAAGCTTGGCAAGCGTGGTTACAAGGTGGATGAACTTCCGTTGCCGCATGCTAGAGCAAGAGACCAGTGAAAATCACGGGGCGTCGCAAGCTAAAGAGTCTGTCCAACGATTGCGGGCGGTCTGGGTCCTTTGTTCCAACTCGTAGGTGGTTTGACAGAGGGTAGAGCAGAAGCGCACGTGCACCCACTCCTGACGGTTCCATAGGTTGAGGAAGCGGACGCCAAGTCCAAGTTTCGACCCGCAGTGTTCGCACCATTTCTTCATCAATGCTTCCTCGGTTGCCGCATCTTCCAGTGCTGATAGCAACTATCCGTCGGATTGCTCCTTGGTTCTTGTCCACAGAACCATCGAGGGCCACGTGGTGTGCTTGCGGCACAGCGCCTGTCACCGAGTTTCGAGCCGCAGTTGAAGCAACGGGTGGCGTCTGTCTCAGTGTGGACCTGCTGAAGTTGCGTAACAGTCACAGCCCCGATCCCAAAACGGCGCAGAATACGTAGTCGCCGCCAATCGGTGGAGAGATGCAGGCATGACTTTGGTGGTCGGGACTTTCCCGAGGGTCAGCTTGGTTGTGCTCCAGCTTGCCGTCGGGAACCATAATCCACTTCAAGTCTTCTCTGCGCTGCGCCCACCACTTCCCCTCTTTGAGGACGATGTTGGTTGGATAGCAATCCTGGCTGTTACAGCAAGACACCCTGCGACGGTTCCCGTTGTTGGGCTGGTTCCAGGTTGAGTAGAACTTGTCATGTAGTAGCAAATCCTGCGGATGACCTTCGTGCTGGATCTTCCACAGTGAGCCACGCTGTTGGACGTAGGTTTGTGCATTTGCGCCACAAATTACAAACAGCGAGAGGACGTGGCTGAGCAACCACTTGCATGTGGGCGACATTGTAGCCTCCATTCAGTTGTGGAGGCCGGAGCGTGTGAGCCATCGGAACACACACCGATTCCCAAACTGATCGAACGACAATGTACGTCAATTTTCGCATCGGAAAATTCAGCAAGGCCAGTTATCCACTCTCGAAACATTTAGCAGGGGCAGTTATCCACTAAATGTAGGTGATGCGCTGATTAACGTTTGGTCATCGCTCGACGATTTGGCGGAGTCTCGCGCTAAATCGAACGGTCAGGATAAGCGATGCGTCGTAGCAGCTCGTATGAGCGCAGCGAAATACGAATGTGGGTGGTCAAGTTCAGGAAATTCACGCACAGAATTTGTTCTATTTCGAATGATTTGTAATCCACCGCGAGCATTGCACCTCCTTGGCATCGCTGACGGGGGCGATCGCTTCCATTGAGGGATTCGAACGCAAACATTGCACTCAATTGAAGCACGCTGCGGCATTGGAGCGAATGAACGCTTGGTCCGCGACTGCCGATCTCGAAATCGACCCGCCGAATAGACCGGCGCAAATTGCGCCGGTCCGAAGATTGGCGACACGTCGGTTGCCGTTCACTTCTGCAAATCATTTCCCGGGCTTCTCCGATGTGGCGGCCGGCGCCAGAGCAGTAGTGTTCGCAGCGGCCGGCCGCGTAGCTTGGGCCATTTCAAGGGTGAGTTTCAGCGATGCGGCCGCCCGCTTTGCATCCGCCTGCGCGCAGCCATTTTCCCCAAGGAAGGTCTTGTTCCCCAAGGAAGGTCTTGGCATCGCGCAGCCCGCTCCAAACCGCATCGACCCTCAGTCTCTGTTCGGGCGAGCGGTTGGCCTCTGCAACGGCGCTGTCCTGCCTGACCTGGTCGTAGACCGCTATGATGGCGGTCTCGATATTCTGGGGCAGGAAGTTGCATCGGCTGTTGAACCAAACGCTGAATCCGATGATCGAGAGGGCGTACCGGCTTTTCGCTTCCTGCTCTGTCGGGGTCATCGCATCGATTTCATGGAACATGATCGCGTTGACGAGCGCCGGGCTTTCATAGGGCGATTTCGGGGATTGAGCCTGCGATTGGGTAGACATGAATAAGGCGACCGACATGCTGGCGACGAGAGCAGTTGCAACTCGGGTGAAGGGCTTCGTCATGGGTATCTCCTTTGATCGGCCCGGATTATCCGGGGCCAGGTGACGCCGCATTTACAGAAACGCCCCGGGGAACTGAATTGCCGACGGTTGCCGAAGATTGCCGCCGGTTGGCATGATTTGAGCCGCGAAGACTTTTTACTGGGATTTGGCGCTATTCAATTGCGCTTGGCAGCATCGCTTGAGAGTGCTGCCGGTCATGATCATCGCCGTCAGCCGACAGTGGCGACTAAATTGGCGCTATGACGAAATTCCAGATCGGGTTCCGGCCACCCCGATGGAACTCTACAAGCGAAGTTGTTCACCTTAGCAGAAGGTGCCGCGGCGCTTAGTTTGGCGGTATGCGTAAACCTGTGAGTAAAGTGCCTGAGAAGCGGGGCGGCGGATGCAGAGATCGCTATCAACGAAGTGATCAAAAAAATACGAAATCAGAGACCCTCTGATTCAAAGTTGATTCGCCGTATTTCGGATGAATTAGATGAATTAAGTCTCTCTTTCGAGCGATCTTCCACTCGGTCGGCAAGATCGTACCATTGTTGTGCCATTTCTACTAATTGAGCCCGACGCTCGGAATGGATAACTTTTTGGCCTATGCGCAAGCACATAGCGGCCCACAACCGATATTCATCAACACGCGTCATGTTACCAGTCCCCCAGTAATTACACGGAAATTTCTGAAATACAGATTTGTTCCAGAAAATTTGAAACAATTGTCAAGGGAACTCGTAATTTAGCGGGACGTTCTCTAGGGGAAGGAGCGTTCATATGAATACCGCCGCAGAATACCGCAAATACGCCGAACAATGCGATGAAATGGCACGCCAAATGCCCAGGTATGCGGTGACGTTTAAAAAAATGGCGCAAGCGTGGCGGGAGGTCGCGATGCTAGCAGAAAAAGAGGAAAAATCCGCCAATGGTGGAAAAGACGAAACGGACGGGTCTGTTCATGCGTAACCCGCAGACTGCCACTGGGCAGGGCGCTTTGGTGCTTCTTCGTCTAAAGCGTACATTTCGAATGGGTGGGCATTGGGGGTCGCGCTTCTTGCCGATGCTGATGATTTTAATTCCATCGCGTCGCATTTCTGTGATGCGTGCTGACGGATATTCAGTGTTCGATTGCGTTCCTGAACCAGGCACCCTTTGCCCTCACTGACCAAACGTCCGAAACTCCGCGATCACGTCGGCGGGAATATTCGTCAGGCTCTTTGCAATGTAATCCGCGATGTCCTCGCCGCGGTTGGGCCGGCCGGCGTCGAAGCCGCGCTTGGTGGCTTCCGCGACGTAATCGCGGCTCGATACCGTATCGAGATAGGCCGCACGCAGCGTGCGGGTAATGTCGCCGGGGAGTTCCGACGGCGCCACGAGGGCTAAGCCCACGCGCAACGGAACTTCGAACAATCTGTAGAGCGCTTTTTCCATTGGATTGCGCGCAATCTCATCGAGTAGTGGGAGACCTGGCTCCATCGGAAAGGTCTGGAGGATCGGCACCGCAAGACCCGACGCGACCGGATCGGCGCGAAAGCTTGCCCGTTCGGTGAACATGCCGTCGATCTCGCCGCGTTCGAGCGCCAGCGCCTGTTCGGCCGTTCCAGGATAGCCGCGCACGACCTTGATCGGGAGATTTTGGTATTTCAGGAGCAGCTCAGGCACGACCGTGTCGGAATTTCCACCGCTGCTGCCGCCGAAGACGAGGATCGTCTTGCTGGCGCGCAACTGTGCGAGCGTCGAAATATTCGCGCCCTTGCGCAGCCACAGGATGAAATTGCTGCTGGCGGCGCTGCCGATGTAGGTGAGCTTCTGCAAATCGTAGCGCGCGTTGGGATTGCCGGTCGCGGGCGCCAGCAGAAATGCGGTTCGTCCCGGAACGCCGAGTGTGAGGCCGTCGGGTGCGGCCACGCCAAAGAGATGATTGCCAAGCGCGACGCCGCCGGCGCCCGGCATGTTCTTTGGAATAATGTTGGGCCTGCCCGGAATGTGGCCCGCCAGATGGTGGGCCAGCAGTCGCATTTCGGAATCAACCCCACCGCCCGGCGGACGCCCGGCGAATATTGAGACGGTTTTGCCACGGTAGTACTCTTGGGCGTAACCCGCCGCGGCGAACCAAGGTACGGCAAGTAGCAATCCACAGACGATCAGAAGAGTACTGGCCAAGCGTTTCACGGCGTCTCTCCTTTTTGATCACGGTCCCGATTAGCGTCTCCCGGGCGCACTTCGCCCGGGAGACGTCACGACTTATACATCTTCACCAGCGCTTCGCTCTGCCGCGCCAGAACGCCAGTGTCGCTGCCGACGGCCACGAAACCAAAACCGGCTGCGAGCACTTTACGACAATCGTCCTCGCGCGCGGAGAGGAAGCCCGCCGATTTTCCAGCCTTTTGGATACGCTGTCCGGCCTCGATGATCGCAGACCAGATTTCGGGGCGCTGCCAATTGTTGGGATGGCCGTGATCGGCCGAGAGATCCGCCGGGCCAATGAAGATGCCGTCGATGCCTTCGACCGCTGCGATCTCTTCGATCGCCGCGACTGCTTTCCGGGTCTCGACCTGCACGATCACGCTAATCTCTGCTTCGGCGCGCTTGAAATAATCCGGGATGCGGCCGTAGCGCGTAGCGCGTGTGAGGCCGGCGACGCCGCGGATGCCATTGGGTGGATAGCGGGTGGCCGCAACGGCGCGGCGCGCCTCGTCGGCCGATTGCACGAATGGAAACAACAGCGATTGTGCGCCCACGTCGAGGACGCGCTTGACCATGACGGGCTCGTTCCATGGCACGCGCACGATCGGCTCGGCCGTGCCGCCTTGGGCTGCGCGCAGGTGGTGGACGATCTCCGGCAGATCATTCGCCGAATGCTCCATGTCGAGCAGGATCCAGTCGAAACCTGCGCCCGCCACCACTTCGGTGGCGAACGGGCTTGTGAGCGACATCCAAAGGCCGATCTGCGTTTGCTTGGCGGCGAGCGCGCGCTTGAACTTGTTCTGCGGAAGGTCGTCGATCATTGTGCTGTCCTATTCGGTTTGATCATGCGGTCGATCGTAGGATGGGTTGAGACAAAGCGCATCTATGATGCGCTTGGTCGAAACCCATCGGCGGTGTTGATGGGTTTCGCGGTGCGCGCCAAAGAGGGCGCGTCCGCTCAACCCATCCTACAAATTTTGGCGTGTTGCTCATGCGGTGTCTCATCATGCGGTCAAGCGATGCAGCGCTGTAAGCACCGCATCGCCCATTTGCGACGTCGACACTGTTACTTTGCCGGCTTCCGCAAGGTCGGCCGTGCGCTGGTCCTGGAGCGCGAGTTCGATCGCCTGGTCTAGAAGCTTGGCATCATCGCCGCGATTGAACGAAAGTTCGAGCGCCATGCCGAAACTCAACATGGCGGCCAGCGGATTGGCTTTCTCCTGGCCCGCGATATCGGGTGCGCTGCCGTGCACGGGTTCGTACAGTGCGCGGCGGCGCCCATCCGGTCCGGCCGCGCTGAGCGACGCCGACGGCAGCATGCCGAGCGAGCCCGTGATCATGGCGGCGCAATCGGAAAGAATGTCGCCGAACAGATTGTCCATGACCAGCACGTCGAACTGGCGCGGCGCGCGAATGAGCTGCATGGCGCAGTTGTCGACATACATGTGATTGAGCGTGATATCGGGAAATTGCTGCGCCTTGAGCGCATCGATTTCCTCGCGCCAGAGCGCGCCGCTCTTCATGACGTTCGATTTGTCGACCGATGTCACGCGCTTGTTGCGCTTGGCGGCGATCTCAAAGGCAACTTTGCCGATTCTGAGGATTTCCGAACTGGTATAGACCTGCGTGTCATAGCCACGGCGCTGGCCGTCGGCGAGCGTTTCAATGCCGCGTGGCTCGCCGAAATAAATCCCGCCGATGAGTTCGCGCAGGATGATGAGATCGACATCGCGCGCGACCTCTTGGCGCAGCGGCGAAGCGGCCGCGAGCGAGTTCAACGATTTGACCGGACGCAAATTGGCGAACAGCTCCATCTCCTTGCGTACCCGCAACAGGCCCCAGCGCCGCCTGATCTCGTGCGGTATGGGGTTTGCCTCCAGGGCGCCGCCCATCGCGCCGAACAAGACTGCATCAGCCGTCATCATGTCGGCCAGCACTTCTTCCTTGAGAAAAATGCCGGTGCGGCGATAGGCTTCCGCTCCAAAATCCTCGTGGCGGATGTCACAATCAAAACCGCGTTTGCTTGCGAACCATTCGACAATACGCACGGTCTGGCGGATGACTTCCGGCCCGATGCCATCGCCCGGAAGAACGATCAGATTTGGACGATTGCGCATCGGCATATTTCTCCAAACTCAAAACCTGTAGATCCACGGCCGGCGCTTGGCGTCGTTTTCCTGGAAGTGCGCGATTTCCGCGGCCAGCGTGAGCGTCATCTGGATTTCTTCCAATCCTTCGAGCAAGGCCCGGCGTTTGGCGCCATCGATCTTAAAGGAAACGCGCCTTCCCTCCGACGTCACGATCACCTGGTTGACGAGATCGATCGTGAACTGTTTGCTCGCGGAAGCATCGGCCAGATCGCATTCCGCCTCGGTTGCCAATTCGGAAACCACGGATGCCGGCAGGACGATCGGCAGCATGCCGGTCTGGAAACAGTTGTTGAAGAAAATGTCGCCAAAGCTCGGCGCGATTACGCAACGATAGCCCATCTCCGACAAAGCCCACACGGCCGGCTCGCGTGAACTGCCGCAGCCGAAATTATCGCCAGCAATCAGGATCGTGGCCTTGCGATAGGGTGGACGGTTGAGCACAAATTCGGGATCTTCCGAGCCGTCGGGGCGATAGCGCCATGCCTCAAAACAATGGGGCCCGAGCTGTCCGCGCGGCACATGGATCATGCGCTCGATGCGGACGAGCACGTCCGTATTGACATTCGGGCGGAGGAGAGGGGCTGCGACCCCGGTGTGTACGGTGAACTTTTGCATGGACTAGATTTGCAATTCCCGGATGTCGGTGATGCAGCCCGCGATGGCCGCGGCGGCCGCCATGGCGGGGCTCGCAAGGTGCGTGCGTGCGCCCGGACCCTGGCGGCCTTCGAAGTTGCGGTTGGTGGTGGAGACGGACCTCTGTCCGCGCGGGATCGTTTCGTTGTTGGCCGCAAGGCACATAGAACAGCCGGGTTCGCGCCATTCGAATCCGGCATCCACAAAAATGCGATCGAGACCCTCGGCTTCCGCGGCGGTCTTGACGTTTTGCGAGCCCGGCACCACCCACGCCCGCACGTCCTTTGCAACCTTGCGGTCTTTGGCAACCGAGGCGGCCGCGCGCAGATCGGTGAGCCGCCCATTGGTGCACGATCCGATGAAGACCCAATCGATCGGGGTTCCGGCAATCGGCTGTTGGGGCGCAAGCCCCATATAGTCGAGCGCCGCAGCAATAGCCTTGCGGCGATCCGGATCAGTGACCGTGGCGGGGTCCGGTACGCGGCCGTCGATCGCAATGACATCCTGCGGGCTCGTCCCCCAGGTCACCTGCGGCGCTACATTGGCCGCGTCGATCTCGACTTCTCGATCGAAGGCCGCGTCCGCATCTGTCGAAAGCGTCTTCCAATAATCGACCGCCAGGTCCCATTCGGGGCCCCGCGGGGCCAGCGGGCGCCCCGCAACGTATTCAAACGTGGTCTTGTCGGGTGCGATCATACCAATCTTGGCGCCGAGTTCGACCGCGAGGTTGCAGATGGTCAACCGTCCTTCAACCGGCATCGCCCGGATGGTCGAACCCGCGAACTCGACCGCATGACCGTTGCCGCCGGCTGCGCCGATTGTACCGATGAGATGCAGGATGAGGTCCTTGGGTGTGACCCCGCGGCTTGGCACACCTTCAAACCGGATGCGCATCTGGCGCGGCTTCTTCTGATAGAGCGTCTGGGTCGCCAGCACGTGGATGACTTCGCTGCGGCCAAGCCCGAATCCCAGCGCCCCGATGCCGCCGTGGGTGCAGGTGTGACTGTCGCCGCACACGACCAGGCACCCGGGCTGGGTCAGGCCGAGTTCAGGCGCCATGACATGCACGATGCCGTGGCCGGCCTGGTTGATGTCATAGAGTCTGATGCCGGATGCTGATGTCTCGCTGCGCAGGCCCTTGAGCAGGTCTGTGTGGGCGGGGTTGCTTAAGTCGGTCCGGCCCGGCTGCGTGGAAAGGCCGTGGTCGGGGGTCGCTGCCGTGAGCTCCGGGTTGCGCACCGCGTAGCCGCGCTCACGCAACTCCTTGAGGCTTTTCATGGCGTTAAGGTCATGCAGCAGGTGGCGGTCGACATGGAGCAGCGCGAGGCCGTCGCCAAGGTCGGCAATGACATGCTCGTCCCATATCTTGGAAAAAAGCGTTTTGGGTGAATTCATTGGGTTGATTGCAATTTCCGCGGATCGCGCCGATGGTGGATATTGGCGCCTCGCCTCCGAGGTTCGTTGACGCCGCCGGGACATTCTGCAAATTTCCCAAGCATGTCAAACCCATGACCGGTGCAGCGCACTTCGCCGGTCGTAACCCTTAATCGAACTCGATGTGGTCTGCGCGCTCGGACCCGGAGGTATGCGTAATGCCGACGCTGATCGACAAGATCTGGAAACGGCATGTCATTCGCGAATTGAGCGATGGCCGCACGCTCCTCCATATCGATCGTCACCTTATTCACGACGGCTCGAGCCGGCAGGCCTTCGATGGCTTGCGCGCAACATTTCGCACCGTTCGTAATCCGACCCTGAATTTTGCGGTGGTCGATCACATCGTATCGACCCTGCCGGGCCGCACCGGCGAATCCTATCCGCCAGGGCAGGAGCGAATTCGTGCGCTGCGCGTGAATTGCATTGAATTCGGGCTTGAACTCTACGATGTCGACAGTCCGCGCCAGGGCATCGTTCATGTCATTGCGCCGGAACTCGGTATTGCACTACCGGGTTGCACACTCGTTTGTGGCGACAGCCATACGGCGACCAACGGCGGCCTCGGCGCACTTGCCTGGGGCATCGGCACCACTGAAGTGATGCATGTGATGGCGGCGCAGGCCCTGCTGATGCGCAAGCCGAAGCAGATGCGTGTCACCTTCCGCGGCACTCCCCAGGAAGGCATCTATGCGAAGGACCTGATTCTCTATTTCATCGGTAAGCACGGTGTCGCGGTTGGCACCGGGTTTGCCGTGGAATATGCCGGGGACGCAATTCGAACCATGACCCCCGAAGAGCGCATGACTGTCTGTAACATGTCGATCGAATTCGGAGCGCGCATGGGCATCGTGGCGCCGGATGACGCGGCTATTCAATATGTGGCGGGGCGGCCGTTCGCGCCGACCGGATCGAAGTGGGATGCAGCGCTTGCGGACTGGCGCGGTTTGCAATCCGACCCGGGAGCCAAGTTCGACCGCGACTTCGAAATCGACTGCAGCCACGTGCGACCGCAAATCACCTGGGGCACGTCGCCACAGGATCTGGTCGCCGTCGATGAACCTTTGCCGGACCCGTTCGCGGTTGCGGATCCGGAGCGGCGCGCGGCGATCAAGCGCGCCTTGACCTATATGGCGCTGACGCCGGGCCATACGCTGGAAGACATACCGATCGATTATGCGTTCATCGGCTCTTGCACCAATAGCAGGCTGTCCGACCTTGAGGCTGCGGCCCGGGTCGTGCAGGGGCGCAAGGTGCATGAGGGCGTAAAGGCCCTGGTCGTGCCGGGGTCGATGCAGGTCAAGGCAGCCGCTGAAGCCGCCGGACTCGACAAGATATTCATCGAGGCGGGGTTTGAATGGCGCAACGCCGGCTGTTCGATGTGCGTGACCAGCAATGGCGATATGGTCGATCCCCGCAAAAGGTCGATCTCCACTACCAATCGGAATTTCGAGCATCGCCAGGGCCCGCAGGCCCGCACCCATCTGGCGAGCCCCGCCATGGTGGCGGCGGCGGCAGTGTCCGGCTGCATCGTCGATGTTCGCAAATTGTTGAAGAGGTAACGAAAGTGCAGCCCTTCACCAGTGTTTCAGGCATCGCGGCTCCCCTGTTGTTGCCGAATATCACGACCGATGCCATGAGCCCGACGATCGCGGGGCGATCCACTTCGGCGGACCTCGGTGCATTGTTGTTCGCCAACTGGCGGTACCGTCCCGATGGCAGTGAAATTCGCGAATTCATTTTGAACAAGCCGAAGTTCCGCGAGAGCAAAATACTTCTGGCCGGCCCAAACTTCGGTTGCGGGAGTTCGCGCGAGCGTGCCGTCTGGGCGCTCCTGCGCTTTGGAATTCGTGTGGTGATTGCCCCGAACTTTGCCGATATTTTCTACGACAATGCGTTCCAGAATGGATTGCTGCCCGTCACGCTTCCGCTCGAAAAATACTCAGTCCTTGCCGACGCCGTGTCCCAGGTGCGAGCGCCCATGATGACGGTTGATCTCGAACGCAACGTCCTGCAAAGCCCGGACGGGCGCGAGATAGCATTTGAGGTTCCGGCGGAGCGTCGCACAGCTCTGCTTGAAGGGCTCGACGAAATCGCCGTGATCCTGCGCTTGCAATCCTACATCGACGTCTTTCAGACTGCCGATCGCAGGGATCGCTCCTGGATCTACCTCGAACGTGCGATGCCGGGGAAATCGCATCCGGAACAGGGTTTGCATCCGGTACCGGACAAAATCGAGTTGCCGGACAAAGTTGAAAACGGGACCCCAGAATGAAATGGCTTCGTTACAAGGCGCACGCAGAGGTGCACTATGGCGTTTTGGAGGATGGCGGCATCCGGCAGATGCGCGGCACGCCGTTTGGCCCCCATGAGCCCGATGGAAAAAAGCACGCGCTTGGCGACGTCGCCTTGCTGCCGCCTGTGATGCCGCAAACATTCTATGCGGTCGGGGCCAACTACGTGGCGCATGCCCATGAAGCCAATACGCTGCTCAAGCGAAACAACGCGGTCCCGAAAAAACCGGATGTCGGTTACCGCGCGACCAGCGCCTTGATCGCCCACGACGAGCCCATTGTCATTCCGGCAGATTCAGCGGGCGTGATTCAGTTCGAGGGCGAGCTCGTTGCGGTTATAGGCAGGACGGCCAAGCGCGTTTCAGAGGCCGAAGCGTTGTCCTATGTGCTCGGCTATACGATCGGCAACGACGTGAGCGAACGGGTCTGGCAGGCGCAAGATCGGACCATCTGGCGTTCCAAAAACAGCGACACCTTCAAGCCCATGGGGCCATGGATCGAAACGGAGGTGGACTTGGTCCAATTGGTCACGCGCGTGCGGCTTAACGGCAAACAGGTTTCCGAATTCAATACCAACAATATGGTCTTTGGGGTCGCGCGCTACATCAGCGAAATCAGCCAATATATCACGATGCACCCCGGCGACGTGATCTGGATGGGAGCCGAGGCGCCGACTCTTGATATGCGACATGGCGACGTGGTCGAGGTCGAAATCGGCAATATCGGCGTGCTGCGGAATCCTGTGGTGGCGGAGGGGAGGGGCCCATAGAAATGGCAATGCCGCAGTCCCACTCAGAGGATCAGCCGCAGGAAGTTTCGCTGCTCGACCCGTTCCGTTACCCTGCGTTCTCATTGATGTGGGGCGCGATGCTGATAGCCAATATCGGTCTTTGGATACAGCATGCGGGCGCAGCCTGGCTGATGACCGGGCTCAATCCGGAACCAATCTCGGTGGCCTTGGTCCAGGTCGCAAGCGCTCTGCCAATTGTTCTGTTCGCGCTTCCCGGGGGAGCGATGGCGAGCGCGATCAATCGCCGATTATTGCTGATTGTTGTGCAGACCAATGTGGTTGTTCTCGCCCTTGCGTTTTCCGTCATTGTCACGCTTGGACGCGCGACGCCCGGGGGGGTGCTCGCCTATGTGTTTCTGACCGGGACGGCCGCCGTGCTGATTGCCCCGACATGGCAAGCGATCGTGCCGCAGCTCATGCCCCGCGGCAACGAACAGCCGGCGATTACACTCAACAGCGTTGGATTCAATGCCGGCAGTGCTGTCGGACCGGCTGTAGCGGGGTTTGCCATGGCGGTGTTCGGCCGTCCGGCGCCATTCTGGATCGCTTTCTTGAGCGGGCTCGCCCTGATCGCCGCGGTTGTGTGGTGGCGGCCTCCCCAAGAGGCGGCACGACGCTTGCCGCTCGAGCGATTTGCGGCTGCGCTACGTGCGAGCCTGCGGCAGGCGCGCCGCAATTCGTTCCTTGCAGCGACGCTCGCGCAGGCGATCGTGTTCGTCGCCTCTGCGAGCGCGTATTGGGCATTGCTGCCTTTGGTCGTGCGCAATGTGCTTGGCGGCGGCCCATCGCTCTACGGCTTGCTGTTGGGAGCGATCGGCGCGGGTGCGGCCGTTGGCGCAATGGTGCTTGCTTGGCTGCTGCGCCGGTTTGGGGCGGACCGGCTCGCATTCGGCTGCATGATCGGCAGCGCGCTCGCGCTCATATCGTTTGGCTTGGCGCCGGAGCCCTATACGGCTCTTGCGGCGAGCTTCATTGCAGGTTTTTCCTGGATGGGGATGTCGGCGATCTGCAATGCCTCTGCCCAGATCTCGCTGCCGGTTTGGGTGCGTGGCCGGGGGCTCTCGGTTGTTGCCGTCGTCATGTTCGGCGGATTGGTCCTCGGCAGTCTTCTTTGGGGGCAGGTTGCCACATTGGTTAGCGTTCGCGCCGCCCTGCTCTTGGCCGCCGCCTTCTCCTTCTTCGGAATGCTGCTGATGTGGCGCCTGAGGTTTCATCCCGGCACCAGTCTCGATTTCGTGCCGTCGATCCATTGGCCTGAGCCGATCGTGACGCGCGATTTGGAAACCGACCGCGGCCCTGTGATGATCACGGTGGAATATCGCGTGCCGCCTGAAAATCGCGACGTGTTCCTGACAGCGGTTTTCAAACTTGCCGAAGTGCGTCGCCGCGATGGCGGGTTCGATTGGGGCCTCTATGAAGATGCCACCCGCGATGGCCGCTTCGTCGAGACGTTCCTGGTGGATTCCTGGATGGAGCATCTGCGCCAACATGAACGCGTCGCGAATGCGGACCGGCTGCTGCAGGATGCGATCAACCGATACCAGATCGGCGGCGTCCCGCGGATTACGCGCATCGTTGCGGTTGAACCCGACGCGGCAAGGGGATGAGGTTGGGGATGAGGTTAGATTTCGTCTTCCGACATCGGGCCGCCGTAGCGGTGTAGTTCTCCGCCGTGTGTGCCGAGCCAGGTTTTGGCGCGTTCGAATTCCGGTGCGAGCTGCCGGACCAGCCGCCAGAACCGCGGCGAATGGTTGAGTTCGGCCAGATGCGCCACCTCGTGGGCCGCAAGATAGTCAAGCACCAAGGGGGGCGTCAAAATCAATCGCCAGGAATATGAGAGCGCCCCGCTGCTCGAGCATGATCCCCACCGGCTCGTTTGGTCGCGAACCGAGATGCGCTTGATCGTTACGCCAATACTGCGGGCGTGACGCCGGCTTGCGGCATCGAGGTCGCGCCGTGCTTCGCGTTTGAGGAAATCCGCAATTCGCCGGTCGATGTGGGGAGCCCCGCCGGTGACACAGAGCAGGTTCCCGGCTTCGCCTGTTTCGGTCCAGACGGTCCCGCGCATGGCGGGCCGATGCTCGATACGATGCGGGACGCCGCGCAACGGGACCACCGCGCCATCCGCAAAAGGAGCGGCTTTGGGAAGGCGCGAAAGCCGTGCCGCGATCCAGCCACCATGTTTCAATGCGAAGTCACGGGCGGCCTTGAGCGTGCCGCGTGTCGGCATGGTGAGAATTGCATCGCGTGCGGCAGCATCGACACGCAGCGTATAGCGGCGTGCTCTTGGATGACGGCGCAACCGTACCCGATAGGTCGACCCGTCGAACGGGATATCGATCGTCAGCGGCGCGCCTGATTGTTCGCTCGACGGTTTCCTTGATTGCTTGCCGGGGCCGTGAACCGGCTCAGGAAAGAGCCATGCGCGCCAAGACATGCCAGCCGCATCTCCACGTTGCTATTTTCTCTGCGCCCCTTTGCGGGGAGCCTTGCCGGCGGTGCCGTTGGGGCGTGACGACGATGCACGGTCGTGTCCGTTATTGCGGTCGTATCCATTATTGTTCGACAGCACGAAATCCGCAATGCGCGGCGCAATCTCGGCGCGGAAGCGCGAACCGTTGAACACGCCATAATGCCCCACGTCCGGCTGCAGCCAGTGAGCCTTGCGGTCATGGGGAATGTTCGTGCACAACGCGTGCGCGGCTTGCGTCTGGCCGACGCCTGAAATGTCGTCGTTTTCACCTTCGACCGTCATCAGGGCCACGCGGCGGATCTTGGCAGGATCAATCGTGATGCCGCGATGTGTCAATTGTCCCTTCGGCAGCGCGTGGCGGAGAAACACGTTTTCGACTGTCTGAAGATAGTACTCGGCGCAAAGATCCATGACGGCCAGGTACTCGTCATAGAACTCACGATGTTTCTGTGCCGAATCGCCGTCGCCTTTGACGAGGTTGCGAAACAGATTCTGATGCGCCTCGAGATGACGCTCGAAATTCATGCTGACGAATCCGTTCAGTTGTAAGAAACCCGGATAGACGTCCCGCATGCAGCCCGGGTTGGGAAACGGAACCTTCGTTATGACGTTGCGCTGGAACCATTCGATGCCGCGGCGCTCCGCAAGCGTATTGACTCCCGTCGGATTGACACGCGTGTCGATCGGCCCGCCCATCAGGACCATGGAATGCGGAACGTGTGGGTCACCGTCCGCTTCCATGCGGGCGATGGCGGCCAGTACCGGCACCGACGGCTGGCAGACCGCGACCACATGGACGTCGCCCTGCAGCAGGTGGAACATCGAGACCAGGTAGTCGATATAGTCGTCGAGGTCGAACCGGCCTTCGGACACCGGAACCATCCGGGCGTCTATCCACTCGGTGAGATAGACCTCGTTATTGGGCAGGAGGCCTTCGACTGTTCCGCGCAGCAGTGTCGGATAGTGTCCCGACATCGGGGCCACGATGAGGACCCGCGGCTGCGGACGTCGCAGCGGATGTCCAATGTCGCGTTTGAAATGCAGAAGCCGACAGAACGGGCGTTCCCAAATCGTGGCAATTTCCACGGCCACGCGCTCCGCACCGACCAAAGTTGAAGTGATGTTCCATTCCGGCTTGGCATAGCGGCGGGTCGAACGCTCGAACAGT
>Ga0209488_10000277_pt1 | contig 41937 bp, 41 predicted proteins | sample Rivendell_Oct201_8_FD_188349 | JGI IMG/M metagenome (GOLD analysis project Ga0209488, IMG submission 188349) | Vadose zone soil microbial communities from the Eel River Critical Zone Observatory, Northern California, USA -... | ecosystem: Environmental > Terrestrial > Soil > Vadose zone >...
CGCTTCGGCTCAGATCCAGTTATGGGGAGCTCGCGCTCCCCATGTTCTTAAAACTTGGGGGTTGACTACCAAGGACCTCATAGAAGGCGCGGTCTATGAGCGGAGCGAATGCAAGCCCGACAGGGCGCAGCCATCAAGAAATGACCGCGCACAATCCTTCAATCTGCTTGTCTGCACCCGATAAATCGTGCGCGGTCATAGACCGCGCCTACAGCTGTGCGGATGCGCTACAATGGTGGATTCAACTGCACGGAGGAGAGATCGCATTGTTTAACAAGGGCAAAAATGGATCGGTGACCGAGGGCCAGGTGCTGGACGTCCTGAAGCGCGTTCAGGACCCCGACCTGCACAAGGACATCGTCTCGCTCGGCTTTATCCGCAACATTAAAATTGAAAACGGCAACGTTGCATTCGATTTGAATCTGACCACGCCTGCCTGTCCGGTGAAAGACCAGATGCGGGATGAAGCGGTGGCGCTGGTGAAGGGCCTCGCTGGAGTCTCCGACGTCGCCATCAACATGACGGCGGAAGTCCGCCAGGCGCCGCAGATGGACAAGACGGCGCTGAAAGGCGTGAAGAACATCGTCGCCGTCGGCAGCGGCAAGGGCGGCGTCGGCAAGTCCACCATCGCCGTGAACATCGCAGCCTCGCTTGCAGCGCAGGGCGCAGCGGTTGGTCTGCTGGATGGCGACATCTACGGTCCCACGATGCCCATCATGCTGGGCGTCGAGCACCCGCCGAAATCCGTGGGCCCGCGCATGATTCCGATTGAGGCGTCCGGGCTGCGATTCATGTCGATGGGACTTCTGGTGAAATCCGATCAGCCGCTGATCTGGCGCGGACCGATGGCGCATCGCGCCCTGCAGCAGTGTCTGTTCGATGTGGATTGGGGTGAGCTGGATTATCTGATCGTCGATCTGCCGCCGGGCACGGGCGATGTGCATCTCACACTCGCACAGCAGGTGCCGCTGACTGGCGCTGTCATCGTTTCCACGCCGCAGGACGTGGGCCTCCGCATTTCCCTCAAGACGCTCCGCATGTTCCAGCAGACGCGAGTGCCTATTCTCGGCATCGTCGAGAACATGAGTTACTACATCTGCCCGCACTGCGATTCGCGCGATTACATCTTCGGCGAAGGTGGCGGCAAGCGCGCTGCTGCAGAACTTGGCATTCCGTTCTTCGGGGAAGTACCGCTGGACGTAGCGATCCGCAAGCAGTCCGACCTGGGAAGTCCGATCGTCGTGGCCATGCCGGATGCGCCGAGTTCGAAGGTGCTGCGCGAGATTGCACAGAAGGTGGCGCAGCAGGTCAGCATTCGAAGCTTCGAGGCTCCGGTTCTCGAAGTGGAGTAGACATGAGCTCCAGCATGCAGGCGACGACTCCAACCAAGATCAAGAAGATCGGTCCGTCGGAACTGCAGATTCTCTGGGCCGATGGCCACGAGACGCGTCATTTCGCCCAGATTCTTCGCGGACTGTGTCCGTGCGCGTCCTGCCGCGATGAGATGACGGGCGTGCGCGTGATTCTTCCCATCCACATTCCGGATACTCTTGAGTTTCGCAAGATCGGGCTGGTGGGCCAGTACGCCGTGCATTTCGATTTCAGCGACAACCACGGGACGGGTATCTACAGCTTCGAGTATCTGCGCGAGCTCTGCCGATGCGATATCTGCACAGCCCGGGATGCGGAGAAGAAATGAAACTCGTCATCGGGATCACCGGAGCGACGGGCGTGGTATACGGCATCCGGTTGCTCGAGGTCCTGAAGGAGCTGAATGTTGAAACCCATCTCGTGATCACCGATATGGGCAAGGCCACGATCGCGCTGGAGACCACGCATTGCATGTCGAGAGTGGAGAGACTCGCGACTCGAGTGTACGGGATTCGCGATCTGGCTGCGGGAATTTCCAGCGGGTCGTTCGCGACCGACGGAATGATTGTGGCGCCGTGCTCGGTGAGAACGCTTTCGGCAGTGGCCAACTGCGCCAACGACAACCTGCTCACGCGGGCAGCGGACGTGACCCTGAAGGAGCGCCGCCGGCTGGTGCTGCTGTTTCGGGAGTCGCCGCTGCATGCTGGGCACTGTCAGCTGATGCTGGATGCGACGCGCAATGGCGCGATCATCATGCCTCCGATGCCCGCGTTTTACACCAGGCCGGAGACGGTGGCCGAGATCGTGGATCAGACGGTGGGACGCGTTCTGGATTTGTGGGGAATCGAAATGCCCGGCCTCAAGCGCTGGGAGTAGGCGTCGGGACTGGGAAAAACTGGAGTAAGGACAATCCTCAACTGAGTCGTGAGCGGCTGCGAACGCAAGCCCGACAGGGCGCAGCCATCAAGAGACTTTGGGTGGCGCGAAGCGCCGGGGTAGTTCCAGAACCGCAACCTGTAAGATTGCGCCTTTGGAACCACCCCTCGCGGGATCCGCTTCGCGATCCCGCTGCCCTCCTGACTCAGGAGGGCAATGTCCCGATCTTGCCAGTGAATCACCATTTCGCGGATCACATCCCCCGACTTTGACACATCCTCACCCCGCCGCCGGTTCCACCACCGCGGCCATCGATCCCATCGATCGTGGCAGGCGCCAGTCCGGCCCGTAGGTGTGAATCTGGTCGCGCTTGAGTTCGGCTTTCGACAGTTCGCACGTGAGGACGATCGTCGTTCCCTTCGTATCCACCTCGACCGCGTGGCCGAACGCGGTAGCGTCCGACATGTTGAAAATCTTCACCAGCATCTCCACCACATAGTCATAGGTGTGATCCTCGTCGTTCAGCAGAATGACGTGGTAAAGCGGCTGCACCCGGCTCGCAGTGTCGTTTTCGATATCCGGTAAGACCGAGGTCGACCGAGAACTCATAGTTGGAAAGTGTAACCCCCGGTCCTTTATGATGTCTAACCGCACGAGGTATTTAGTCCCCGGAGGGTTCAAAAGATGTGGAAGCGTTGGAATCTCATCGTGATTTTGGGGTTGGTATCGTTGATCGCCTCCTGCGGCGGTGGTTCAGGGGCCAACAAAGAGACCTCGTCCGGTAGCTCCGCTTCCAACAGCAATGCCTCATTGAATAAGGCCGACTACCCGGTTTTCCCGGACGCCGACGCGGGGGCCGATCCTGCGGTACCGGCCGAACAGGGTGGCAAGGGTTTCAAGGGCGAAGGCTGGGAGACCAGCACGGATTTCGATCTCATTGGCGATCCGCGGGCGGTTAAGGGTGGACTATATCGGGATGCGATGCTGGACTTTCCGGGAACGCTGCGGATGGTTGGGCCGGAATCCAATACCTCGCTTAATGCCGAGATCATGAGCATGGCGTATGAAACGTTGCTGACTCTGCATCCGACAACGCTTCAATATATGCCTCAACTTGCCACTGACTGGCAAATTGCTCCGGACAAGAAGACATTTCGATTTCGAATCAATCCCAATGCGCGATTCTCCGACGGCACCCCCGTCACTTCCGATGATGTGGTTGCTTCCTGGAAGCTGGTAACCGATAAGACCCTTCAGGACCCTTCTCATTTCGAAACCTATTCAAAGTTTGAGCCGCCAATTAACGAGTCCAAGTACATTGTCAGCGTCAAGACAAAGGAGCTGGGCTGGCAGAATTTTGAGAATTTTGCGGCAGAATTGCGAATCTTCCCGGCCCACGTTTTGAAAACCACCGACGGCGCCGCATATCTGCGGGATTACAACTTCAAGCTGCTTCCGGGTTCCGGGCCGTACATTGTGAATCTGGAAGATGTGATCAAGGGCAAATCCGTGAGCCTGCGAAGGCGTAAGGATTACTGGGCGGCCAAATATCGGGCGAATGCGGGTCAGTACAATTTTGATGAGATTCGATTTGTTGTGGTTCGCGATTACAACCTCATTTTCGAAATGTTCAAGAAGGGAGAGCTGGATGCATTCGACGTCCGCCGATCAAAGTGGTGGGTACAGGAACTCAATTACGACAAATTTCAGCAGGGTGTGCTTGCGAAGCAGAAGGTCTATGACAATTACCCGTCCGACCTTCAGTTCATGTTGTTTAACACTCGGCGAAAACCGTGGGACGACCTGCGGATGCGAAAGGCAATTACACTGTTGTTCGATCGCCAGAAACTGATTGAGAAGCTTTTCTATAACGAGTACTCGCCGATCAATTCCTACTTTCCGGCCACGCCTTACGAAAATCCCAATAATCCCAAGAACCTTTACGATCCACAGACTGCCTTGAAACTGTTGGCGGAAGCCGGATGGAAGGACCGTGATGCGCAAGGCCGCCTGACCAAGGGCGGACAGCCGCTTCAACTCGAGTTGACTTACCCCGACAAGGGAGCGGAAACGTACTTGACGATTTTTCAGGATGACCTTCGAAAGGTCGGAGTGACGCTCAATCTGCGTCTGGTCGCACCGGAAACTCTCTGGAAAATGGAAATGAAGCGCGAGTTTGAATTCATGTCTTCCGGATGGGTGGCCGGGGGAGTCTTTCCGACTCCTGGAGTGGAATTCAAGTCGGCAATGGCCGACAAATTGGATACGACCAATGTTTCCGGGTTCAAGGACAAGCGCATTGATGAAATATGCGATGAATACGACATCACCTACGATGTCCAGAAGCGAACCCAGCTCCTTCAGGAGCTCGATGGCATTCTAACAAACCAATATCACTATGTGATGGAGTGGTATGGTCCATCGCATCGCGTGGCTTACTGGAACAAATTTGGAATGCCGCAGGGAGTGTTTTCCCGTGTCGGCGATTACCATGGAACGATTGGCCCCGGCATCCCGCAGCTCTGGTGGATCGATCCGGCGAAAGAAGCAAAGCTTCAGGAGGCCATGCGCGATCCGAAGATCAAGCTGCCCGTTCCTCCGGTCGAGAATCACTACTGGCAGGAATACGCAAAGACGGAGCGGAAGTAAGGCGATACGGCTCATGCGAAGTTTCACCACGCTTGGATTTCTGGCGTTGTCGGTCGTTTGCATCACATGGGGTTGCAATCGCCAGCAGTCTCCGCAAACTTCCGATTCCACTGCTCCTGCCGCCCAGCCCTCCAACGTTTCACGGAACAAGAATGACTATCCCGTATTTCCCAATGCCGACTCCGGCGCCGACGCCTCGGTGTCTGCGGACATGGGCGGCAAGGGGTTCACGGGCGCAGGCTGGCAGACCAATACGGACTTTGATTTGATCGGCGATCCCCGCGCGGTCAAGGGCGGTGTGCTTCGGGATGCGCTGCCGGATTTTCCCGGTACGCTGAGAATCGTGGGACCGGAGTCGAACTCCGCATTCAACTATGGCGTGACATCCATGGTGTACGAAACTCTTCTCGGAATCGACACGAATACCCTCGATTACATACCGTCTCTGGCAACCCATTGGCAGATTTCAAGCGACCAGATGACGTATCGATTTCGGATCAATCCCAATGCCCGTTTTTCAAACGGAATGCCCGTAACTGCGGATGACGTTGTGGCCACCTTCGATTTCTTCATGGACAAGACGGTCCAGGCTCCGATGTATCAACTGACCTTCTCGAAACTGGAACGACCGGTCGCAGAGTCGAAATACATCGTTCGAGTGAAGGCGAAAGAATTGAACTGGAGAAACCTTTTGTATTTCTCGGGCGAGCCCATCCTGTCCGCCAGCGTTCTCAAGAATGTGAAAGGGGACACGTATCTCAAAGACTACAACTTCAAAGTAATACCTGGATCCGGCCCGTACACGATTCGTGAGGAAGACGTGGAGAAAGGCAAATCCATTTCCGTCCGAAGGCGAAAGGACTACTGGGCGGAGAAGGCCAGAGCCAATGTGGGTATGGCCAATTTTGATGAACTGCGATTCGTCGTGGTGCGCGACGAGAAGCTCTGGTTCGAAATGTTCAAGAAGGGAGAGCTGGATTACTACTTTCCGGTTACTGCCCGTGAGTGGGTTCAGGATACGGATTTTGAGAACGTACGGCGGGGCGTCGTTCAGAAACGCAAAGTGTTCAACGACACTCCCGTAGGAACTACCGAGATTGTGATGAACATGCGAGAGGAGCCGTTCAATGATATTCGGGTGCGAAAGGCATTTACCTTTCTGGTCGATCGCCGCAAGATGATCGAGAAGATCGCATATAACGAGTACACCGAGATGAACTCCTACTTCCCCGGTTCGGTGTACGAGAATCCCAATAATCCCCGGAATACCTACGATCCGCAGCTCGCCCTCAAACTTCTCGCCGAAGCCGGATGGGAGGATCGAGATTCGCAGGGACGCCTGGTGAAGAACGGCCGACCTTTGACGGTTGAACTGCTATACGCCTACAAGTCGTGGGATCCACACCTGACCATTTATCAGGAAGACCTTCGGAAAGTGGGCATCACCCTGAACCTCCGGCTAGTCACGCCGGAAACCCAGGCCCAGCTGGAATCGCAACACCGTTTCCAGATGGAGTTTGGATCGTATGGCGGACTGCTGTTCCCAAATCCCGAAACCGAATTCGATTCGAAACTGGCCGATCAGCTGAATAACAACAACATCAGCGGATTCAAAAATGCGAAGGCGGACGAGCTTTTCCGCCAGTACGACAAGATGTTCAGTGTGGAAGACCGCATTCGCACGATTCGTGAGGTGGACGGAATCATCGCGAACGAATATCCGTATGCCTTGTTATGGTACCCACCATTCACGCGCATACTCTACTGGGACAAGTTCGGAACTCCGCCGGGCCACTGGTCGCGGACGGGGGATTTCTTCGGCGATCAGGGAGGTCCCGGGCTATTGCAGATGTGGTGGATCGATGCGAATAAGCAGGCGAAGCTGGAGCAGGCGATGCGGGATACGTCGAAGAAGCTGGAAGTCGGGCCGGTGGATGATCGCTACTGGCTGGAGTGGGACAAGCAGCACGCGGTGAAGTGAGCGGGTTGGTCGGCAAGATTTGGAGAAAGATTACGGGCGATCCTTCTCCCACAGGGAGAAGGTGGCCCGAAGGGCCGGATGAGGGAATCAATGTTAGCGAACACTGATTCCCTCACCCGCCGCTACGCGGCACCCTCTCCCTGTGGGAGAGGGATTCGTAATAGTGACTGAAACCCACATTGCGCTTGGGTTCGAGCTTGGGGGAAGACTTTGTACATGGAGATTTTTGATGTGGAATAAACGAAACCTTATCTGGATTACTCTTCTGGCCTGCGCGCTCGCCGCCGCGTGCACCAACCCGAAACAGGAATCTTCCTCATCCGCCGGATCCTCCGCCTCCAATCCCGCCGCCGGTTCCAACGCATCCCTGAACAAGTCCGACTACCCCGTATTCCCCGACGCAGACGCCGGAGCCGACCCCTCCGTCCCCGCCGACATGGGTGGCCGCGGCTTCAAAGGCGATGGCTGGTCCACCAACACCGACTTCGATCTCATCGGCGACCCGCGCGCCGTGAAAGGCGGTCTCTTCCGCGAAGACACCCTCGATTTTCCCGGCACGTTTCGCATGCAGGGCCCGGAGTGGAGCAGCGACACCAACTACAAAATCGGCAACATGGTCTATGAATCCCTGCTGGCACTCGATCCAACGACGACCGATTACATGCCATTTCTTGCCACACACTGGCAGATCGCCGCCGACAAACAAACCTACCGATTTCGAATCAACCCCAACGCCAAATTCTCCGACGGCACTGCCGTAACGGCGGACGACGTGGTCGCCAGCTGGGTGTTCTACACCGATAAGGGCGCCAACGATCCCGCACAGTACGCCATGTTCATGAAGCTCGAGAAACCTGTCGCGGAAAGCAAGTACATCGTCACCGTAAAGGCGAAGCTGCCGGGCTGGAAAGACTTCATGAACTTCGCCACCCGCATGCTGATCTTTCCGGCGGCGACGCTCAAGAACGTCGATGGCAAGACGTATTTGAAGGATTGGAACTTTAAATACCTGCCGGGCACCGGCCCTTACATTATTGGTGAATCGGACATCAATAAGGGGAACTCCATCAGCCTCCGACGTCGTATGGGATACTGGGCGGAGAAGGTACGCCGCAATATCGGCCTCAACAACTTTGATGAAGTGAAAGTGATCATCGTGCGCGACCGGACGCTGGCGCTGCAGATGCTGAAAAAGGGCGACCTCGATTACTTCTACGTCAATCGCTCGAAGGACTGGGCTCGGGAACTGGATTTCGACAAGATCCAGCGCGGCCTCGTTCAAAAGCGCAAGGTGTTCAACTTTCATCCGGATGGATTTCAGGGATTCGCCATCAATACGCGTCGCGAGACCTTCAAGGATATCCGCGTGCGTCAGGCGCTGGCATTGCTGTTCAACCGCAAGGAAATGACGGAGAAACTTTTCTTCAACGAATACCTGCCGATCAATTCCTTCTATCCCGGCACTTCTTACGAAAACCCCGATAATCCAAAGAACCTCTACGACCCGCAGGCCGCGCTGAAGCTGCTCGCGGATGCAGGATGGAAGACGCGCGACGCTCAAGGACGATTGTCGAAGGATGGGAAGCCGCTTGAAATTGAAATCCTGTACGACAGCCAGCAAAGCGAAACCTACCTGACCGTTTTTCAGGACGCCTGCCGCAAGATTGGCATTACCTTGAATCTTCGCCTGGTGACATTTGAAACCTCGTTCAAACTCATGTACGGCCGACAATTCGATCTCACCGAAGTGAAATTCGGCGATCAGATTTTCCCCGACCCGGAGACGATGTTTCATTCCCGCCTTGCCGACGTCAACGATACCGACAACATCACCGGGTTCAAGGATTCCAGAATCGACGACATCATCGATCAATACACGAAGACCATCGATGTGAAGGAACGCACCGCGATGATGCGCAAACTCGACGGCATGATGGCCAACCTCTATCACTACGTGTTCCAGTGGTATCCGCCGGCGGAGCGCATCGCGTACTGGAATAAATTCGGACAGCCTGCCGGAATTCTTTCGCGAACGGGTCTATACGAGTCGGATCTCTACACAGGGCCTGGCGCCGAACAGCTCTGGTGGGTCGATCCGGTCAAAGCGCAGAAGCTTAACGCGGCGATCGCGGACGCGTCGATCAAGCTGGATCCCGGTGAGACCGAGAATCATTACTGGCAGGAATTCGACAAGAAGAAGGGGACGAAGTGAAACATCATCGCGCGCTTTTCGGGCTCGGCATTTTGTCTCTCGCGTTTCTCATCGCATGCGGCAGGAATGCGGGCAAAGAATCTTCGGAAGCGTCCGCGACGAATACCTCGGCCGCGAATGTTTCGTTGAACAAAGATGATTATCCGGTTTTCCCCGATGCCGATGCCGGAGCCGATCCAGCCGTTCCCTCAGAACAGGGCGGAAAGGGATTCAAGGGTGACGGATGGCAAACCAACACCGGCTTCGACCTGATCGGCGATCCCCGTGCGTTGAGGGGAGGACTATTTCGCGAGTACGCACCTCTGGTTCCGGGCACCTATCGGATGGAAGGGCCGGAATGGAACAGCGCGGTGAACTACGCCATGGCCAACATGATGTATGAGCCACTGTTGATTCTCGATCCGACGACGTTGAATTACATTCCCACACTTGCGACTCACTGGCAGATTTTACCGGACAAGCTGACGTTTCGTTTTCGAATCAACCCCAATGCGCGCTGGTCCGATGGTGAACCGGTAACTGCGGACGATGTTGTCCGGACCTGGATTCTTTACTCGGACCTCACACTTCAAGATCCGGCGACGTATTCCCAGATGATCAAGCTGGAGAAGCCTGTTGCCGAGAGCAAGTACATCGTGAGGGTCAAGGCGAAGGATGTGCAATGGGTGAACTTTGATAATGTCGCCCGGATGCGCATTTTCCCGGCACACATCCTGAAGGATATTGACGGAGCCGCATACCTCCGCGATTACAACTTCAAATTCCTTCCCAATACCGGCCCTTATATTGCGACAACGGCCGATATCGACAAGGGCAATTCGGTTTCGGTGCGGCGACGCAAAGACTACTGGGCCGAGAAGGCCCGTGCAAGTGTCGGCTTGAACAACTTCGATCAGGTGAAATGGATCATTGTTCGCGACCCTGCACTGGCATTCGAAAAACTCAAGGTCGGAGATCTGGATTTTTTCTACGTCAATCGATCGAGGACCTGGGTTCAGGAAATGAACTTTGACAAGGTCACGCGCGGGTTGATTGAAAAACGGAAGGTCTTTAGCAACTTTCCTATTGGTTTTTACGGTTTCCCCATGAACATGCGCCGTCCCCCGTTTGATGACGTCAGGGTTCGCAAGGCGCTTGCACTGTTGCTGAATCGCCCTCAGCTGCTGGAGAAGCTATTCTTCAATGAGTATCTTCCTGACAATTCCTATTACCCGGGAACGGTTTACGAAAATCCCGGCAATCCAAAAAATGAGTACAATCCCGAGGAAGCGCTGAAGCTTCTGGCAGAGGCCGGCTGGAAGGATCGCGATGCGCAGGGTCGGCTGACAAAAGCTGGCAAGCCGCTCACCATTCAGTTTCTTTACGATGACAAGCAAAGCGAAACCTATCTCACGGTCTATCAGGGCGACCTTCAGAAGCTCGGTATCACCGTGGATCTCCGCTTGGTGAATTCGGAAACTCATTTCAAGTTGCTGATGACGCGGCAGTACGACATGAGCGTTGAAGGGTGGTCGGCCGATGTTTTTCCCTCCCCTGAATTGGAATTTCATTCCCGGCTTGCAAGTCCCAACAACACGAACAACATCACCGGATTCAAGGATGCGAAGGCGGATGAACTGATAGATCGATACAACAGGGAGTTCGATCTTCAGAAACGTATTGACCTGATTCGTGAGCTGGACCGTATTCTTTCCAGCAGTTATCAGTATGCTCTGACGTGGTATCCCCCAACCCAGCGGTTGGCGTACTGGAATCGATATGGACAGCCGAAGGGGACACTGTCGCGCATTGGACAATTCACCAGCAACATTAACCTTGGCCCCGGAATGGAACAGCTCTGGTGGGTCGATCCGGTGAAATCACAGAAGCTGGAAAAGGCGATCAAGGATCCTTCCATTAAACTCGAAACGGGTCCCGTTGAAGATCGCTACTGGCTGGAGTACGGGAAAGCCGAAGCGCAAAAAGCAAAATGACCGGATATTTTATTCGCCGATTCCTTCTGATCATTCCCACATTCCTCGGAATTACCGTTGCGGCATTCTTCATCATGCAGATTGTTCCCGGAGGGCCCGTCGAGCGCCAGATCATGCGCTACAAGATGGCCCAGATGGGTGAAGGCGGCGGAGGAGGCGGCGGTGGACGCGGCGTGGAAATTCCTGCCGAAGCGAAGGCAGAATTGATGCGCTACTACGGTTTCGACAAGCCCATCCATGTGCGCTATGCCAAGTGGCTTTGGAACGTGATTCATCTCGATCTGGGCAACTCGTATGTCTATCAGGAGCCTGTGTGGGACGTGATCAAGGCGCGATTCCCGGTTTCAATCTTTCTCGGACTGACCGGTTTCATTCTCAGCTACATGGTGTGCATTCCCCTTGGAGTATGGAAGGCAGTGAAGCACGGATCGAAATTTGATTTCGCCAGCAGCTTCATTGTTTTCCTCGGATATTCGATACCCGGGTGGGCACTCGGGACTCTCCTGCTGGTCTTGTTTGGAGGCGGCAGCTTCTGGGACGTCTTTCCGCTCGGCATGTTTCGCCCCGACAACTGGAACTACCTGACGTTCTTTGAGAAAATCTACACGCAGATCTACTACATGTTCCTGCCGGTGTGCTGCTATATGATCGCCGACTTTGCAACGCTCACCATCCTGACCAAGAACTCCCTCATGGAAAACCTCGGCCAGGATTACGTGAGAACCGCATTTGCAAAAGGACTGAATGAGCGCCGGGTGATCTTTGTTCACGCTCTGCGGAATTCTCTCATTCCGCTGGCAACCGGATTTGGCACGGTGTTCAGCCTGATCCTGGCGGGTTCGTTTCTGATTGAGAAGGTATTCAATATCGATGGAATGGGTTTCCTGGGTTACAACGCCATTCAGCAACGCGACTATCCGGTGGCTCTCGGGATTCTGGTGATTTCAAGCCTTCTGATGCTGTTGGGCAACATTGCTTCCGATATTGCCTACGTCATCGTCGATCCGAGGATCCGCTTCAAATGACATCGCCTGCTCCCAAGCGATCGATCTCGATTTTCAGAAAGCGAATCCGGAAATTCAAGACGCTGAAACGCGGCTACTATTCGTTCCTGATTCTTCTCGCGGCGTACATCATTTCGTTCATTCTTCCGGTTCTGATTACAAACCAGGCGCTGATCGTTCACTACCACGGGAATTGGTACGCACCGATCCTGAAGTATTACCCAGCCTCCGAATTTGGCCAGAACGCATTCGGAGAGCCGAACTACCGGGATCTCAAAAAGCAGTTTGCTTCTGAAAAAAAAGGCGACTGGGTACTGATGCCGCCGTATCCCTACAACGCAACGGAATCCAGTTTTGTCGATGGATCACCTCCGTATCGGCCGACGCGTGAACACATTTTCGGAACCGACATCAGCGCCCGCGATGTGTTCGCCCGGCTGGCGTATGGCTTCAACGTGTCGCTGTCGTTTGCGCTCCTGGTGCTGGTTTCCAGCTATGTTGTCGGGGTGTTCGTTGGGGCAACGCTCGGGTACTTCGGCGGCAAGGTCGACATCATCTCGCAGCGCATTATTGAAATCTGGTCGTCGATGCCGTTTCTCTACACCATCATTATCATCAGTTCGATCGTGGTGCCGACCTACTCGGCCGGGCGCAGCGTGTTGACGCAGTCTTCGTTCTGGCTCCTGATATTCATCCTCGCCATATTCGACTGGATCGGCATCACCTACTACGTTCGCGGCGAGTTCTATCGCGAGAAATCGAAAGACTACGTCGGCGCAGCCATCGCCATGGGAGTTTCCGAGCCGGCGATCATGATCAAGCACATCCTTCCGAATGCATTGACGCCGGTGGTGTCGTTCGCGCCGTTTGCCGTGGTGGCGAATATTGAAGCGCTCGTTGCTCTCGACTTTCTGGGCTACGGTTTGCCCGCGCCGACACCGAGCTGGGGGGAACTGATCGGCCAGGGGACGATGTATCTCACCGACTGGTGGCTCGTGTTCTTTCCGCTGGGCGCCATGTTCGTCACTCTCCTCCTGATCGTCTTTATCGGTGAAGCCGTGCGCGAGGCTTTCGATCCCAAAGAATATTCGAGGTTGCGATGACGGCAACCCCTCTGCTCCAGATCAAGGGTCTTAAAACCTATTTCCACACCGAAGCGGGAATCGCGAAGGCGGTCGATGGCGTCTCCTTCGACATCATGCCGGGTGAAGTTCTGGGACTGGTGGGCGAATCGGGATCCGGCAAGAGCGTCACCGCGCTGAGCGTCCTGCGACTCGTACCCGATCCTCCCGGGAAGATCATGGCAGGCTCGATTCTTTTCAAAGGTCAGGACCTGCTTCATCTGCCGTGGGAAGAAATCCGGAAAATCCGCGGGAGTGAAATCAGCATGATTTTCCAGGAGCCCATGACTTCGCTGAACCCGGTCTTCACGATCGGCAATCAGATCATGGAAGTGGTGCTTCATCACGAACAGGTTTCAAAAAAGGAAGCATTCGACCGCTCGGTGGACATGTTGAAGCTGGTCGGAATTCCCGATCCGGTCCGGCGCATGCAGGATTATCCCCACCAGTACTCGGGCGGTATGCGCCAGCGCGTGATGATTGCCATGGCTCTGGCGTGCAATCCCTCGCTGCTGATCGCGGACGAGCCGACAACGGCGCTCGACGTGACGATTCAGGCGCAGATTCTGGAACTCATGCTGAAGATCAAGGATGAACGCAAGGATGCGGCGATTTTCCTGATCACGCACAACCTGGCGGTGGTTGCCGAAACCTGTCATCGCGTCATCGTGATGTACGGCGGAAAGATTCAGGAGATCGCCACAGCGCACGAGTTGTTCAAGAATCCGCTGCATCCATATACCCGCGGGCTTCTGGCGTCGCTGCCCACGGTCGATGGAGATCCGCACCAACGCCTGCGCACCATTCCCGGAAACGTGCCGAGCATTATGGAGCTGCCGGTAGGTTGCAAATTCGTTACGCGCTGCACGGAGAAACTCGATCGCTGCGCCATCTCCGAGCCCGAGCTGCTGGAAGTGACTCCCGGACACTGGGTGCGCTGTTTCCTGGTGGGGGATCAATGAAGATTCTGGAAGTGCAGAATCTGTCGGTCCGTTTTCCCGTTACTGGCGGCGTGTTCGCGCGGAAGATTGCGGAGGTGAAGGCCGTCGACGGTGTGAGCTTCGATCTTGAACACGGCGAGACTCTGGGATTGGTTGGGGAATCGGGCTGCGGCAAGAGCACCGTTGGCCGCGCCATCGTCAATATTCTGCGAGCGATGAGTTATGGCGTGGATATTTCCGGCAAGGTCATTTACCACGCGGACTCGGGGCCGGTTGATCTTGCCGCGCTCAGCCGGAGTCAGATGCGGCCGTATCGGTCCGATCTTCAGATGATTTTCCAGGATCCGTATTCCTCGTTGAACCCGCGCATGACGGTTGGCCAGATTGTGGAAGAGCCGCTGACGATACACACGAAAGATGGCCTGTCAAAGCGGCGCGAGCGTGTGGCATGGCTGCTGGAGAAAGTGGGACTGTCGGCTGAACAGGGCTCGCGTTACCCGCATGAGTTTTCCGGCGGGCAGCGCCAGCGTATTGGCATTGCGCGGGCGCTGGCGACGCATCCGAAGATCATCATCGCCGATGAGCCCGTCAGTGCGCTCGATGTGTCGATTCAGGCGCAGGTGATCAACCTGATGCAGGATTTGCAGGAAGAATTCAAATTGTCGTACCTGTTTATTGCGCACGACCTGTCGGTGGTGCGGCACATCTCCGATCGGATTGCGGTGATGTATCTTGGGAACATTGCGGAGATCGGTCCGTCCGAAAAAATCTACAAGAGTCCGATGCATCCCTATTCACGCGCGCTGCTGTCGGCGGTTCCGCGCCCGGATCCGGATATGTTGCGCGAAAAAAGGGTCCATCTGCAGGGGGATATACCGAATCCGACAAACAAGCCTTCCGGCTGCGGATTTCGAACGCGCTGTCCGATAGCGAAGCCGTCGTGTGCGGATGCCGTCCCGCCGCTGGAGTACAAGGACCAACGCTGGGTGGCGTGCCCGTGGGTGTGAGCTGCCGTTGTCACATGTCCGTTGGCTGTTGTCCGATGTCCACTGTACTTGTTTCGATGACCAAATGACCCACTTCCGAGTACTCATATCGCTGGAACGGTTCGTGCTCTTGGGTTGATGTGAGCGCAACTCCTGCAAAAGGAAACCAACTCGAGAACCGGCTGATTGCGTTCGCGGCCTCAATCGTCTCGTTGTCATCAAGATTGCCGAGAACACCGCAAGGCCGCCACATCTGCGGGCAAATTCTGCGATCCGGCACTGCGGCCGCTGCCAATTATGGCGAGGCCCGCGGAGCTGAAAGCCGGGCCGACTTTATTCACAAGCTGAAAGTCGTTTTCAAGGAGCTTAACGAAACGGTCGTCTGGCTTGAAGTCATTGTCCAGAGTTCTTTGCTTTCGGCGGAAAGTCTTGTCGCGATTGTCGCGGAAAACCGCGAATTATGCAGAATCATCGGGGCGTCTATCACGACTGCCCGCGCCTCGTTGGAATGATCGGGGGAAACCCGATTGGATCATTTGACCATCGAAACAAGTACAGTGGACATCGGACAACAGCCAACGGACATTTGACAACGCAGGAAACGCGGCGCACAAACCGCGCCGTTGTCAGAATTCCTGTCCGAGCCGCCGTAAATTTTCCTGAAAACCTCGGATGTTATCGTTCGCTTTTCAATGGTTCGCAAACTATGGTTCACAACCTGTTTTGCTTTGCGCAACCATATGGGCAACCTGAATAAAACACATGGCTTCACCTTGTCGGATTTGGTAAATTTCACGACTGGTCTTTTATTAGGAGGGAATTCAGATGGCGGATGGTAACGGGCCCGGACGCATCAGTGTAGCTGGCCTCGCGTTCGCGGCTCTCATGTTGGTGCTCATCCTTGTATCCATATGGCTGTTCATTGCCAGGCCATGGTGGTTTCCGGAACTTGCCTCGGTTCGAGGCGGGGATATCGACGGAGTTTTTTCTGCAGTGTTAATCGTAACGGGTATTGCATTTATCGGAGTCCAGGGAACGCTGGGTTATTTTGTGGCGCGCTACGGAACGCGAGGGACCGAACGCGCCGGGTACTGGCATGACAATCCCAAGGCCGAAGCCGGACTCTTGATCGGCACCGCGGTGATCATGACGGTTCTCGTGTTTATGGGGCAGCGCGTCTGGGCGAATATCTACTTCACCGATGCGCCTCCGGGAACGCTTGAAGTTCAAGTCACGGGACAGCAGTTCGCGTGGAAATTTCATTACGCTGGTCCCGACGGAGTTTTTGGCCGTACGGATCCGAAATTGATTTCACAGGATGATTCCAACCCAATCGGGTTGGATCGAAGGGATCCTGCCGCCAAGGATGACGTTATAGCGGTCGAGATGCACGCCGTTGTCAACCAGCCGGTCAAAGTTCGCTTGAGATCGAAGGACGTCATTCACAGTTTCTTTCTTCCGCGAATGAGATACAAACAGGACGCCGTTCCCGGAATGGCGATTCTGATCTGGTACACGCCGACCCAGACCGGGAAGTTTGAAATTGCATGCGCTGAGCTATGCGGAAATGGCCATTACCGGATGAGGGCGTTTCTCTTCGTCGAGAAAACGGAGCAGGACCTTAATAATTGGCTGAAGCAGCAACTTGCGGAGCAGGCGGGCAACTAGGGAGGAATGGGTAACATGGAGTCTCAACACGCAACCGAACACGCTCATCCGCAGCTGGGTTTCTGGCGGAAGTATGTGTTCAGTACGGACCATAAAATCATAGGTATTCAATACCTGATCACCGCGATGGCGATGGCCGTTGTTGGTGGACTGCTTTCAATGTTAATGCGCCTCCAGCTGGCGTGGCCATCGCACCAATGGCCGCTGCTGGGTAAGATTCTTCCGGTTGCTTTCGCTGGGAACGTCATGGAACCGGGATTCTACGTGTCTCTCGTCACGATGCACGGAACCATCATGGTCTTTTTTCTATTTACCGCCGTGCTGACCGGAGGCTTTGGAAATTTCCTGATTCCGCTGCAGATTGGCGCTCGCGACATGGCATTCCCGTTCCTGAACGCGCTGTCGTATTGGGTATTCCTGTTGTCCTGTATCGTCATCATTTCCGCACTTTTTGTTGCAGGCGGCGCTCCGCTGGGAGGCTGGACGGCCTATGCGCCTCTGAGCGCGCTTGGCGAAGCCAGTGGTCCGGGTGAAGGAGCGGGAATGACGTTATGGATAACGGCGCTTGCTCTGTTTACCGCTTCAGGACTAATGGGCGGTCTGAACTATGTCACGACGATTCTGACCATGCGCACCAAGGGATTATCGATGATGCGGCTTCCGTTGACCCAGTGGTCCCTGTTGATCACGGCGATTCTCGGTTTGCTCGCGTTTCCAGTATTGCTGGCTGCGGCAATCCTTCTGCTCTTCGACCGGACCGGAGGAACCAGCTTCTTTATTCCTGCCGGCATCTTCATCGCCAATGGCGTTCGGGCAAATAGCGGAGGACACCCGCTGCTGTGGCAACACCTGTTCTGGTTCTTCGGTCATCCCGAAGTTTATATCGTGATCTTGCCTGCCATGGGCATGGCTTCCGACATTCTTTCGACCTTTTGCCGCAAGCCCATTTTCAGCTACAAAATGATGGTCTTCTCCATGGTCGCGATCGCAGGACTCAGCTTTGTCGTGTGGGGACATCACATGTTCGTCAGCGGCATGAGTCCTTTCCTGGGCTCCGTGTTCACGATGACCACTCTCGTGATTGCCGTTCCATCCGCAGTGAAGACATTTAACTGGCTGGGTACCGTGTGGGGGGCGCGAATACGTTTTACCTCGGCCGCACTGTTTGCAATCGGGTTTATTTCATTGTTCGTGAGCGGCGGATTGAGCGGAATATTTCTTGGCACCTCGGCGGCCGACATTTATCTGCAGGATACTTACTTCGTCGTCGCGCATTTCCATCTGGTAATGGCGATTGCGCCGCTCTTTGCGGCCTTTGCCGGTCTATATTACTGGTTTCCCAAAATGTTTGGCCGGCACATGAACGAGACGATGGGCAAGATTCACTTCTGGCTCAGCTTTATCGGCGTTTACGCAGTGTTCTTTCCCATGCACATCCTGGGAATCACCGGCCACATGCGCCGTATTTACGATCCGATGTTCTACGATTTCCTGAAACCGGATCGGGCGATGAACGTGTTCGTCTCGGTATCCGCCTTCGCTCTGGCCTCCGTGCAGCTCGTGTTTCTCCTGAATTTCTTTATCAGCATCTTCGCCGGCAAACGCGCTGAGGGAAACAACCCGTGGCACGCCACAACGCTGGAATGGGAAACGCCATGCCCCACCGGGCATGGCAATTTCGGCGACCAACTGCCTGTGGTTCATCGCTGGGCTTTCGACTACAGCGTTCCCGGCGCGGCGAATGATTTTGTCCCGCAGACGGTGCCGCCGTCCGGAGAGAAGATCTGACCGCCGTGCCGTCAACGACACAACGCGAAGTCTCCGGAGGCGTCGGCGGATCGACGTCGTGGATTGGCCCCCCAGGCGGTGGTGAACGCCGGGGACCGGATACTTCGTTCCCAATCTCTCCGAAGGAAATCGCCACCTGGTTTCTGATGACCGGCATCGCGATGTTGTTCGGCGGATTCGCCAGCGCCTACATCGTTCTTCGCGGCGTCCCGTCATGGGAGAGCATCCACCTGCCGAATCTGGTGTGGGGAAATATCCTCATGCTGGTTGCCGGCAGCGTGACTTTTGAATGGGCGCGCCGCGCCGTAAAACGGGATTCGATGTCTGCAGTGCGCCAATGGCTCGGAGTCACCGCGATTCTCGGCCTGGCTTTCGTCGCCGGTCAGGTGGAAGTTTGGCGACAGATGTCCGCCGCCGGTCTCTTTCTCGCGTCGTCGATACACAGTTCGTTTTTCTATGTCCTGAGTGGGATTCACGCCATACATATCCTGGGCGGTTTGATCGGCCTGGGATTCGTCATCTTTAAAGCGTGGACGGACCGGCTGTCATCCCTGAGTTATGAACCCCTGCGCCTGGTGGCCACCTATTGGCATTTCATGGCCGGGATCTGGCTCTTATTACTTCTATTATTGGTTTTGGCCTGAGAGGAGTGACGTCTTAATGGACGCAAGCGTAGCAGAACAACAACGCATTCTGGCTTCGGACTGGGGCGGCGGCAAATCGCCGTTCGGCACGGACTGGGCGAAGTTCATGATGTGGATCTTCATCATCTCGGACGCACTGACGTTCGCCGCCATGCTGATCGCATACGGCTTCATGCGGTCGATCAGTCCGGCCTGGCCCAAGCAAACGGAAGTGTTCAACATGGTGCTGATCACCTTCATGACGTTCGACCTGATCAGCAGCAGCGCCGTCATGGCCATGGCTGTCGGCGCCGCGCGCGCCGGCGATGCGAAGACCGCAGTGAAATATATTTCGCTGACTATTCTGGGAGGCGCCATATTCCTGGGCTGCCAGGTGTATGAGTGGTCGCACTTCATCGAGCACGGTGCACGGCTCGGCCATAATCCATGGGGCGTACCGCAGTTTGCCGCGACCTTCTTCGTCATCACCGGATTCCACGGCTTTCACGTGTTCTCCGGACTGACAATTCTCGCGATTGTCGCCATTCGTGCCGCCATGGGAAAATACTCGGCGACCAGCGTTGAGAATGCCGGGCTCTACTGGCACTTTGTCGACGTGGTCTGGGTGTTCGTATTCGCATTCTATTATCTGCTGTAACGTCATATTGAGGAGTTGATCATGTCCAACGATCACGCGCATCCGTCCGGCAACCGGCAGTACTTCACCACCTGGTGCTGGCTGCTGTTGATGACGCTGTTTGCACTTGCGATCGGTTACGTTCCAATGCCCGAGGGGGTGAAGGCGTTTCTGCTGGTGGTGGTTACCCTGGCCAAGATCGGCCTCATCGGCTCGATCTTCATGCATCTGAAGTTTGAAAAGATGAATCTGGTGATGTTGACGTTCTCGCCGCTGCTTCTCGCGATAATCCTGTTCTTCATGACCCGCGGAGAAACCCGGATGCACGATGCGACGCACGTCGTGCTTTCTCATGAGGGCTGGGTGCCGCCGGTTGAAGGTGCCGCCGAGGCCGAGCATGCGAAATAAACTCCAATTCGCACTTGTCCTTCTGACTCTCGGAATATTCGAAACGCCGGCGTGGGCGCAGTGTGTGATGTGCGGCACCGCGCTGGCGTCGTCTCCGGAAGGACAGGCCCTTGCCAGCAGCTTCCGATACGGCATCGCCGTTCTCATGGTGATGCCGTACGTGATCCTGGGTTCGATCGGCTACGCCATTTATCGCGCGTATCGAAAGCGCATGGCCGCGCGCTCAGCTGTCTACCCTTATTCCACCTAGATCCGAACCGTTGGTCTGTTCCATACTGCAAGGGTGACCAAGCCCCCCGATCTGGTACAACCCGGCGGCCTGTCTCCAACAGAACCTGTCTTTGAAATCGACCCGGTTTGCAAGATGCGCGTTCTGCCGGAAACCGCGGCCGCGACTTTCCAATACAAAGGCAAGACCTACTACTTCTGCAATCCGCGCTGTCGAGACCGATTTCAGGCCAACCCGGAATCGTTCCTGAGCCCGCCTGCGCCTGCCTCGGCCCCGAGCAAGGAACTGGACAGATCCGACGTCTGGTACGTGTGCCCCATGGATCCGGAGGTTCGACAGAAGGGTCCAGGCATTTGCCCGAAATGCGGCATGGCGCTGGAACCGGAAATCGCGACGGTCGACGACGGGCCAAATTTGGAACTTGCCGACATGTCGCACCGGTTCCGCGTGGCTGCGATCATGAGCGTTGCCCTCATGTTTCTCAGCATGACGGAGCTAATGCCGATGCTTCAGCTTTTCCTGGCCTCCGTAGCGGTGCTCTATGCGGGCCAGCCTCTGCTGGAGCGCGGCTGGAAATCCGTGGTGAATCGCAGCCCCAACATGTTCACGCTGATCGGCATCGGTATCGCAGCGGCGTACATTTACAGCACGGTTGCCGTCTTCGCGCAGCAGCCGAACCTTCCGGTCTACTTTGAAGCGGCAGCGGTGATCACGGCGCTGGTATTGCTGGGGCAGGTGCTGGAACTTCGCGCCCGTGCGCGGACCAGCAGCGCCATCAAGAGTCTGCTTGGACTGGCGCCAAAATTCGCCCATCGGGTTTCCGCAGACGGAGTCGAAGCGGATGTGCCGCTCGACACCGTAAAGGTCGGAGACAAACTGCGCGTTCGATCGGGTGAAAAAATTCCAGTGGATGGAATTGTATTGAGCGGATCCAGCGCCGTTGACGAATCCATGATTTCCGGTGAGCCGATCCCTGTGGAGAAATCCACCGGCGCCGCAGTGGTCGGCGGAACGATCAACGGCACCGGGACATTTGTGATGCGCGCCGACCGCGTCGGCAGCGACACGATTCTGTCGCAGATTGTTCAGATGGTCGGACAGGCCCAGCGCAGCCGTGCTCCGATTCAGCGACTGGCCGATGTGGTGTCCGCATGGTTCGTTCCTGCGGTGATTGGAGTGGCCGCGATCACATTTGCAGTGTGGGCGATCCTTGGGCCTCAACCGCGATTCATCACCGCGCTGCTGAACGCTGTGGCTGTGCTGATCATTGCTTGTCCCTGCGCGGTGGGCCTGGCGACTCCCATGTCGATCATGGTTGGAGTGGGACGGGGAGCGACATCGGGTGTGCTGATCAAGAATGCGGAGGCGCTCGAGATTCTCGAAAAGGTGGACACGATCGTCGTCGACAAGACGGGGACTCTGACCGAAGGCAAGCCCTCAGTCACAACAATCGTCGCGCTTGCGGAATTACCCGAAGAGGAAATTCTGCGTCTTGCGGCAGGTGTTGAGCGAGGCAGCGAACATCCGCTCGCTGCCTCCATCGTGCGCGCGGCCGAAGCGCGCGGCTTGTCGTCCGGCACTCTGACCGGTTTTCAATCCAAAACGGGACGCGGTGTCATTGGATTCATCGATGAGAGATCGGTAATCCTTGGCAACTCGAAGTTTGTTGAGGAACTTGGCCTGGCGTCGCCTGTTGCGTTTGACCGGGCGGAGCAACTGCGGCGAGAAGGCCAGACCGTGATGTTCGTGGTTGTGGATCGAAAGATGGCCGGCCTCGTCGGCGTGGCCGATCCGATCAAGGCGACTGCACGCGACGCCATTGCGGAGCTTCGCCGGGAAGGGATCCGCATCGTCATGCTGACGGGCGACAGCCGAACCACAGCGGATGCTGTCGCGCGCCAGCTGAGCCTCGATGATGTGCGTGCCGAGGTCCTCCCGGAACAGAAGGGGCAGGTGATCAAGGAAATGCAGTCCCAGGGCCGGATCGTTGCGATGGCCGGTGACGGCGTGAACGATGCTCCCGCACTTGCGCAGGCGCAGGTCGGCATTGCCATGGGAAGCGGTACGGATATCGCCATGGAAACCGCAGGCATCACGCTGCTCCGCGGTGATCTTCGTGGTATCTGCCGCGCGCGAGCGCTCAGCCGCGCAACGATGAAGAATATCCGCCAGAATCTGTTTCTCGCATTTGTGTACAACACCATTGGGATTCCCATCGCGGCAGGGGTTCTGTATCCGTACTTCGGAATTCTGCTCAGTCCAATGATCGCCAGTGCCGCCATGACGTTCAGCTCCGTTTCCGTCATCACCAACGCGCTGCGGCTCCGGCGCGTCTCGCTGGGTAGTGGGTCGATCTGATAAGCGCTTCGCGCAACATTTCTTGATTTTGAGTAGTGTCTCAGTTTGAAATCCAGGCTCCCCTCCTGGGACAGGAGGGGTGGCGCGAAGCGCCGGGGTGGTAGCCAAATCGAAAAATTTCCGTTCGCTATAGCTACCACCCCTCGCGGGATCCGCTCCGCGATCCCGCTGCCCTCCTATTCTGGGAGGGCAATCTGTGGGCGCGATTTCAAACTGAGACACTACCTGATTTTGGGCTGCGCGGTCTGTCTGAGCAGAGCGTTTTTCGCCGCTAATATAAAGCGGACTCACGCCCCCAGCCCGGAATTCCATTGCTCTCTGCCAACCACTTGTGTCAGAACAAAACGGTATTTTGTCAGGAGAAAACCGAATGCAGACGATATGTGCGGAGTGTGGCGGAGTATTTGCAGCCGAAGAGACCATCCGATACGGCAACGTCAATGTGTGTGCGGCCTGCAAACCGCGGTTCATGCAGAAGCTGGCGGAGGGCGCCCCGGTCGACACCGGTAATTTTCGATATGCCGGATTCTGGATTCGCTTCCTGGCGTACTTTGTCGACGGCTTAGTCGTGTATGCGCTGATAATCGCAGGGCAGATGGCTGTCGGAATGAGTCTAATTCAGTCTGTCGGATTGGCGCCCAGGTCTGTGTCCGTAGTATTTGCCGTTTTCGGATTCCAATTGCTCGTGGCTGTCCTCTACGAAACGATCCTTATCGGGAAATACGGAGCCACTCCAGGGAAAATGGCTTGCGGGCTCGTCGTGGTGACTACAGATGGCGGCAAGGTTTCTTACGCACTCGCGGTTGGGCGATATTTCGCGAAGGTGCTGAGCGTACTCACAATTTATATCGGCTATATCATGGCGGCGTTCGATCCGCAGAAACGCGCCCTGCACGATCGTATCTGCGGCACGCGCGTTATTCGCAAGTAACCGATGGCGTCACTGGCCGTTCAATGTCCCAAGTGCCGGATGCTGCTGTCGGCCGGCGCGATCAATCAGCCTCACTGGATTCCCTGTCCCGCCTGCGAAAGCTCGCTGCAAGTTGAGGTCTTTCCGGCGTTGTTTCGGCAGCTGGCCGCCGGCAGCAGCGGTGCGCTCGCGGTGATGGATGACGAGTCGACGTGCTTCTATCATGCCAACAAGCAGGCCGTTCTCCCGTGTCATGAATGCGGCCGATTTCTCTGCGCGCTCTGTGATTGCGAACTGAATGGCGAACACTTCTGCCCAGCCTGCCTGGAAAAAGGCCGCGTAACCCGCAAGATCAAGAGCCTCGAGAATGAACGCACGCTGTACGACAGCATTGCATTGACGCTCGCAGTTGCCCCGATGCTCATTTTTTATTTCACGCTGATCACGGCGCCAATGTCGCTCTACGTTGCCATTCGACATTGGAATGCGCCACGCAGCATTGTTCACAACACAAGATTTCGCTACATTCTGGCAGTGACGTTCGCTTCACTGGAAATCATTGGCTGGGTCGCGTTGTTTGCGTATCTTTACGCGGCCCTCTCGAGTCGCCGTGGCTGAAAAAGAATACAGGCGCTTGACGCGCCCCCGCTTACGTTACAAAGGAGTCGCTCGCGCCACCACGCGATCGAGCCTCTGGCTGGGCAAGGACCACGTGCTGAGTATTGACGCAACAAATTTCACAGAGAGATATCGGCGATTCTACTTCCGGGATATCCAGGCAATCTTGATTCGCAGAACAAAGAGACGCATGACCTGGAACTGGATTTTGCTGGTATTGCTGATTCCCGCACTCTTTGTGGAAAATGCGGGGCGGACTGCAGGGGGCGGGCCCCGGATTCTGGGCGCGATCTTACTTCTGAGTGTTGTCGTGCCTCTGATTTTCAATAATGTTCTCGGCCCGACGTGCGCGGTCTATTTCCGGACCGCGGTTCAAATAGAAGAAGTGCCATCGCTGTCCCGAATGCGGCGGTCGCGCAAAACGATTGAAAGGCTCCGCCCGCTGATTGCTTCAGTACAAGAGACGATGGGACCGGACGAAATGTCTCTGCGAATCCTGGCGATGCAATCGGGGAAACCGGTATCCATTGAAGTGCAGATCGAGCCGGATCCCAATCGTATTGAGATATGAACGAACTGCTCCAGCAACGTTGCTTCAACCATGCCACGCGCGAGGCGGCGGCGCGTTGTCCCTCATGCCGCCGGTACTTCTGCCGGGAATGCGTCACCGAACATGAGGGCCGGGTGTTGTGTGCGGTGTGTCTTCGGAAGCCTGCGCGCGCACCCCTGCTCCAGAGAAGCGCCTTTACGCGTTTGCTGAGAGGGGCACCGATTGCTGTCGGCTTTCTCACCGCATGGTTTTTCTTTTTTCTGATTGGCCAGGTGCTGACCTTGCTGCCGGACTCGTTTCACGACGCGGCGCTGTGGAAGGTGCCATGGACTGAAGAGAAATGAAACCGGCCCGCAAACGAGAAAGCGGCACGAGCGCACTGGAAGTCATCGAGGAGGCCACGCACCTGCTGCGCACGGCTCCTGCAGCGACACTTGCGGCCTACTATGTCGGCTCCATTCCGTTTGTCCTGGGATTTCTTTATTTCTGGATCGAGATGAGCCGCAGCCCCTTTGCGAGTGAGAATTTGCCCGAGGCCGCGTTATCGTTGGCTGTCTTGTATATATGGATGAAGACGTGGCAGGTACTGTTTGCCCGGCGCCTCCGTTCCGCGCTATCCGGAAAGGCGATGACACGTTGGAGCCTGCGGCAAAGTCTTCGTGTGGCGTTTTGTCAAACCGTTATTCAACCGTCCGGCCTTTTCATTATTCCGCTTTCCCTCATACCCGTATTGCCGTTTCCATGGGCCTATGCGTTTTATCAAAACGTTACCGCCCTGACAGACGAAGATTCCGGAGATGTCGTGGGGTTGATGCGCCGCGCCTGGAGGCAAGCGTCCTTCCGGGCGAGGCAGAATTCCATGGTTCTTCTCATCGCCATCCCGTTCAGAATTTTTGTTTTCCTGAATTGGACTGTAATGGCCATGGCGATCCCGAGCCTCGTCAAAACCCTGGTCGGAGTTGAGAGTATATTCAGCAAGAGTCCGTTGGCGATGCTCAACTCGACCTTCCTGACTGCGGTTATCGGCCTGACCTATCTGTCCGTGGATCCCATTCTCAAAGCGGCATATGCCGTGCGCTGTTTCTATGGCGATTCCATGAAATCCGGCGAGGACTTGAGGGCGGAAGTGAAACGCTTCGCTCCGGCCCAGAAGCTGGCCGGAGTTCTGATCATTGCGATCCTGCTGGCGGGCGGACAAACAGTTCGCGGAGAACAAGCGAAAGCTCCAGCACCTCCTGAGCCCACCCCGGTTGGGACCGCCGTTTCGCCAGTGGATCTGGATCGACGTATCGATGAGGTAATTCACGAACGGAAATACACCTGGCGGATGCCGCGTGGTCAGGTGGACGGACTTCCGGCGCGAAAGGGCATCATCCTGCGTTTTCTGGACGCCGTTGGAGACATGATCCGGAGGGCGGTGAACAAGGTCTTGGGATGGATCCGCGATTTGTGGGAAAAATTATTTCCCCCGGAAAGGCGGCGGCCCGGTTCGTTCTTTGGTTCGCTGACAACGTCGCAGGGTCTGCTGTTTATTCTGCTGGCTGTGGTGATCTCGGCAGTTGTCATTTTCCTGATCCGGGTTCGAAGCCGGCGCAAGCAGGAGAGTATCGTTACAGCGGCTGTGCTCGAGAGCGTGCCCAACATCGCCGATGAAAACGTTGGAGCCGATCAACTGCCGGAACTGGGCTGGTCGAAACTGGGTCGTGAACTGGCCGATCGCGGAGAGTTTCGACTGGCGATGCGCGCTTTCTTTCTGGCGAGCCTGGCACGGCTTGCTCATCTGAACCTGATCGGTATCGCACGATTCAAATCCAATCGCGATTACGAAAATGAGCTGCGACGGCGCGGCCACGCTGTTCCCGTTCTGCTGGAGGCGTTTGGAGAAAACCGCCTGACGTTCGAACGCGTCTGGTATGGGGATCATGCCGCCGACCGCAGCCTGATCGATCAGTTTGCGGCCAATGTCGAAAAGATCAAGGTGGACTCATGAAACGTTACGTGTCCACCATCGTTCTGCTGGTTTGTGCCGCAGGCCTGACGTACGGGATCATTCAGCTGTTGAGTCTGCGATTCGAACTCAGCGATGTGTATCCGCCATACTCCTCACTGCGCTCCGACCCGCTGGGAGCCATGGCCCTTTTCGAAAGCGTCGGCAGCATTCCAGGAGTTGCCGCGCGGCGCGATTATTCCACCTCGAATGTCATGCCCGAGGGCAGGGAAACCACAGTTTTCCTGCTCGCCTTGTCCATGCAGGAGTGGCGGCACCTTTCGGAAGAGACCTTTGCCGAAATCAATCGATTTGTCGCCGGTGGCGGAAGGCTGGTGGTCTCGATGTTTCCGGAATCGATTCGGGAACGACCGCCGCTTTCACCGGTAACGCCGGAACCGCCCGATCCAAATGAGAAGCCGAAGGCCACGCCATACCGAGATCGTTGGGGCGCGGAGATGGAGATCGTCGATCTGAAAAAGAGCGGCGAAGTTTACGGACCGGTTCGCGTGAATAACGTCAGTGGACTGCATTTCCCCGACTACATCGACTGGCATAGTGGAATCGTCTTTACGAAACTGAATGCGGACTGGAAGCCGATCTACATGCGCGGAACCGACCCGGTCGTTGTGGAGCGCAGGCTCGGCAGCGGAAGTGTGGTGCTCGCCACCGATTCGTATTTTCTCAGCAACGAGGCCATGTTGAAGGACCGGCATGCCGACATGCTGGCATGGCTGATCGGCCCGAGCCACGGCGTGATTTTCGACGAAGCGCATCTTGGCGTGACAGAGAGCCGCGGGATGGCGACGTTGATTCGCAGTTATCGGCTTCAATGGTTCATCGCCAGTCTGCTTCTGCTGGCCGGTCTTTTCATCTGGAAGAATTCCTCCAGTCTGATTCCCCCATACGTGGAAAAAGACGCGGAGCAGTACGTCGCCGGCAAGGACGCGGCTTCGGGTTTCGTCAATCTTCTTCGGCGAAACGTTCCAAAAACAGAACTTCTTGCGGCGTGTTTTGCCGAATGGAAAAAGTCGGCTCCTCTTGTCGGGAAGCGCGCTGCGGAGCGAATTCAGCATGCCGAAACCGTGTTTAATTCCGAGAACGTGCTGGCTGCGAAACAACGCGATCCCGTCCGGGCGTACCGGGCAATTGCCGCAATACTTCAAACTCACAACTCGAAAGAACCCAAATGAACATTGAAAGACTACGGGAAGTCCTCACCCAGGCTCAGGCCGAAACAGCGAAGGTCATCATCGGCCAGCATGACGTTATTGAAAAGGCGCTGATCGCGATTCTCACCGGCAATCATGTGTTGATCGAAGGCGTGCCCGGAGTGGCCAAGACTCTGCTGGTCCGGACGCTTGCCCATGTGTTGGGGAGCGATTTCGCACGCATTCAGTTCACTCCCGACCTGATGCCGGCGGATATCACCGGAACCAACGTGTTCAACCTCCAGCGCAACGAATTCTCCCTGATCAAGGGGCCCGTATTTACGTCGTTCCTGCTGGCCGATGAAATCAATCGCGCACCGGCGAAGACGCAGTCGGCGCTTCTGCAGGCCATGCAGGAGCGTTGCGTGACGATTGACCGCGACACGCATCAGTTGTCTCCGAACTTCACCGTGTTTGCAACCCAGAACCCGATTGAGTACGAAGGCACCTATCCGCTGCCGGAAGCGCAAAAAGACCGCTTCATGCTGAAGATCACGATGCGTGCGCCGGACCGCGCCGACGAACTGGCGTTGGCGCAGCGGACGATGACGAGCGAGGCGCCGGAAACGCTGCTGGCACGAGGAGTCGTTAAAGCGGTGATCAAGGCGGAGGATCTTGCGCTGTTGCGTGAAGGCGCGGCCAGCATCGTGATTCGAGATGAACTGGCCGGTTATCTGGTCGACATTGTCCGGGCAACGCGCGAACACGAAAGCGTCTTCGCCGGCGGCGGGCCGCGCGCGACCCAGTCGCTCATCATGGCCTCGCGAGCGTACGCCGCGATTAGCGGGCGCGATTTCGTGACCCCCGACGATATCAAGGCGATGGCGCTGCCTGTGCTGGAACATCGTCTGGTGCTGCGGCCCGAGTTTGAAATCGAAGGTGTCACCGAGGCCGAAGTCGTCCAGCAGGTTCTTCAGAAAATTGCCGTACCGAGATGAGTCCTGAACCATGATTGTTCCGCGATCCAAACTTTTGTTCTGGGTGGCCGCGATCGTGCCGTCAATGGCGGTGCTGGCTGCAGCTTCGCCGAACCTCGCACCGGTGGGGGTGGCGATTGCAGCAGGACTGGGCCTCATCGCGCTGGTGGATGCAATCGGCGCATCGCGAAGCTTGGCCGGAATCGGCGTGGAATTGCCGCCCGTCGTCCGCATGTCGAAAGATCGCGATGGGAAGCTCGAAGTGCGCATCCGAAACCAGCGCCAGCAACAGCGGCTGTTGCGCATCGGTCTGGGTCTGCCCGTAGAGGTGACTGCTCAGGTTGAGGAGCAGGATGTCATCCTTCCGGGAACGTCGGAATGGTCGAAGCTCACCTGGAACTGCCGGCCGATGATGCGCGGAAAATTCCACGCCGGCCCGGCGTATGTGGAAGGCGTATCGACGCTGGGATTCTGGTCGTCGCGCAAGGCATTGCCCGCGGAGTCGGAGATCCGTGTCTATCCGGATCTGCTGACCGAACGGAGCGGCCTCGCCGCGCTATTCCTGAGACGCGGAATATTGGGACTGCATGTGCAACGGCAGGTGGGCAAGGGCCGGGATTTTGAAAAGCTGCGCGAGTATGTTGCCGGAGACAGCTTTGAAGACATCCATTGGAAAGCCACGGCCCGCCGCGCCCGGCCGATCACGAAAATATTTCAGATCGAGCGGACTCAGGAAGTCTATGTGGTGATCGATGCCTCGCGGCTTTCGGCCAGACGCACCTCGCCGGAGGGCGGACCGATTCTGGAACGGCTGGTCACTTCGGCTCTCGTGCTTGGCCTCGCGGCCCAGCAGCAGGGCGATCTTTTCGGGCTGATTACATTTACAAACAAAGTCGAAACCTTCGTTCGTGCCAAAAACGGCAAGGCTCATTACAACCTCTGCCGCGACGCGCTGTATACGCTTCAGGCGCAGGTCGTGTCGCCGGACTTCGACGAGCTGTACACATACATCCGTCTTCGCCTCAGGCGGCGCGCGCTGATCATTTTCCTGACTTCACTGGATGACCCGGCGCTGGCGGAGAGCTTTGTGCGGAACATCGAACTCATCCGGCGGCAGCATCTGTTGCTCGTGAATATGATCCGAGAACCGGGGATGGCGCCACTGTTCGCGGATCAGAATGCAGAATCGGTGGATGACTTGTATCAGCATCTGGGCAATCATCTGCGCTGGCAGAAACTGCGGCAGCTTGAGAAAACCCTGCAGCGGCGCGGCGTGCGGTTCTCGATGCTCGATAATGAGCGGTTGAGTGCGGATCTCGTGAACCAGTATCTGACGGTTAAACAGAAACAGTTGATATGATCATCGATCTTCAGCGATTCATCGAAAGCGCCCGTCCCGGCTGGAACGAACTCGAGTCAATCCTCGCGCGGCTGGAAGACCAGAGCAATGTGCGGATGAGCATTCGGGACACGCAGCGTTTCCATGAACTGTACGAGCTCGTTGCGGCGGACCTGGCCAAGTTGACCACGTTCTCATCGGAACCGGAAACGCGGCGCTATCTCGAGAGCCTCGTTTCACGAGCGTACGGAGAGATTTATGAAACGCGGGACAAGCGGCGGCGGTTCTTCCCGATTCAGTGGTTGTTCAAGACATTTCCGCAGACGTTTCGCCGGCATATCCGGGCGTTCTATTTGTCTCTGGCGATCACACTGGCAGGGACCGCCTTCGGAGGACTGGCGACGGCGTTTGATCCGGAGTCGCGCCACGTCACCATGCCTTTCGGCCTCGATAATCTGCGGCCCCGTGATCGTGTCAAACAGGAGGAGAGCGGAACCACCGATCGGCTGGCGGGGAGCAAAGGTACGTTTTCCGCATCCCTGATGACTCACAACATTCAGGTTTCGATAACGACGCTCGCGTTCGGCGCAACCTGGGGAGTTGGAACGATACTCCTGCTCTTTTATAACGGCGTCTCATTGGGGGCCATTGCAGTCGACTACATCGGCGACGGGCAGACGAAATTTCTGCTCGGCTGGCTGATGCCACATGGCGTGATTGAAATTCCGGCGATCATCATTGCCGGACAGGCCGGGTTGGCTCTGGCATCGGGCTTTATCGGCTGGGGCAAGCGCACGGTACTCGGTTCGCGGTTGCGCGAAGTATCCAGAGACGTCACGACATTGAGTTTTGGCTTTGCATTGCTGCTGGTCTGGGCGGGCTTTGTCGAATCGTTCCTGTCGCAGTATCACGAACCGATCATTCCGTATAACGCCAAGATCGCTCTCGGCACGGTTGAATTCTTATTGCTGGTTCTGTTTCTGACCAGATCCGGAAGTGCGAGCGAGAAATGAGAGCCAACGCGCTGCTGATTCGTACGCCGGAGGGAATTGTGTTCGCGCAGTCGTTGGCGGGGCCGATGACAAGATTTCTTGCATGGCTGATCGATCTGCTGATCATCGTGGGACTGACTTTCGGGCTCGAGCGCATTTTGAATTGGATCCGTCTGATCAGTCCCGATTTCGCCGGTTCGGTGGGAACTGTTGGATTCTTCGTCATCAGCTTCGGATATGCGATGTTCCTGGAGTGGGCGTGGCGGGGCCAGACCGTTGGGAAGCGAGCGCTGCACTTACGTGTGGTCGACGCCGAAGGAATGCGGCTGCAGTTCAATCAGATCGTGACCCGCAATCTGCTGCGCCTGGTCGACTTTCTACCGCTCGCTTATCTGGTTGGAGGCGTTTCGTGCTGGATGAGCCGGAATTGCCAGCGCCTGGGAGATATCGCGGCCAATACCATCGTTGTCCGCATACCCGAAATTGCGGAGCCGGACATTGCGCAGGTGCTGGAAGGGAAGTTCAACTCGCTGCGGAAGTACCCGCATTTGGCTGCCCGCCTGCGTCAGCGCGTCACGCCTGTCGAGGCCGCGACCGCACTTGAAGCTCTGATGCGCCGCGATCGGTTTGAACCTGCAGCGCGCGTGGAGTTATTCGAGTTACTCGCGGCGCACTTCCGCGAGAAGGTGGATTTCCCGCCGGATGTCACCGATGGAGTGACAGACGAGCAGTGCGTTCGCAATGTGATCGATGTGATCTACAGCGTCCGCGCCTGATCCGGGGAATTGCGGGGACAGGCACCGAAATCGCCGACGAGCACTGCAAATTCGATATATACGTTTCGATTTCGGTGCCTGTCCCCGGAATTCCCCGTAGCCTGTCCCCGTAATCCCTCGTCCCCTCAAGAATTCCCTGAAGTTTCGCCTTCGATCGGTCGATGGACTGAGAGTCAGGTCTAAATCGGAGGAATGGCATGGATGCTCTGAGTTCGGTTTCAAGTTCGCCGGTGGACAATTCAACTGCTTGCGCAACGAAGCAGTCGTCGAACACTCTCACGCAACAGGCGACCCGGATCACGGTATCCCAGGCACAATCCACGGATATCAAGATCGTTACGGCGGAGGGCGATACCGTCACATTGTCGGCGAACAAGACGGCGGACCTGTCCTATTCCACCTACAACGCCCATGGGTCCATCGACGGCAAGTCGGTTTCTGTTTCTGCGATGTCCGCCGAAATGCACCAAACCAGCGCTTTCTCTCTCACCGTCGATGGCGATTTGAACAAGGAAGAGCTGAAGGATATCCGACGCGCTATCCGCATCATTGAAAAGTCGGCCCACGATGTTTTGACTGGTCACGCGGATAAGGCGGCGTCCCGCACTGCCAAACTCGCCAAGCTGGATCAGCTGGCGAGCATCGATGCCGATGTGGAATTCCAACAGGAAGTCTCGGTAGTGCAAGCGTCTTCACAGTCGACCTCCGTGCCTTCATCCGATTCGACGGTTACGCCGGATCCCACACCGGTTCCGGCGCCACCGCCCGCGCCCGTCATCAGTGCGGAGGCTCCAACGGATGCTTCCGCGGCGACAGCAACGGTTCCCCCTGCGGACCCGCCGACGGCACCCGCACCGGCGACCACCGAAACGCCCACGAGCACCCATCTGACGTTGACTGCGCCGAGCCTAACGGGCTCTCCGCTTTTCGATCTGTCAAAGCTGGGCGCCTGGTGGCTGCCTTCCCAGGACCTCTGGCATCTCCTGAATCCGAAGAACGACGCAGCCAGCACGTCGAACTCGTCCTCGGCAACGGCAGCTTCCTGAGATCTGCGGAGTCGCCGTTCGATCGCTCCGATTAAATCCAGTAATTGTTTTCGCGGCGTGTTTTCCGCGAGTGTGGGATTTCCAGACGTCACCACCGAGTTTCATTCCATCGGTGACGTGACCCTGTCCAGCACGCGTGCGATTTGAGTGATGGTGTTCCAATTGCGCGTGGTGACTGGGACTCCAAAGAGCCGGTCGAACGTCCCCAGGTAGCTGATGACCTTCATGTGACGCCGGTACACGCCGAAGACGAATCGGTTGTCCATTGCCAGGATCTTCAGCAGCCACTTGCCGCCGGAAGGAAAACTCATGGGAGTCGACGGCGCCGCGCGGGGGATTCTGGACAGGACGCTCACGAAGCGGACGATGTCGGGTCGCTCGGGCACGTGCGCGAAATGATTCTGAGACATCAGACTGGTGATCTCGCGGCCCTGGCAGATCATGACCTCGGCATCGAAGGGGAGTATGCGAGCGAGTTCGGCCCGGAGCTGCGTTTGGGTGACCGGCCGCCGGATGACGAAGGTGCCCGCCGCGCCGATGTTAACGGCATCGAGGTGCTTTAGTTGTGCGGCGAGGATGGAAGGTCGGAAGGTCTTGTGCCCGCCAACGTTGACCCCTCTCAGAAGAACCACGAGTGCCACGCGTTCCCTCCTTTAGCGTCGTTCGAAATACGCATTCATCGGTCGTCGTGAGCGCGTTCCCATAATGAACGAACTCCTCCTCAACGGGTTGCCCTTTTCATTCCGCTTGGGTCTCTCGCTCGTGGATTCTGACAAAGATCTCAAGTAGCCGATCTGACGGCAAATCCGATACATCGATGCCGTAGACCTCAGTAATTCTGTCCAGAATATCGGCAGAAACCATGTCATCCACACCGGTGAAATCAGACAGGCTGGATTCGTCGGTGATCAGATACTCACCAGCTTCGAATTTAAAGATCCGCAGCATGAACTTTTCAGCAATCGCCTGAAAGAGTTCGATACCGGAGGTGGAGGCAAACTCGATTTTCTTCCCCTTGAGGGGACCATTTTCAATGATGCGTTCGTCTTCGTTCATCGTTTTGGTGTTATCTGCCTAACAGCTTGCCTATAGCTCGCGCCGCGCCGCGCGCTTTTTGCGCCGTCGGTCCATTCCCTTAGCCAGCATTTGGGGTTTGAGATTTCCTCCACTTGGCGAAGTCCCTGGCTCCATGAATGAATGCCAATATCTCAACCTTGGCCTCAAACACCTCATACATCAAACGGTACCGCCCAACAAACAGTTCTCTAATGTTCGGCTGCTGCATTTCCGGAATGATTCGCCCACGCTCGCTCAACACCGATAGTGATTCAGCCGCGTGTAGAGCATTTTCCAGCAGGCGTTTTGCTGCAGACAACGAGTCTTGCGCAATCTATCCGACAGCCTCGTCCAGTGTCCTTTGGCCTGTCGCCGTCCAGTTTACTTTTCGGAGTTTACGAGCCATTTTCGTCGGAGCTTTTCGGCGACTTGTTCATGTGACATCGTTCGCCCAGCTCTCGCGTCGGCTTGCCCTTGCTCGATGGCCTGAATAACGTAGAGGTGATATAAAACGTCGTCGATGCTGCAGTCGTCTGGGAGACGATCAAGCAGAGTTCGGACAGTTTCTTTCGTTTGCACCACGCACCTCCATGCCGGGTAGTATACCGCTGTCCCCTCTTGCCAATCTCCACTTGATGCTGTAGCTGGCTAACGGTTCAACGTTCAGCCGCAAGCCGCGCGAGCCAAACGTCGCGAGTTTGAAATATCGTGGCGCGCGGATTGGCGGCAGCAATGTTGTGTTGGGCAGCTTTCAAGACGGACTCTCATTCTGCACACGCTTGCAAATGAATTCCCGTCTTTCAAAGCGCGTTGTGGATTCCATAGGACTCTTCCAGGCCATCGCATGGGCGACTGCCTTAGGAACCATAGCTACTTGTGGTTGGGCGTCGCGGCGACCATACTCTTCGTCGATACATTCGTTCCAAAACTCAATATGCTTCGCATCAACTTCAAAGGGTGAAGTTTCGCATGGCTCTCCCGCCTCACCTTGAACGGAAAACCAATAGAGGTACTCATTCTCCTCGATGATCTCGCGAAAAATTACTTCGAGTTTCATCTGTTCGCGATCGAGCGTTTGCACTACCTCGCTCATATGACTATTCAGCATTTGTAGCCACTCATCCACGAGGGCGGATTTGCCCGGCTTAACTCGAAATCGCGAGAGTTCCACTTTCATCGTTTATGCGCTCCTCCCAAGAGTCCGTTCCACAAACTGACCGCCTGCCCAACGGTTTGCCGCTCAGCCACGAGCGGCGCGAAGTATCAACTTTCGGATTCGCCAAACCCACACGCGCTGCTCGGAGGTTGCAGCGGCGGGTTAGGCGGCCCAGATCCTATTCGGTCCACATCGCTTCAGAGGATTCGCGAAAAGAATCCCCTCGCCGTTGAAAATACGTTCGGGTTTGGTTTAGAACGGTCTCAGCTGTAGCTGGCTCCACCCGAACCGATCCAACAATTGAGCCCGACTCAGTTATGTCGCGCACTGCGTTCGAATACAGTACGCGAGAAACTGAGTCTCCGACCAACATCTCTGCACCGACAAGATATCGCCGTGACCCGACAGCGACATGGAAGAGATCGCGGCCGGCGGGGGACACACCCGTCTCGTGTGAAATTATCTGGCGCTTACGTATGCCGCGTAACAACTTCCAAATTCCAAACAGCAATAACGTAACTGGAATCGACGTTGGTAGTATCCAATTCATGTTTCAGACCCACGCCTTAAACTTGCCAACGACACGAATCGACTTTTGTATGCCCGCCTAACGGTTTGGCAATAACCTGCGGGCGCCGCAGGCGACCGACAGGTTCATTGCCGTGTTAGCCCGTTTGTCAGTGAAGCGATTCCCGTGTTTGTTACAACTTTCGATACACATCGCGCCGATGCCGAATGTGGTGAATAACGACTTCCTTTAATTTGACATCGACACCGTAAATGATCCGATAATCGCCAACTCGCAGTCGGTGCAGTCCCTCCGACCCTTCGAGTTTGAGTGCCTGCCTTGGAAACGGGTCTTGCTTCAGCAGTTCAAAACGCTGCCATACGCGGGCGACCACATTCTTTGGGAGATCGGCTAAGTCCTTGTCGACGGAAGCCCTGAACTTGATTTTATAATCGGCCATCTCTCTTTAGTCGACGCTTCATTTCGGCGAACGAAATAGTCGACTCAGACCGACGTTCAGCGACAACTGCCAAATCATGAAGGTCCTCCAACAACTTCTCGTAACGTTTCAACGACAAGACGACGCCGGTCTTCCTGCCCTTCGAATCGACGACGAATTTTTCAACGACGCTCATTAGGTTCAGTCCTCAGAATCGAGCTGATTATACTTCGTCTTAAACGTTATGACAGAATCGGCATCGGGCTAACGGTCTGCCGCTGAGCCGCCGCGCTTTCTAGCGGTCGGCTCCAGCGGCGTGAGACAACGGTGTAAAAGGTTAACGCTTCCGGTGAGCTGCAATTCATGCTGATCGAGGGGTGGTTGCTCTCCAAGTAAGCCACCCGCCTAATACTCCAACAAACGCGAGCCAAATGGCTCCAATAGATCCAGTTATTACACCTGACAGGACAACGACCGCCGCAAATCCACAAGCATACGAAATCTTCAATCGGCGAAGCAGTGGACTAGCAGGATAGAGCCGTCTGTACTCAGACAAGACCTTGTATCTGTCGATTGGATCTCGCCATCCGTTCGGTGAGCGCCGATTTGTAACGGCGCCGCTGTTCACGGCGTCTGTGATCTCAAGCATTGCCAAGGCTCCAATAAATCCAGAAGCTGCCATACACACGATACAGAAAACTACGATAGTGAGGCTGAGCTTTGACATTACGTTTGGATCCGTTCGAGGTTGTCTAACATCGTATTCAGTCGATGACGCTGGTGTCCAATATTCCATATCCCGGTCTCGATAAGGTGCATCTCGAACCGTGAAGCGCCAACAGCCGCAGGCATTGGTCACCGTGTGGTGTCGAAGTTTATATCTCGGAGTCTGAGGCGGCAACTGGAATGGCGGCGTAGATTATTCGGCGCGCGGCAGTCGCATAGGATCCGTCCGTCGGCCATCCGACTTTGTTGGCGCCGAGCTTGACGGACTCGCTACTCTACGATCTTTCTAAAGTGAGGGCTTGGTGGATACCGCCTGCGGGCCTCCGGCAAATCGAACTTTTCCTAAACGCCGCTGGCTTCCTGACAATTAGTGGGACGCTCTTTGTCTCCGAGTGCGCCCATTGTTGCCTTTACGATTTAGGCGCCGGCTTCCGCAAATGAAACGCGAATGTTTTCCTTCGGAGGAGGTGCTTCCCATATTGGGAGGCGCCGGCCCAGCGCACTCCTTAGAACCTGGGAACGGAAATAATTCTCATGCTCCCATTCCACCTCAGCCATTGTGAGTAGCGAGTCAATGAACTCGTTGCGACCACAGTCACGGGCATATCGGGCAGCCACCTCGTATTCCCTCACATTCCGGCTTTCGAGTTTGCCCGCTCCATACATTGGCGCGAGCCAACCGGTCAGGTGGCACAGGAAACCCGCCGTTCGCCCAATGATTACCGCTTTGAATTCCCTCCACGAGCTGGGGCGCTGTCCCAGATCCCGGAGCATTTCACCGACTAGCTTGCGGTGATGCCATTCTTCGTGTTCGATTGCCCGGATTCGATTTTGTTCTTCCGGACTTGCGACAGACTTCCAATGTCCCCGGTATGCATAGGAGGCCGCGAGCTCGCCCGAGTATGCCAGCTGAAGGATTCCGATTAGAAGTTGACGGCTGTTATGGTCACCCATTTCAATTGTTTTGGTAGCGTCACAGTCCGGCTCTCAGTCGCGGCGTGCCCACTGCGCCGGCTCGATGTAGAGATCGCTTTCGGCGTGCCACTCGTGCCGAACGTTGCGCATGATCAAAGCACAATCGAAGAACGATGAGCCGGCCGGGAAGAGTGAGTTATCCGCAAAGTAGCTCGAGAACACACGCTCCACTGCAAGTGGCTCCACCTTCCACTCCTCCGTTTTGAGTCGAATTCCGTCGAGTCGCTGTTTGCTTGCCGTTGCAGAATAGCCTAAGGAGCCTGATTCGAAAAACTTCGAGGCCTCCTCGATCGTTCCGAAGCATGAATCCTGAGGGATTTCCGACGACAACCCGGCGGACAATTCGACTTTGACCAACCGGTCCCTCGATTCCATCCGGAGCTGAATGTGGTTATTTTGCTCTGTAACTTCAAAGGCTGCGTGATTGTGTTCTCCCGGAAACACCCGCCCTCCCGCGATCCAATTAATCAAAGATGAGGTGTCCCTGCGCGGAATATACACACCCTCATGTTCGCCAGTGTCATCCTCCCACGTCACGGCGATGCGATGCGCGGCGTTTTCACTGCTGAATCCGAATGCACTCGGAACAAACGTTGGACGAATGTGTTCAAGGCGGATGAGGCAAATCCCAGCGATGGCGTAACCACGCTGTAGTTTCGGACGAAATGGAGCCGGGAGTTGTCTCTGAATCATCGCAGGATCCATGCGATAGTTGACGAGAAGACGGCGACGTATCAAGCCCTGGATGTTCGGCATTCGCATCATTTGTCTGACAACCTCATATACAAATTGAGACTTTCAAGTGCTTTTCTCTGCCGATGCGATACCCCAAAGCGCGTCTCGAAACAGGGCGTCGCCGGTGAGCACAAAGGAAGGGAAGGGAGGGAAGCGGAGCGCGAGCGACGCCGAAGGCAGGATGCGCTGAATCAGGCCGATCAGGCCCTGCGTGGCGCGCTGCTTCGGACTCTTATCGAGCAGCCACCACATGATTACCGATAAATGCAAAAGATAAAGCAGCCTTCCCAATGCTTCCGCCAGCTTCGGTGACGGCGAGTCCGTTGCCTTGGAGGCAGCGTCGTGAAAGATCTCCTCAACACGAATGCGCGAGAACGCCGTGGCCGGGGAGAATAATCCCTCCTCCGGATCCCCAACGAGGACGGGGACCAGAGCCGCCAGCGTGCGCCGATGCGGACCAAGAACGTCAAGACTGGCACGGAGCGCAAACAGGAACCGTTCCCTCCACTTTCCAGACGGCATCTTCAATGCGCGATCGGCAAGGTCCGTCGACAGCCTGTCGTAGAGTTCGATCACGACCGCGCGTTTACCTGGGAAGTATTTGTAGAGAAGCCCGACGCTGACATCGGCGGCTTCGGCAATGCCGCGGAGGGTGGCCGGCTCGTAGCCACGGTCGGTGATGAGCCGGATTGCGGTTTTGTAGAGCCGTTCCCGCATTTCCTGTCCCTGCGGTGTGGTTCCCGCAGGCCGCCCAGGGCCGCGGCGTTTCACGGAGATTCCAGGCGAACCAGACGATGAGTTGACTTTTTCGGTGAACATGTTTACTAATATATATCATGCTTCAAAGAGACCGGCAACAGGCGGGTTCACACCTGATTCTCTATGATGGGGTCTGCGGGTTGTGCAACCGGCTCAATGCGTTTGTTCTTAAACACGACAAACGCGCCGTCTTCCATTTCGCTTCCATCCAGAGCCCCAAAGGGCGATCGATCCTGAACCAACATGGCCGTAACCCGGACGATCTCGATACGTTCTACCTGATCGCCGACTACAAATCGGCGGCGCCGCAGGTGATGGAGCGGGCCCAGGCTGGTTTGTTCGTGCTGAAGGTCATTGGCGCACCATGGAGTCTGGCTGGGCTGGTGGGATTCCTCCCCTCCCGGTTATTGAACTTCGGGTACGACTGCATTGCCACTAACCGCTATCGCATATTCGGAAAGTACGACCAGTGTGTTTTGCCCGCCGTCGAGCACCAGGAAAGGTTCATCGATCTATGAGAATCGTCATTCCAGGCGGCAGCGGCCAGGTAGGTACCGTACTGGCTCGCGAGTTTCATGACGCAGGTCACGATGTACTGGTTCTCAGCCGCACAACGAAAACACTCCCCTGGCGCGTGGTGACCTGGGACGCGAGAACCATGGGGAACTGGGCTCGGCATCTCGATGGCGCCGACGCGGTGATCAATCTGGTTGGACGCAGCGTGGATTGCCGCTACACCATGGCAAATCGCGAGTTGATTCTTCGATCCCGCATCGATTCCACTCGCCTGGTGGGCGAAGCCATCGCGCTCGCGTCGCATCCGCCGCGTGTTTGGCTTCAGGCGAGTACCGCAACGATCTACGCCCATCGCTACGATGCGCCGAATGATGAATTCACCGGGATCCTTGGTGGCGCCGAGCCCAACGCGCCGGATACCTGGCGATTCAGCATTGACGTCGCAACCGCCTGGGAGCGCGCTCTCAACGAAGCGGCAACTCCGAGAACCCGGAAAGTGTTGATGCGTTCCGCAATGACGATGAGCCCGAATCGCGGAGGCATCTTCGACGCCTTGCTGCGACTGGTTCGATTTGACATGGGTGGGCGAGTCGGAGATGGACGGCAGTATGTTTCGTGGATTCACGAGCGGGATTTCATCCAGGCGGTTTCGTGGCTGATCGATCACGACGAGGTTTCGGGACCTGTGAATCTGGCGTCGCCGAACCCGCTGCCATACTCGGAATTCATGCGCATGCTGCGATGTGCCAAAAGAGTCCGGGTTGGAATACCGACTCCGGCGTGGATGCTGGAGATCGGTGCGTTCCTCATTCGCACCGAAAGCGAACTCGTGCTAAAAAGCCGGCGCGTGGTTCCGGGTCGTCTGCTCAATGCCGGGTTTCAGTTCCAATATCCCAACTGGCCGGAGGCCGCACAGGAACTGTGCAGCCGGTGGAATTGAATTCTCACTATAATCGGTTGCGCCATGAGAGAAATCATTTCATCGATCGAGGCGGAATATCGGCGATATAAGGTGCTGGGTGAGGCCGCTATTCAACAGCTTCGGGAAGAGGAACTGACCCGAAGCTGCGCGGACGGCGACAATTCCGTTGCGGTGATCGTGTGGCACATTTCGGGGAATCTGAAATCGCGTTTTTCGGATTTTCTGAAATCCGATGGTGAGAAACCGTGGCGTCACCGGGACTCGGAGTTCGAGTCACGGTCGGGCCTGACGATAGCGGGGCTGCTCGAAATATGGAATGAGGGCTGGGCGACTTTTTTCGACGCGATCGATCCGCTTGTGGATGCCGATCTGCACCGGTCGGGCGTGATTCGCGGAATGGAGCACCAGGTTTACGAGATACTGCTGCGCATGCTCGCGCACACCAGCTATCACGTGGGACAGATCGTGTTCGTCGCGAAGTCGTTTCGCGGAAACGAGTGGAAGAATCTGAGCATCCCGCTGGGAAAGTCGGAGGAATACAATCGGAATCCGACGCGCGAGAAACCGCCGAAGGCCTCCAAATAGCTGTAGGCGCGAGTGGAAGTCTGGATCGAATCAATGAAGAACCGAATCAAGCGATCAGTTGAAAGCAGCACAAACCCTGAGCCGTGAGTATCTTTTTCAAGGTTGGGATTATTCTTCTAAAGGTTTTGATTGCTTCTGCGGTTGTGCTTTTGGTGGTCACACCGAGCGATCAAATTATCCCTCGTCTCCGGCGATTGTTTCGACGATGACATTGCTTCGCGTCTTGAGTGAGCAAAACAAAACCGACCATTAATCTAAGTTAGGAGCGGAGCTCGAATCGTCGCAGTGGTTTCCATAGGAACCACCCCTCGCGGGATCGCTTCGCAATCCCGCTGCCCTCCTGACTCAGGAGGGCAATACCCTCGCATCCACGCAGACCGGAACTTACT
>Ga0209488_10000278_pt1 | contig 41841 bp, 38 predicted proteins | sample Rivendell_Oct201_8_FD_188349 | JGI IMG/M metagenome (GOLD analysis project Ga0209488, IMG submission 188349) | Vadose zone soil microbial communities from the Eel River Critical Zone Observatory, Northern California, USA -... | ecosystem: Environmental > Terrestrial > Soil > Vadose zone >...
CCGAAGCGATCGCATTTGATGTGCAAGATGCCGCTCTGCCCGGTCGGCAGTTCAATACTGCCGTCCTGCGAGGTGATTTTGAGATGTACGTCGGGACGCGGACGACCGACGCTGCCGCGCTTGGTGGCCGAGAATTGCCGATGGTCGGCCAGTGTCCAACCGGCGACTCCGCCGATAAACTCGGCCGCACCATAGTCGACGAGAATGGGTATGCCGTAGTGCTCTTCGAAATGAACCTGCATCTGCGGGTCGAGCGGCGCCGTGCCCGCGCGGATCGCCTTCAGGCTGCGCAACAGTTCGGGCGCGATGCGTGCTTCGATGAGCATTTGGATCATGGCCGGCACTAAGCTTGCCGACTTCGGGCGGTAGCGGCTCACCGCGAGCGCCCATTCTTCCGGCACGAATTTCTGAAATAGGACCATCGGCCGCGCCTGATACAACGCGAGCAGCAAGCCAAACAGGCCCCCGGCATGGCTGAAAGGTTTGAGCAGAAAGCTCGGCGAGGTTTTCAATTGTAGGGCGCGCGATTCCGTCCGAGCCCCATTTTGCTCGGCGGATTGCAAGGACGGTATCAACACGCTTTCAAGAACCGGGATGCGCTTCGGTGCGCCGGTGGTGCCGCTGGTCAGGCGTTCCAGCACATACCCCGGCATGGGTGAACGGTGCGGACCCGCTCCGGCACGGCTTAGTTCCGGGACCACCCGCACGTCGAAACTCGAGGTACCGACGAGGGCAATCCCCAGGCTGCCGGCCCTGGTGGCCGCGGCAATGGCACCTTCGTCGGCCCAATCATCGATATCCCCGACCACCGCTTGCAGCTTTTGTGCCGCGAGCTCATCGGGAAAGCTGGCCGAGGTCTGCCGGGGTCGCAATGGCACGACCATGCGGCCGTTCATCACCAGGCTGGCGAAGGCTGCGATGGCTCCTGCGCGGTTGCTGGCCACCCAGCCCACCGGCATGGCGGGCGCGATGCCCCCCTGTTGCAGCGCCTGTTCGAGACGCTCGGCCGCAGCGGTGAGATCAGCCCATCGTGAACGGTCCGCACCGGCCTCGACGGCGATCGCCTCCGGATCGAGCGCAAACACAGCGCGGATGCGCTCTCCCAGGCTCTCGACTCTACCTGATGACATGTTGTTCAGTTCCGCACGTTGCGAGATGCGAGCACCACCGTACCCTGAGGCAGCCCAGTCTGGCCGCCGTCCTCGAATAATAACTCACAATCAGTCAGTTTTGAAACTACCTTGCGAACCATCCTCCGTCCGCGCATATTTTTGCAGATAGTACGGCACCCCGGCCGGGTCCGGCGGAGGTTTCGATTGCGTACATCATAAGTGACGATGTATCATTTCAACAATCATAACGATGTCGTTCATTCGACGTGCCGGACCGCCTGGAGACGGAGGGGTAATGGACCTGCATTTCTCGCGAGAGGACATGATCTTCCGCGATCAGGCCCGCATATGGCTGCGCGATAATCTGATCCGGGAACGCCGACCGCATTCCGGCGAGGCCATGCGCAGCTTCGATCTTGCATGGCAGCGCAAGCAGTTCGAGGGCGGCTGGGCGGGCGTTTCGTGGCCCACGGAATATGGCGGATTGGGGCTGTCGCTCACCCGCCAATTGATCTGGCACGAGGAGTACGCGCGCGCCGACGCGCCCGACAATCACCTGTGCTTCGTCGCGCTCAATCACGCGGGCCCCACCCTCATCGCCAGCGGCTCGGAGGATCAGAAGCGCTTGCATTTGCCGAAGATTCTCAAAGGCGAGGTGATCTGGTGCCAGGGCTTCTCCGAGCCGAATTCAGGCTCGGATCTGGCGAGCCTACGCACCCAGGCGCGTGTGGAGGGCGATCATCTCGTCGTCAACGGCTCGAAGATCTGGACCAGCCACGGGCATTTATCGGATTGGCAGGAACTGCTGGTGCGCACCGATCCCGCTGCGCCCAAGCACAAGGGCATCAGTTGGGTCATTTGCGATATGAAATCGCCGGGCATCACCTTGCGCCCCATCGAGATCATGACCTCGCCGAATCAGGTGCACTTCGTGCAGTGCTTCTACGACGAGGTGCGCATTCCGCTCGGGAATATCGTCGGCCAAATCAATGACGGCTGGAACGTCGCGATGTCCACGCTGGGCTTTGAACGCGGAACGGCGCAGATTCGCGATCAAATCCGGTACGCCTACCTGGTCGAAAAGATGATCCGCGAAGCGCACAGGCGCTTCGGCAGCGATTCGCCCTTATCCAACGATGAGATCGGTGCACGTTTGGCCCAATTGCGTGCGGATATGGCAGCGGCTCGGGCGATGACCTACATGGTGATGTCGCGGGCACAGGCCGGGATTCAAGACTCGCAGAGTTCCTTGATGCGGGCGATGGTGGGCGAGACGCAGCAGCGCGCACGGCGGCTGGCCCTCGACATTCTCGGCCCTTATGCCTTGGAGAATCCCGAGGATGACGACTGGGTGTATTTCTATCTGCGGTCGTTTTCGATCACCATTGCGGCCGGTACCGCGCAGATTCAGCGCAATATCATCGGCGAACGCGTGCTCGGCCTGCCTCGTTAACTGGTGCGCTCGTGAATTTGTTGCTGTCCGATGAGCAAACCCAAATTGTCGACTCCCTGAAGGTGTTTCTTCGCGACCGGGCGCCGGTATCGCGCTTCCGGCCGCCGGCGCCGCAAATCGGCAACACCGATCATGAATACTGGCCGCAACTCGCTGAACTGGGATTTCTCGGCATATCGATCCCGGAGGAGCAGGGTGGCATTGGATTTACGGCGGCGGAGGAGATGCTGGCGTATCGGGAATTCGGCCGCCACTTACTTTCGCCGGGCGTTCTCGGCATGACGTTAGGCGCGCGCCTGGCAGCCGGCGCCGGCAAGGACTTTCTCGGCGGCGTCCTGCAGGGGCGAGTACACGTTGCGCTTGCGAATCCGCGCGGCCCTGCCAAGCTGGGGGCCGAGTGCAGCGGTGAATTTCATTTGTTCGACGGCAAAGGTGCCACGTGGGTGCTCGCGTGCGACGAGACCGGTGCGGCGCTGTTGCGCCGTGAGGCTTTCAGCGCGGTGAGCACCGTTCGAGGCACCGACCACGTGCTCGGGCTCGAGAGGGCGGTACTAGCCGGCGTTCGACCGGCTCTGTGGATCGAGCGCGATCGCGACGACATGTATCACCGCGCGCAGCTCCTCCTCGCCGCCTATGCGGTGGGAATTGCCGAGGCCACGCGTGATATGGCCGTTGAATACGCGAAGAACCGACAGCAGTTCGGTAAGCCCATCGGCGCTTTTCAGGCCATCAAACATCTCTGTGCCGACATGGCCATCCGCGCGGAAGCCGCGCTGTGCCAGGTGATCTTCGCCGCGGTGGTGCAGTCCGAGCAGCGCGCGGGACAGGAGTTTCACAGCATTGCCGCCAAGCTGGTGTCCGTGGATGCGGCGCTGAAAAATGCGGCGCAAAACATCCAGGTGCACGGTGCCATCGGCTTCACGGCCGAGGCCGACGCGCATCTATTCCTCAAGCGGTCGCATGTGATAGAGCAGTTCTGGGGCGACACCCGGCAACAGCGCCGGCAAATGCTGGCGGCGCCATTTCCGGATTGAGACCAAGCATGAACCTACGAGACCATTCTATTCAGCGCCGAGCTCGTCGAGCGCATCACTCATGATTGCCGGGCACACCTGCGTCGTGCGCTGTCCTTTACCCAAGGCTGAGGCATTGCGATGAACCAGCGCGGGACCGGTGCCGGCGTCATTTCCGCAGGATCGATGCCGCGCAATCATCTGCCGGAGATCACCCCCGAGAATGCTTTTTTTTGGCGAGCCGGCGCAACCGGGACACTGCGGTTCAACCGCTGCCAGGCCTGCGGCCACTTTGTGCATCCGCCGCTGCCGATCTGCCCGGTGTGCAAATCGCGAGAGGTGCGCGACGAACCGGTGTCGGGCATGGGGACCGTGCTGACCTTTACCGTCAATCGGCAGGTATGGGAGGAGGGACTCGAGGCGCCCTATGTCATCGCCATCGTCGGCATCGACGAGCAGCCTGGTTTGCGGCTGACGACGAATATCATCAATTGCACAATCGAGGAGGTACGCATCGGAATGCGCGTGCGCGTGCTGTTCGAGCATTGCGAGGATGTGTGGTTACCGCTGTTCGCGCCGGAGTGAAGTTTGCACGACGAATCACTCTCTCTCTCTCTCTCTCTCTCTCTCCCTCGCCTACGCATCCGCCCTCTCGAAAATCGCGGCCAGTCCCTGACCTCCGCCGACACACATCGTCTCGAGCCCGTATCGCCCTTTGCGCCGGTCCAATTCGTGCAGCAGCGTCGTCAGGAGCCGCACGCCGGTGGCGCCGATGGGATGTCCCAGCGAAATGCCGCCGCCGTTGACGTTCAGCCGATCGTCGTCCGTCCAGTTCCATGCCTTCAATACGGCGAGCACCTGGGCGGCGAATGCCTCGTTGAGTTCCACCAGATCCATCTGGTCAAGCGAGAGGCCGGTGCGCGCCATGAGCTTGGAGACCGAGGGTACGGGGCCGATGCCCATCGTCGCTGGATGACAGCCGACGGCGGCCCAGCCAACCAAATAGGCGAGAGGCTGAAGCCGCAGGGTCGCTAGTTTGTCTTCGGCAACGACCAGGCATGCGGCTGCCGCGTCGTTTTGCTGGCTGGCATTCCCGGCCGTGACGGTCCCGCCGGGCAATACCGGTTTGAGTTGCACCAACGATTCGACGCTGGAGTTGCTGCGAATACCTTCGTCCTGTGCAAATACCAAGGGTGGTCCATTCTTCTGCGGCACGCTCACGGCAACGACCTCGGCCGCAAATTTGCCGTTGCGCCACGCCGCCGCGGCCCGTTGGTGGCTGCGCACCGCAAACGCATCGGAATCCCCGCGGGTAATGCCATACTCGCGCGCCAGATTCTCGGCGGTTTGCGGCATGCCCGAAATATGGCCGAAACGCTCGGGCGGCTGAGAGCGCTCGCGGCCGCGCTGCAGGCGATCATGCAGGGTCACCGAGCCGGCACGTGTTCCCCAACGCATATCGGTGGTGTAGTACTCGATATTGCTCATGCTTTCGACGCCGGCCACCAGCACCACATCGGCCGCCCCGGTCTGCACCATCATTGCCGCGTCGATGACGGCTTGCAGACCGGAACCACATCGCCGATCCAAGGTGTAGCCCGGAACCTCCAGCGGCAGGCCGGCAGCCAAGGCGGCATAGCGTCCCACGCAGGGTGCTTCGCTCGATTGATAGGATTGCGCCACGATGACTTCGTCTATTTCTCCGCCGGCGAGTCCGGAGCGCTGCATGACGGCCTGAATGACCGCAACGGCCAGCAGGTCGGCGGTGAGCGGCTTCAACGTGCCTCCAAAGGAACCGACCGCCGTGCGCAAAGGCGACACCACCGCTGCTCTTCTCACGTCCGCGACTCCTGTTCGAGGCTTCGACCGAGGCCCGAAGCCTCTCTATAAATAACTAAATGACAATTAATATAAAATACAATATCACGATATAGGTAGTATAATCAATTAGTTAATAGATATAGTATAATAATAAAAACTGGCATATCATCAGTTATAGTTGATTCTAATCATCGAAAGCGCGGGAATACACTGGAGCGTGCCATGACGGTCAAAACGGTCAAGTCGTTCTGTCGCAGCTGCGCAGGTCACTGCGGCATGGAATTCGACGTGGAGGACGGGCGCATCGTCAAGGCCCGCGGAGACAAGGAACATCCGTTGACCAAGGGCTATTTCTGCGTCAAGGGTATGGCCAGCGTCGACCTGCACAATGGCGACGGCGCGGATCATCGTCTTAAAATGTCCAAGAAACAGCTTGCCGACGGCAGCTTCGTCGATATCGATGCCGAGGCCGCCCTGGACGAAATCGCCCTGCGATTACGCGAAATCATAGCGGCCCATGGGCCGGAGAGTCTGGCGGTCTGGACCGGCACAACCAGCTATATGGGCGCTGGAATGCTGACGACACAGAGCATGCTCAAGTCGCTGATGTCGGAGATCGGAACTCCGCATCTGATCTCTGCCATGACCCTCGATCAATCCGCGAAATGGGTCACGATGCTGCGGATGGGGGCATTCGCCACGGGCAAGAGATTCATCTCGCAAGACCTCGATGCGTTGATGCTGCTCGGCACCAATCCCTTGATCTCTCACCAGGGCACACCGCTGAACTCCGCCAGTGGTTGGAATCCCGGCAAGGCATTGCGCGATGCCAAGCGCGGCGGTACGAAACTGATCGTGGTGGATCCCCGCAATACGGAAACCGCGAGAATGGCCGATATCCATCTGCAGATCATTCCCGGCGAGGACGCTGCACTGATGGCGGGGCTGATCAAGATCCTCCTCGACCACGGCTGGCACGATAAGGAATTTTGCGGCCGGTTCGTTGCTCACTTGGATGAACTGCATCGGGCGGTTGCCGCATTCGACTTGCAAAGTGTCGCGCGGCGGACGGGTCTTCCCGCGCATCTGATCGAAGAGACCGCGCAAGTGTTGCGTCACGCAAAGAAGGTCAGCATCGGATCGGGTACGGGCCACAACATGGCTTCGAACTGCAATCTATCGGAGCACCTCACCGAAGCACTGAACGCCATTTGCGCCGGGTACAGGCGTGCCGGAGAACAAGCCGCCGCCGGTTTTGTCAACGTCAATTGCGCAGTCGAGGGCGTCTATCCGCCGTCGCGGACCTGGGAGCAGAACGGCCCGCGCTTTTCCTCTGAAAGAGCGGGGCGCCTGATGGGCGAATTCCCGGCGGCCTTGCTCCCGCAGGCGATATTCGAAGGCCAGATCACGGCGCTGATCGTCGTCGGTGCAAACCCGGCGGTCAGTATCTCGGATCCAAAGAAGACGCGCGCCGCGCTGGAACATCTCGATCTCCTGGTAACCGTCGATCCGCGCATGACCGAGACCAGCGAGCTCTCTGACTATGTCATTGCACCGGCATTGCCGTACGAGAAGCCGGACATCGCGGCGCTGACGGAATCGTGGGGAATCGTGCCGTTCATGCAATACACCCCGGCGGTTCTTCCCAAGCCGAAAGGCGTGATCGAGGACTGGGAGTTCGTTTGGGGACTTGCGAAGCGGCTTGGCGTGCAACTGACATTGAAGGCGGGAGCATATGGCGCTGAGTATGCATCCATCCCCGGCGGCCTAAAGGTCGATATGCAGAATAAACCCGACGCGGACGAGTTCTTTTCCTGGGCATACAGCAGGGCGCCCATCAATTATGCCGAGTTGAAGCGGCATGCGGGGGCCATTTCGCCGGACGTCGCTCCCACTATCGTTCGCGCTGCAGACCCGCAAAGTTCCGCTCGGTTGGATTTGATGCCCTCCGATGTCGCGCAAGAGCTTCAGGGCTATCTACTGAAGGCTGGTGAACCTGGTTACGGCTACTTGCTTTGTTCACGGCGCTTGCTCGAGATCATGAATAGCTCTTTCCGCCTGAATGAACGCGTCAAGGCTCGTTACAAGGCGAATCGCCTGTTCATGAATCCGGATGATATGGCGGCGGCGGATCTGGGAGACGGTCAGGCAGTGGAAATTCAGTCGAAGCACGGAAAAATTGTCGGGCTGGTTGCGCGAGATCCGACGCTTCGTCGTGGCGTGGTGTCGATGACGCATCATTGGGCGGCGGTCGAGGGCGCGCGCGACGGACACACGGCCAATCTGGTTTCCATCGATCCCCGTGATCTTTCCACGATCAGCTTCATGCCGCACCAATCTGCGATACCGGTCAACGTCAGGCCGTCCTAGGCCACGATCGATCCGACGCCGGTTTCGGGATCATGATAGTTGCCGACCCGGATGGCGTGGACTTGACCGCATTCATCCGGCGCGGAGATGCGTTGATGTGGGGGCAGGCGGCGGCTGAGCCCACTGCACTCACGAGCGCCCTGATGCGCCAACGGCATGCCATCGGCGGAATCGAGGCTTTCATTGGCGCTACCTGGTCGCAGACCGCCGACCCGGCGTTCGCCGACTGCGTACGGTTTCGCTCCTACTGTGGCACCGCTGCCAATCGGCGCCTGGCGAAAGCCGGTTGCCTGGACATACTACCGTGCAACTACTCGCAGTTGGGAGCCATGATTCGCACCGGTCAGCTCAAGGTCGATGTGCTGATGTTGCAGTTGGCACCGGCGGACGCCGATGGAAGGTACAGTCTTTCGCTGGCGCATGAATATCTGGTCCCTGCAATCGTCGCTGCCCGTGTAGTACTGGCCGAAGTGAACGACCAAGCGCCCTGGACCTTCGGCGAGCGATCTCTCGGCGCGGCGGATCTCGATTTGGTGGTCCACACATCGCGTGCGCCGGCCGCACCCCCCGCGACGCCGGCCACCGACATTGAGCGCGCGGTTGCGGTACGCGCCTCGTTGTTGATCGAGGACGGCGCGACCCTGCAGTTCGGTCTCGGGGGCATACCGGAGGCCATCTTGTCGCAGCTGGGCGATCGTCGCGATCTGGGCGTGCACAGCGGCGCGCTGCTGGATGCCGCCGCACGGCTGGCGCAGGCCGGTGTCATCACCAATGCGCGTAAGCGCATCGATTCGGGCGTTACCGTCGCCGGTGTGGCCATGGGAGGACGCACGCTGAGCGATTACGTCCATAGAAACGCCAGTGTGTCATTCCGCTCGGTGGACTACACGCATTCAGCCCAGACGCTGGCGGGTATCGAGCGTTTCGTGGCCATCAACTCCGCCGTCGAGGTGGATCTGACGGGACAGATCAATGCGGAGGTGGCCGCCGGCGTATACGTCGGTGCCGTGGGCGGCGCCGGGGACTTTCTCCGCGGAGCGCAGCATTCAAATGGCGGCATTCCGATCGTGGCATTGCCGTCCACCGCGGGATTCGGCGACGAGCGTGTCAGCCGGATCGTCCAAACGCTGAAGGGGCCGGTGAGTACAGCCCGCTGTGATGCCGGAGTCATCGTCACAGAGCACGGTATGGTGGATTTGCGGGGATTGTCGCTATCGGAGCGCATACCGCGGATGTTGGCGATTGCCGATCCGCAGTTCCGCGATTCCCTGGAGCGAGCGGTCCATGGCCGCTGAATCGCTGACGGGCGCTCGTACGTGCCTGTCGCCACACCCTTCGGTTCGATCAGATCAAAAATCCGCCATCGACCGCCACTCGTGCCCCGGTCATGTACGAGGCGCTTTCTCCGAGCAGAAAACAGATGGCACGCGCGACCTCCGCGGGCTGGCCCAAGCGCCGCTGTGGAATGAATGCCGTCATCTGATCCACCATGGCGCGATTGGAATCGAGCATCGGCGTGTCGATGACGCCCGGGAGTAGTTCGTTGATACGCACCTTGTCGCCGGCATAGTCGTGCGCGGCGGTGCGCGTGAGACCATGCACGCCATGCTTGCTCGCGGCATAGGCGGCGTGTTGCGGCAGGCCGCGATCGCTGAACACCGAGGAGACATTGACGATGGCGCCGCCGCCCGAGGCGATGATGGCCGGGATCTGATACTTGAGACCGAAAAATACACCGCTCAAATTGACGCCGATGGTGTCGTTCCAGCTATCCACCGACAGGTCGGCGAGCTTCTGTGTTCCGCCATCGACGCCGGCGTTGTTGACAGCCAGGTGCAGTCCACCGAATGCTGCAACGGTCTTGCCGACGGCGTCGGCCACATCCTTTGCCTTGGCCACATCGCCGATCAGGATCAGCACGTCGCCGCCCGCCGCGCGAATGGCGGCGGCGGCCTCTTCGAGCTTCCCGACGCGGCGTCCCATCATGGCGACCTTCGCACCTCGCGCGGCCAGCTCGGCGGCGGTGGCGGCACCGATGCCGGTTCCGGCCCCGGTCACGAAGGCCGAACGGCCTGAAAACTCGGTAGTTGCATTCATGCGCGTCTCCTCGTCAATGCGTGGAATGGATCATATCGAGCACAATGGTTCGATTGGCCGAGAAGCTGACCCAGGCTGCGATGAGACAGCCGGACAGCAATATCATCAGCGAATAGCGCACCGACTCGACACCCAGGGTGGGTCGAAGGTGGTCGTTCAGGACGCCGACGAACAACGGTCCCAAGCCGTAACCGACCAGATTCAAGCAAAAGCCGATGATGGCGGAGGCCATCCCGCGCATGCGCGCCGCCGTGATGGTCTGCGTCATTGCATGGATGGGCGATGCCCAACTCGATACGAATCCAACGGCGACACAGTAGTAGACGAACGACGCGTTCGCAGTGGAGTTCATCAAGGCCAACAAGCCGAACGGCATGGCCAGCAGCATGCCGGCTGCGGTAACGCGCATATACCAGCGGATATCCAGCCGGCCGAAGCGGTCGGCCAAGGTTCCGGAACCGATGGTACCGATGAACAGGCCGACGGCCGAGGCAATCCCGAGCTTCATCCCCACTTCCTTCGCGCTCATTCCGTGTACGCGGATGAAGAACGTCGCCGCCCAGATCTGCAGGCCGTAGTTGACGAATGCGCAGGTCATCGCGGAAAGCGCCAGGTAACGAAACGTTCGCAGCTTCGCCAGCCACGCCAATGTTTCGAGCAACGGCGGCGGCTGGTGCGAAGCAGCACGGCTTTCCGACATTCCGCGTGGAGCCTCGGGCATCGCAATGCGAATGACGAGGGCGATGATGAGGCAAGGCGCTCCGGCAATGATGAACACCGTGCGCCAATTGAAATGCGTGTTCAACCATCCGCCGAAAAACAGACCGACGCCAATGCCGATCGATGCGGCGGCATTGAACATTCCCAATGCAGCGCCGCGACGCCCCAGCGGATAGAGGTCGGCGATCGTCGAATGTGAGGCCGGATTCGATCCGGCTTCGCCGAGCGCCACTCCCATGCGCGCCGCGGCCAGTTGCACGTAGGAATGCGCCAGGCCGCAGAGCATGGTCATGGTGCCCCAGACGAACACGCTGGCGGCAATCAAGTTGCGGCGCACGCCGCGATCCGACCACCGGGCAATGGGCAGCGCGGCCGTCACGTAGACGAGCGCGAACGATAGCCCGGTTAGCAGACCCATCATCGTATCGCTCGCGCCCAAGTCCCGTTTGATCGGCTCCAACAAGATTGTAATGAGTTGCCGATCGATGAGGTTGATCGCCGCCACCAGGCACAGCGCGAGCAGCACGGCCATTCGCTTCGCGGGCGGCCATGCGGTCGTGGCCGGCGCGGGAACCCCCAATGACATTGTGTCCGCGCTCAAAAGGAACGCGGCAATCCGAGCAAGTGCTCGGCAACGTAGCTGTAGATCAAATTGGTCGAAATCGGCGCTACCTGGTACAGGCGAGTTTCACGGAACTTGCGCTCGACGCTGTATTCGCAGGCAAAGCCGAAGCCGCCGTGGGTCTGCACGCACACATTGGCGGCTTCCCACGAGGCCTTGGCGGCAAGATACTTTGCCATGTTCGCCTCGGCGCCGCAGGGCCGGCCGGCATCGAACAGTTCGGCCGCCTTGAAGCGCATCAGATTCGCCGCCTCCACTTCGATGTAGGCATCGGCAATCGGGAACTGCACGCCCTGGTTCTTGCCGATCGGGCGGTCGAAGACCACGCGCTCGTTTGCGTACTTGGTTGCGCGCTCGATGAACCAGTAGCCATCGCCGATGCATTCGGCGGCAATCAGAGTGCGTTCCGCGTTCAGGCCGTCGAGGATGTATTTGAAGCCGCGACCCTCTTCACCGATCAGGTTGTCAACCGGTACTTCCAGATTGTCGAAGAACAATTCGTTGGTCTCGTGATTGACCATGTTGGGAATGGGGCGGACTCTCATGCCCGTGGTCATGGCCTGCTTCACATCGACGATGAACACTGATATGCCGTCGGATTTCTTCTTCACCTCGGCGAGCGGCGTGGTTCTGGCCAGAAGAATCATCAAGTCCGAATGCTGCACGCGGGAAATCCACACCTTCTGGCCATTGACGATGTAACGGTCGCCCTTTCTGACTGCGGTGGTTTTCAGCTTGGTGGTGTCGGTGCCGGCTGTGGGCTCGGTCACGGCCATCGATTGAATGCGCAGCTTACCCGCAGCGATGCTCGGCAGGTATTGTGCTTTCTGTGATTCGCTGCCATTTCGCAGCAACGTGCCCATGTTGTACATTTGACCGTGCACGGCGCCGGAGTTGCCGCCGCAGCGATTGATCTCTTCCATGATGACCGAGGCGGCCGTGAGTCCCAAGCCCGAGCCGCCGTATTCTTGGGGGATCATCGCCGACAACCACCCATCCCGCATTAGCGCATCGACGAACTCGTCCGGATAACCGCGCTCGGCATCGATTTTGCGAAAGTATTCGTCGGGGAATCCGGCACAGAGGGCGCGCACCGCGCCGCGAATTTCTTGGAATTGATCGGTCTGATGTAGCAAGGTAGGGCTCTCTATACGGTCGCGTGGTTTGAATCGAGGACGTCGATTTCCCCTGCGCTGGAAAGACGGTGAACAAACTCGCTTACGGCCGTATCAAAGGCGACGTTCTGGTCGCCCGCAACCATATGCGCGGCGTCGGCGACCTGAATCCATTGCGCCTGCGGCATCAACGTCAGCAGTTGCGCGGCGCCCTCGCGATTCACAACTTCGCTGCGCTCGCCGCTCACCAGCAGGGCGGGTATGCGTAGGCACCTCGCCGCCGCAGCCATTCGTGCCAGCATGCCTCCCGCCTCCCGTTGCTTGGAGCCTGCGTGAAACGCCGGATCCCAATGCCAGTAGAGACGGCGATCGCTGCCACGGCGCAAATTGTGCTTTAGGCCATCACTGGACCCGGTGTGCGGACGATGGGGAAAAAAGCGCGCGACGGCTGCCGCGGCGGCGTCGATGTCGGTGAAGCCGCCGGCGCCGGCGTCCATGAAAGCCCGAATGCGATCCAATCCTGCACCCGGCATGGCCGGTACCACATCGACCAGTACCAACGCTCGCGCCGGAGGAGCCGTGTATTCTGCGGCCGCCATCAGGCAGGCAATGCCGCCGATCGAGGCGCCCACCAGAATTGGCGGATCAGGCAGGGCGGTCATGACCGCGCGAATATCTCCGATGAATGCATCAATGGAATAGTCACCGTCGGCGGCCCACGCGCTGTCCCCATGACCGCGCAGGTCCAGCGAAATCACATGGTGGCCCCGTAACGCCAATGCCCCGGCCGTACGCCGCCACGCACGCCGCGTCTGTCCTGCACCAGGTGCGAATACGATCGACGGGTGCTTGGAATTGCCGAGAACATCGGCAGCCAGACGTAGACCCCCGGCTCCCGCAAAGCTCACCCGGCGGGGTAGTAGAGCTACCACACCAGCGGCAGCGATTCGAGGCTGAACACCCCTCCGCCGTGGGCATTGATGACCGCGCCCGGCCTTACGCGGAAAGGGGGAATCGCACTTAGCCATTCCTCGATGCCGGCGATGATTTCGCGGCGCGCGAGATGCGAGCCCAGGCAGCGGTGGGGGCCGTAGGAAAAGGCGTTGTGAAGATTCGGACTGCGGGTAAAGTCGACCTGATTGGGCCTGTCGAATTCGCGAGGATCCCGGGAGGCGAGAATGGTCGAGCAGGTGACATTATCGCCCTCCTTCATCTGCACCCCTGCAAATTCCACATCCCGCGTCGCATATCGGTTGGTATTGACGACGGCATAAGCGCGGAACAACTCTTCGACCGCGCCCGGGATCCGCGAGTGATCCTTACGGAGGCTGTTCTGATCCTCGGGATGTTCGGCCAGATGACGGAAGTGAAAGGCAAAGCTGCTGGTGACGGTGTCGAGCCCCGCGATGAACAGCAGTACACAAATGCCGATGACTTCGTCATCGGTCAGAAGTCGATCATCGACCTTTGCCGTGACCGCAAAGGTGATGAGGTCGTCGGTGGGATTGGCACGGCGCAGGGTGATGAGATCCTGCAAATACAGACTGACCTGCTGCATCGCAGCCGCGCGCGTCTGCTTGTTCCGCATGATCAACGCCTCCCACTCGAGGAATTGGCCCATGCTTTCCTTTGGCAACCCCATGAGATCGAGGAATATGCTCACCGGGAACGGCTTGGCAAAGCTCTCGACGAAGTCGCATTCGCCCGCGGCGGCGCACTTTGCGGCGAGTTCCCGTGCCAAATCCCGCACCTTGGTCTCGAGTTGCTTCATGCGCGCGGGAGAAAAGATAGGATTCATGATGGAGCGAAATTTCGCATGCTGCGGGGGATCCAGTTCGAGAGGAATCAGGCTAAGACCCGAATTGGATCGCATGATTTTGCTAGAAAAGGTCGCGGTGTCCTGAAGCGCCGCACGAATGTCCTCAGCGCGGGTCAACACCCAGGTACCGGGTCCCGGAATGGCGTTGTGATGCACCGGTGAAAAGAAAACGCGTGGACCGTCATGCAGCGCGGCCACCGTGGTATGCGGGTAGCTGCCGAGATCCGTGCGGAAGTCAAACTGGCGCACCAGTTCCGCGGGTACGTGCTCGGGCACGGCGGGGTGGCTCGATTGGCGTTCCGCTGCCGATGGTGCTTGCATGGTTGGAAATGTTATTACAAAAGTGACAAACTATCAACTATTGGCGTCAACAAGGCTACCTTTGGGGGGAATTTTCGATGAGAGAAACGAAAGTCTATCTGTTGGATTGCGGCACGATGGCCTTGGACCAGTCGTACATGTTCCTGGATGCCGGACTCACCGGCATGCGCCGCTTTCCCGTGTATGGGGTGCTGATCGACCACGCCGACGGCAGGTTCATATTTGACACCGGGTTCGATGCCGGTCACGTCAATGGAGTCGCGGCATTCACGCTGCCGCAGCAATCGCAGCTACAGGGCATCCCGGCGCAATTGGACCTCATCGGCATGCGCCCGAGTGAGATCACGCATGTGATCAATTCTCACTATCACCTCGATCATTGCGGCGGCAACAAGCATTGCACTCATGCGACGACGATTTGTCATCAATGTGAACTCGACATACTTAAAACGCCGCCGCCGAAGGAGCAACTCGCATACTCCGAAATCAGCTTCGCACCAAATATCCGTACTCCGGCGGTCCCAGGCGGCGTCGCGCCCGATCTCTACACGCCGCGCTTCGAAACGCTGTCCGGCGATCAAGAGATCGCCAAGGGTGTGTTCCTGTTCGAGACCGTCGGTCATACACCGGGACATTACAGCCTGATGGTCAAGCTCGCGCATCGGCAGCCCATGCTGTTCACCGCGGATGCCTGCTACGCGAAGAAGAATCTCGACATGATGTGCATTCAGGCGGGCAACCACGATCCGGTGCAGGCACTGCAGTCGTTGGAGCGCCTGAAGACCTTGGCCGAGCAGCATGATGCGGAGCTGTTCTATTCGCACGACCCGGATACGTGGCCGGCGTATCAGCGGGCGCCGGGCTACTATTCCTGAGCGGCTGGGCCGCTGAGTGGCCGGACGCTGCTGTGGGCCTATTCCAGCATTCGTCCGCCGTCGACGACGATTTCCGCGCCGGTAATGAACGAGGCATCCTCCGACAGCAGGAACGCCACGGCCTTCGCGATCTCGATGGGCTTGCCCATGCGCTTCATCGGCACCTTCGCGGCGATGCGCGCGCTTTGCTCCGGATTGGCTTCCACCAACGGCGTTAGAATCGGCCCGGGCGACACCGCATTGATGCGTACACCGCGCGTCGCGTACTCGATCGCCACCGAACGTGTCAGGCCGCGCACGGCGTGTTTGCTTGCCGTATAGGCATCCAGGCGCGGAAGCCCGAGATGCGCGTAAATGGAGGCGATGTTGACCACCGCGCCGCCGCCGGCCGCTTCGATGGCCGGCAACTGAAATTTCATTCCGTAGAAAATGGCGTCCAGGTTGACGTTGACCACCCGTCGCCAGTCATCCACGGTGATGTCGGGCAGGGCGCCGAACAGGCCGCTGATGCCGGCATTATTGACGGCATAGTGCAACGCGCCGAACTTCTGCAGCACGGTCGCGACGATGTGTTCCTGAGTGTCGACATTGGCGACATCTCCGGCATAGGAGAGAGCAGATCCGCCGCCCTCGCGAATACTGCTTGCCGTGGCTTCCGCGCCGTCTCCGTTGATGTCGACGGCCATCACCGCGGCACCCAATCGAGCCAATTCGATCGCGGTGGCGGCGCCCATACCGCCGGCCGCGCCCGTGATCAACGCCACTTTGTCCTTGAAGCGCTTACCGCCGGACACTTCCGCGGAGGCGATACCCGCCGTGTTCCTCACCACGGACTTGACACTTGCCATGATATCCGCGCTGCGGCGGACGCGGCCGATGATGGGGAATATGCTCTGCATGGCGAAGCCGTGCAGTTCGGGATTGATGCTGCTGATCGCATCGTCGGCAAACACGATTTCATAACCGTGCTCCCAGGCCTGCCGCGCCGTCGACTCGACGCCCATGTTGGTGGCGATGCCGCCGAGGACGATGGTCTTGATGCCGCGGCGGCGCAATTGCAAATCCAATTCGGTGCCGTGGAATGCGCCCCATTGGCGCTTGGTAATGATGATGTCGCCGGCATTGTCCTCGAGTTCCGCCGGAAAGTCGCTCCATCCGGACGGCAGTTCCGCGGGCCCGGGCAGCGGCCGATCGACCGGCTGTTGCAGGGCGTCGGCGAAATTTCTCGACCAGGTGACGCGGGTGAGCGCGACGGTCGCTCCCGCCGCGCGGAAGCGCTTGGCGAGCTGCGCACCGACCTGTAGTACCGCCGCCCCGGAGTGCGGCGCCAGGGGAAATCCCAGAATGCCTTTTTGCAGGTCGACGAGTACCAGCGCCGTGGTGCGCGGATCCAGACTGTCCATCGGCTCCCCCTTCGTTCGGATGTACGAATCAATCACGAATCAATTAGATTGAGTTTTCATAATAAATGATATAGTGTCAGTTCTACAAGTGCGTCCGGCCGGCGCAGGCAACGATGGCTTCAGCGGGGGACGGTTATGTTGAAACTCGGCTTCATCGGCTTGGGCAACATGGGCGAGGGGATGGCGCAGAATCTCGCGCGCGCCGGTTTCCCATTGACTGTGCGCGATCTGCGCCCCGAACCCGTCGCACGTCTCGGCGCCTTGGGCGCTCGATGCGCCAATAGCAATTTCGACGTTGGTCAGGCGTCGGATCTCGTCTGCATCGCCGTGTTCACCGATGAGCAGGTGCGCCAGACCTGCCTGCCGTGCGGCGACGACGCCGGTGTGATCGCGGGATTGGCGGCCGGCGGGATCGTCGCGATTCACAGCACCGTGCCGACCAGCTTGAGCCGCGAATTGACTGGAGAGGCGTCGAAGCGCGGGATTCACGTCGTCGATGCCCCCATGACGGGCGGTGGTGAAGTCGCGGCACGCGAGGGCAAGCTGACGTTTTTCGTCGGCGGCGATGCGGCCGTTTTCGAGCGCTGCAAGCCGGCCTTCGAGGCCATGACCCAAAATCTGTTTCATGTCGGCGCGCTCGGCGCCGGGGCCGCGGCCAAAATCATGAGCAACTTTCTCGCGATATCCAACACCATCGTGGTGCGCGAAGCCTTGCGCTTGGCCCGCGGTTTCGGCATTCCAGAGGAAAAGATACTGGAAATCGTCAACACCGGCGGTGTGGGTTCCAGTTGGGTCAGCAACAACTGGCCGCGAATTCGCGCGCAAGAGGCCAATTACACCACGGGAAAGGCGGGCATGGTGGCCATGGCGAGCAAAGACCTCCATCTGGCGCAGGCGCTTGCCGAGGAAACTCGCACGCCCATGCCGGTGCTGTCGTTCCTGATAGAAAAGGCGTTGCCTGACCTGAACGCCAACAGCCTTACCAGCTGATTGCAATGCAGGACTCGTATTGCATCGGTGTCGATGTCGGCGGCACATTCACCGACGTAGTGCTCTCCGATGGAGTGCAAGTATGGCGCGCGAAGGCGCCGTCGAGTACCGCGGCGCTCGGCGAGGGCGTGATCGCGGGCTGCCGGCTCGTGGCGCAGCGCGCGGGCATGACGCTCGAAGCGCTATTGCCGAAAGTGGCTCGCTTTGGCTTGGGAACGACGGCGGTCACCAATGTGATCGCGGCGCGTACCGGCCGCCGCGTCGGTTTGATCACCACGAGCGGTTTTGAGGATCTGGTGCCCATCGCTCGCGTACGCCGCGTGCCCCGCGATGGTTGGCTGGTGCCGCCGGACGGGTTGATCGACCGCGATTGGATCGCCGGTGTTTCCGAGCGCATCGATCGCGACGGAAAGATTCTGCAGGCCTTGGCGAGCGAGGATGCCGTGACTTCCGCCCGCCGGCTCATTGAAAACCATCGCGTCGAAGCCATCGCCGTGTCGTTCCTGTGGTCATGCGTCAATCCCGTTCATGAGCTCGAGGCCGTACGGGCCATTCGCGCCGCGTTCCCCGGCTTCTCAATCGTGTCGGGCGCCGCCTTGCATCCGGTGGTGCGCGAATATGAGCGTACTACCTTCGCGCTGTTGAATGCCTACACGTCCGGGTCCTTGAACGGCGTGGAAACCTTGGTCGATGAACTGAAACAACTGGGATTGCTGCACTCTCCACTGCTGGTTCATTCCGGCGGCGGCTCGATTTCAGTTGCCGAGGGCAGGCGCGCGCCCGCAACGTTGGCCGAATCCGGGCCTGCGGCCGGTGTCGTTGGTGCGTTGGCCGTGAGCCGTGCCGCGGGCGTCACGGATGCGGTGGCCTGCGACATGGGTGGTACTTCGTTCGATATGTCGATCATTCACAATGCGGAGGCTTTGCGGCGCACTCGCGGCGACTTGATGGGCATCTGGACGGCCTTGCCGATGGTCGACATCGAGTCGGTGACGGCCGGCGGCGGCTCCATCGGCTGGGTGGATTCGATGGGGTTTCTTCGAGTCGGACCTGTTTCCGCCGGTGCTCGCCCGGGTCCCGCCTGTTATGGCCGGGGCGGCACACAACCGACGGTCACCGACGCTCTGGTGGTGCTGGGTTATATCGATGCGACCCGTTTCCTCGGGGGTGACATGCGCTTGGACGCCGGTCAAGCGCACGCGGCCTGCGCAAACCTCGGCGCGAAAGTCGGTTCAAACGAAGTGCAAGCTGCCTGGGGAATCTGGGAAATCGCCAAGGTGGGGATGGTGCGCGCGCTGCGCGCGCAATTCGCGCAAAAGGGCTTGGATCCGCGCGAGTTCACCATCATCAGTATGGGCGGCTGCGGCGGTTTGTTCAATGCGCTGATCGCGCAAGAGCTCGGCGTGCGCCGGGTGCTGGCGCCGGAACTGACCTCCGTGTTGTCGGCGTTCGGCGCTGCCAATGCCGATGTTCGCCGCGAGCGCAGCCGCGGTGTCGGCCTCGTTCTGCCGTGTGCCGACGATCGGTTGGCCCTTGTTGCCGCGGAACTGCGGCAATCGGTGACCGAGGATCTCGCGGCTGACGGCATTGCCGAGTCGGCGCGCTCGGTGGCCTTCGAGGCCGACCTGCGCTTCACGCGGCAACAATTCGAGCTGTCGATCCCGTGCACCGACGGCTTCGACATCGCTGCGCAGCGCGCGTTGAGCCACGCCTTCACCGAGGAATACCAGCGGCGATATGGACAGGGTGCGCTCGTGCTCGGGGCGCCGGTGGAGCTGGTCTCGCTCCGCGCGATCGGGCGCGGACGAACCGTCCACGCCGATTTGGCTCGAGCCCGTGCGGCGGCGCCGCGTCAGGCAACGCCGATTGCCAAGCGCCGCATTTGGGTCGGCACCGGCGCCGGTGTAGGGCCGCTCGATGTCGATGTGATATCCACCACCGCCTTGCTGCCCGGTCATGAAATTGCAGGGCCGGCGCTGCTGGATGGATCGGACACGACGATCTGGATTCCGCCGCGAGTGCGCGCACGGGTCGATGAGCATCGAACCATCGATATGCAGGTGCTGCCTTGAATGCCATCGTCAATCCGTCGGCAATCGCGGCCGCGACCGAGATCGATTCGATCGCGCTCGAGGTTCTGCGCACGCGTCTCGCGGCCATCGCCGAAGAAGGCGCGCTGACCATTGAGCGCACCGCCTGCAATCCCGTCATCGCCGAATCACGGGATTGTTCTTGCACTCTGCTGGATTCCGATGCCCAACTCCTCATCGGAGGAGGCGCCGTCGCACATCATTTCGGCGTGTGCGATCACGCGGTGCAGTCCACCGTCGCAATGCACGGCGAAACGATCGCGCCGGGCGATGTGTTCATCGCCAACGATCCGCATAACGGCGGCGGCTTGCACTACCAGGACGTGGTTGTGCAGCGCCCGGTTTTCGTCGATGGCAGGATCATCGGTTGGGCGGTCAACTCGGGTCATATGATGGATATGGGCGGCATGGCCTTCGGTTCTTGGGCGCCGGCGGCCACCGAGTGTTACCAGGAGGCCTTGCGATTGCCGCCGGTGCGACTGTTCAAGGCCGGCGTCGAGCAGCGGGATGTCTGGGCCATCGTGCGCAACAATATTCGCGTCCCGCATCTGGTGGAGATGGACATTCGCAGTCTGGTGGCGGGCAGCCAAGTGGCTCACGACAAGATGGCGCAGATGGCCGCGACGATGGGTGCACAGCGTTTCATTGATGCCGTGCGGCTGCTGCGCGAGCGTACCGAGCGCGAGATGCGCCGTCGTATTGCGCTGCTGGAAGACGGCGAATACTCGATGACCACCTGGACCGAGTGGGAAAAGGAGCTGTACAAGGTTCCGTGTCGGTTGATCATTGCCGGCGACCATATGCACTTCGATTTCGAGGGTGCCGCGCCGCAAACCAATCATTTCTTCAATTCCAAGACCCACATCATCCGCGCCATCGTCGTGAGCGATATCACCGATGTGCTGGCTCATGATCTACCTTTGTCAGCCGGCTTGTTCGCGCCAATCAGCCTCAATTGCCCGGAAGGCACCGTGGTCAACTCGCGGCCGCCCGCGCCGACGGCCTCGGCGCATTTCGATGTGGCGCTGAACGCCAGCATGGCCGCGCAGCAATGCGTCATGATGGCGATCGCGGCGTCCGGCAAGGATGCGCCCGGCCGGCATTTGCTGTCCGGGCCGGTGGCGCCTTCTTGCATGGGGCTGCACACCTGGTCATATCAGACCCAGGCCGGGACGCCGGACGGCTGGTTGATGTTGGATGGCGCCATGTCCGGAGGTTCCGCCGGACATGATCGCGATGGCTATGACCTGTTCAGTTTCATGGTGGCACGCAAGGCCATCATCGAAGCCGTCGACGTGGAATTGTTCGAGTCGCGCTATCCGGCTCTGGTATTGGAAAAGCGGCCCCGCCCAGGTGTGGCGGGCGCCGGACGCTACCGTTCCGGCGCCGGCAGCCAGATGACTTACAAACCCTATGGTGTTGCCAGTCTCGCGGGCGTGATGCTGGGCATGCGCGAATGGCTGCCGCTGGCCGGATTCGCCGGCGGCATGCCCGGCGCGAATACCGACTTTGCCATTCGCCGTGCCGATGGCCGGCGCGATGTCGTCTCCGGCCATGCCAGCGGGGTGATCGTCAACTCCGACGAGGCCTTCGAATTCCGGTTGGGCTCCGGCGGTGGCTTCGGCGATCCGGTGGATCGCGACGCGACCGAGGTGGTGCGCGATGTGCGGCAGGGACGCATCACGGCGCAGGAAGCGGCGTCAGTGTACGGCGTCGTCATCGACGCGGCGGGGGCTGTGGACCCTGCAGCGACGCCGGTGTGTAGAGCCGAATTGCTGCGCGACCGGTTGCGACGGGCGAAGGCGGCGGATAAGCCGATGCAACAAGACCAGCCCGTCAGGGCGTCGCAGCGCGGGCAGGGGCTGCCTTTGTATCCCGGTGTAGAGCAACATGGGAGTACCGCGTATTCGATCTTGAGTGGCGCGACACTTGCCGTGTCCCCGGATCACTGGACCGACGGCTGTCCGATACTCGAAGAACGGCGCGATCGGTTGCTGATCCGGTCGTATCTCGATCCATTGAGCGGACGGTCTCTGTTGGTCGAAGCGTTGCCCGTGGGAGAAACACGTGCGGTGGATACTCGCCCGACTCGCTGGACACAAGCGGCGAGAGTCACCCCTGCCTTGGCATGACGAGGGTAAATGCATGGACCAACGACTCACGATGTTGATGCTTGGCGTCGATGATATTGTTCAAATTCGTCAATTTTATGAAGAGGGTCTCGGCTGGAAACCATGGGGCGCAAGGCAGAGTAAAACCTCGGTGAAATATATGGTGGGAGGCGTGGTGATCGCTATGATCGACCGTGACTATGTTGCGCGAGAAGCGGGCCTCACGAGCGGGTCGGGTACGGTTGGAATTGTGCCGGTAGTCAACCTGGCTTTGCGCGGGGAAGTCGATACGGTTGCCAAGATGATCGTCTCGGCTGGCGGAACCGTGACGAGTGCGCCGCGGGACCGAGATGGGGGGCTGTACAGTTTCTACTTTACAGACCCCGCGGGGAACCCCTGGGAGGTAGTCTGGAACCCGAACATGCCGATGGATGAGGCCGGCGTGTTGCAGCAATCGCGCTAAAGCCGGCATCAAGCTATTGTCGGGTCAGCAACAGACAGCCGGCGAGCGGACCGCCGCCGGCCGCTGCAATGCCCACTTCCGGATTGCCCGGCACCTGCCGCCGGCCGCCTTCGCCCCAAAGCTGAACGCACGTTTCCCACAGTAGGCCGAAACCATGCAGACGACCGGCGGAGAGTTGGCCGCCTCCGGTATTCAGCGGCAACAGGCCGTCGCGCGCGATCCGTGCGCCGCCTTCGACGAAGGCTCCGCTTTCACCCTTGGCGCAAAATCCCAGCGATTCCAGCCATATCAGGGTGAGGATGCTGAAGCCGTCGTACAAATTGGCGACGTCCACATCGGCGGGTTTCAGATCGGTCAATTCCCAGAGATGGCGTCCGGCGTCGTTCGCCGCCATTCCAGTCAGGTCTTCGAATTGATCCCAGGAATTACGGCCGTAAAATGCGCCGCTCATGGCCTCGATGCGCAGCGGCGGCTTACGCAAGTCGCGTGCGGCGTCGCGTGCGGACACGATGACGACGGTGGATCCGTCGATGGGTGCATCACAATCGTACAGGCATAAGGGCTCGGTTATCATGCGCGCCGTCAAATAGTCGGCCAAGGTCAGGGGCTCGCGATACAGCGCACGGGGATTGAGCTCGGCGTTGGCGCGTGCATTGATGGCGATGGCCCCCAGTTGCTCACGTGTGGTGCCGTATTCGTGCATATGGCGCTTGGCCACCAGGGCCAGCGGATGCGCGGCGGACAAACCGTTGAAGGGCCGAATCCACGACATCAGTCCGCCGGACCGCGCCGCTCGGATGGGCACGCCGCCGCCTTCGCGTCGCGAGCGCGATCTGACCTGTTCGGAGTACTGACTGAGCGTGCGGAAGCATAGAACATGCCGCGCCTGACCCGAGGCAACCGCCATGGCCGCATTCATCACTGCGCTGAGCTGGCCCGGGGCTTCCGGGGAAGCCGTAAACCAGTTCAGTTTCAGGTTCAAGGATTCTTTGACTTCGCGCAAGCTGACGGGCGCCATGCCGGGGGTTACCGAGACGCCGGGCCATGAACTCAATCCGTCGATGTCACTGTCTTGCAGACCCGCGTCGCTGAGCGCCTCAAGGATGGCATCGAGAGTCAGATTTAGCGCACTGCGCTCGGCGCGGCGGCCGGCGAGCGCAAGACCGACTCCGGAGATGACGGCACGACCGCCAAGGCTGCCGGCGCTCATATGGACTTAGGGCGAGGTCATTGCGTTGGCGATCAGGAAGGCGGCGGCAACGATCAGACTTTTGCGCGAATGATGGCGCCGCAGCGGAAGTCGCGCGATCGCGGCGATACGCTCCATCAAGGCCAGTACCGCCGAAGCGCCCGCGGAAGGGTCCAGACCATTGTTGAGGGCGGCAATCCGCGACTCGAGCAGGTCGTGGATGCGCGATACGGCATGATGCCGGACTTCTTCGAAGCGCTTGTCGCCCTCGTCCGCCGACAGATTACGAATGCGCAGGATTGCATGGTGCTGGCTCGAGAAATTCACGTACGACTCGAGCAGCGCGATGGCCTTGTTCTGCGCCTCGCCGCGCGACCAAGGCTGCGCCAAGATAGCCTCGATTTCCGGCGTGATCTGTTCGATCCCGTCGGCGGCGGCAAGAGCCGCCGATGTCACGTCGGCGAAGTAAATATAAAAGCTGGAGGATGAGGTGCCGGCAAGCGTGGCGATGTCGGAGACGCTCACATCGCGAAGCGAGCGCTTCTCGAGCAAATCCGCCGTCGCCCGGATCAGGCGCTCCCGGGTCTGGGTGCCCTTGCGGCCCATGGCCTGTCCGTACAGATTCTGAGGCCGCTTGCGCGGCCGTTTGACCTTGTCCTTGCTCGGCGACGCCGATGCAGCGTCCGACTTGGGGCTATCCATTGAATGACCTTCACTGAGCGCTTACGCCACGATTATACGACATTGGGCAAAGACTGATATACCATCAGTTAATTCTTCGCGCGGCCAAACGTCCGCAGCTATTCCGACCGAGCGTCATTTGCCGCGATTTTCAAAGCGCGTTCGGGGCATGCGCGCACACCGCGCTTGGCCAGTTCCTCCGCGCCTGCGGGGACGACTTTTTCCTGAAACGCGATGTAGCCGTTGCTGTCCAACTCGAATAGGTGATCCGCCACGGCAGCGCAGCGGGCATGGCCGGCACACCGGGTCTTGTCGGCGATGATCTTCATTGAAGGTCCTGATGGCCAGCCATGCCGGTTAGAATTGCGACCGCGGCAGCCGGACCACCAGCCCGTCGAGGCTGGGTGTGATTTCAATTTGACACGTCAAGCGGCTGTTGCTCTCGGTATCGAGCAGTCCTTCGAGCAAGGATTGCTCATCAGCCTGAACTGCTGGAATGGCGGTGCTCCAGCGGTGATCGACAAAGCCATGGCAGGTCCCGCAGCTGCAGCTGCCGCCACAGTCTGCGACGATCCCGGGAACGAAATTCTCGACGGCGGCCTGCATCACGGAGCGGCCCACCACGGCCTCGACGACATGCTCGGTACCGTTATGCTCGATAAACACGATCTTTGGCATTGACCTTTTCCAAGTTGAAGCCCATTTGTCCTCAGTACCGCAAAGTGCACGAGTCTGCAAAGTGCACGAGCGCAGCCTAGCGTTTCGGCACTTGTAAGCCTGCCTTTTCCCGGTCCCAGGTCGCCGGTGTGCAGCCCTCCGCCCGAAGCTGATATTTGAGCACTCGGCCGAGCGGATTGCGGGGCAGATCGGAGCGGAATTCGAAATAGCGCGGGATCGTGAAATAGGGCAGCCGCTCGATGGCCCAGCGACACAGCATTTCTTCCGTGACGGCGCCGGCGCTCTTCAATACCACCGTCGCCTTGACATCGTCTTCTCCCGAATCGGAGAACACGGCATGCACGGCCACGTCCGCAACGTCCGGATGAGCTCGAAGACCCGTCTCCACCTCAAAGCTGGAAATATTCTCGCCGCGCCGGCGCAGGTAATCCTTTTTTCGATCGACGAAGTATAAAAAGCCGTCCTGGTCGAATCTCCCGATGTCGCCCGAATGCAGCCACATATTGCGCATGATCCCCAGCGTGTCTGCCGGACGATTCCAATAGCCGTCGAACATGACCTGAGGACGGCGTGGGCGTACGACGATCTCCCCCGCGACGCCATGAGGCAATTCGTTGTCGTCATCGTCGAAGATGCGGACATCGAAGTCGGCGTTGGGGCGGCCGGAGGACCCTGGCGGCGCATCTTCGTCGTGTCGTGAGCCGGTCACGCGCGCAGCCTCCGTAAGTCCGTAACTGTTCGAGCCCGCACGGCGCACGCCGAAACGGGTTCTCCATTTTTCCTGCAAAGGCGCTGGAAATGGCGAGCCGCGCACCGTGTGCAATTGCCCAAAGCAGGCGCGGGAGTCCTCGGTATCGTCGGCTTCAGCGAGAAAGGTAATCATGGAACCCAGCAGGCTCGCCACCGTTGCGCCGCTACGCCGGATGTCGGGCCAAAAACGCGACACCGAGAAGCGCGGGAATATGGCCACTCGCGCACCCACGAACATGCACGACAAAATCGACCCGCCGGTGGCGTTCAGATGAAAGAGAGGCAACGCGGTCCAATTGCAGTCATTCTGATGCCGATCCTCCGTGAGCACGACCTGTCGCCCGAGGTTGCAGACATAGTTGTGGCTGATCATGCAACCCTTCGATGGTCCGGTGGTACCGGCCGTGTAAATGAGCATGGCCAGGTCCGTGGGCAAATTGACATCCGCCAGCGCCTCACTGGATGCTTCAAATATGGCATCCAACGCCAATACCTTCAGTCGCGAGGTTTGAGCCATCTTCCCCTCGCGTTGGATCAAGGTCTTAACGGCCGACAAGCCGTCCTGTACCTCGACGACTCGCTGCGCGTAGTCGGCCTCGGCTATGACCACCGTTGCGCCGCAGTCATTGAGTTGATGGCGCAGAAATTCCCCCTTGTAAGCGGTGTTCACCGGAACACTGATAGCGCCGGCTTTGTTGATGGCAAACCAACTGAGCACCGCGTGCAGATTGTTGTCGAGAATGCTCGCCACCGCATCGCCCTTGCTGACGCCAAGAGCGATCAGCCCCCGCGCCAGGCGGGTCGATTCACGGTCGATGTCGGCGTAGCTGTAGTGATCGCCGCTGAAATCCAAAAACACGCGAGATCCATGAGCGGCGACCGATCGCGCCAGCGCTGCGGTCACGGTGTCCTTTTGCGCCCGCGACCATACTTCATGAGACATCATTTGTGCTTTCCCTTCCCCTCGATTGCGGGCGCTTCAAGCCGGGCCCTTCGCGCTCATCATATAATGGACGAATCGTCAGCTTTTTGTCCAGAGAAAATTGCTCTCACCGGACTGATAACCTATGGACACCCGGGCGGCGGCGCTATAAAATGATGTTGTGTCATTTTTTAGATAGGCTTTTGGTGAGATTTGGTGAAGGGGTCGGCATGGACTTACAAGACATGATTCTCGTCAGCGTGGACGACCACCTGATCGAACCCGAAGACATGTTCGCCAGGCATATTGCGCCGCGCTTCAGGGACCGGGCGCCCGTGGTCAAACGGGGCAGCGGCGGCGCCCACCATTGGCAGATCGAGGGGCAGAAGGCCCCGGGATTGGGACTCAATGCCGTGGCGGGCCGCCCAAAGGAAGAATACGGGTTCGAACCGGTGTCCTATGAACATGTGCGCACGGGGTGCTATGACATCAACGCCCGCATCGAGGATATGAATGCGAATGGCGTGTTGGGATCGATCTGCTTTGGGTCATTTCCCGGCTTCGCCGGGGCGCGATTCCAAAAAATGCAGGACAAGGAACTCGCGCTGGCCACCATTCAGGCCTACAACGATTGGCATTTTCACGATTGGTGCGGTGCGTATCCGGGGCGTTTCATTCCGCTGGCCATGCTGCCGCTCTGGGACGTGCGCTTGGCGGTCGCGGAACTCGAGCGCATGTGTAAATTGGGGTGTCATGCCATCACATTCCCGGACAACCCGTCGCTGATCGGCCTGCCCAGCCTGCATAACGAGGGCTGGAATCCGCTGTGGGCCACCTGTGAGGACAACGCCGTCGTCATTTGTTGTCACATCGGTTCCGCGGGCAATGCGCCATATCCATCCGACGAATCCCCGATCGACGCCTGGATCACGTCGATGCCGATCTCGATCGCCAACGCGGCGGCAGACTGGCTGTTTGCGAGCTTCTGGAAAAAATATCCGCGCCTGCGCATGGCCCTGTCCGAAGGCGGCATCGGTTGGATTCCCTATTTTCTCGAGCGGGCCGACTTCACGTATGGACAGCACAGCGCCTGGACGCATACGAATTTCGGCAAGGAAAAACCCAGCGATATTTTTCGCCGTCACGTGTTGACCTGCTTTATTGACGATGAGTTCGGCTTGCGAAATCGCCAGGATATCGGCATCGATATCATCTGCTGGGAAGCCGACTATCCCCACTCGGACGCTACCTGGCCCAAGTCGCCGGAACACCTGTGGCAGAGTGTTCGGTCGCTCCCGTCCGGAGACATCGACAAGATCACGCATTTGAATGCGATGCGCGCCTTCAGCTATGATCCGATCGCCGCGTTCGGCCGGGATGGTTGCACCGTCGGCGCCTTGCGCGAGCGCGCCAAACACGTGGACACGCGTCCGATGTCCCGCGGCGGCCTGAATCCCAGCGCCGGTACGGTACAGCCGGTGACGTCGGCCGACATCAAGCGGATCTTGTCGCACGTATGAATGGGCGGGGCGGATTGCCGAGCGCGCTTTACATCGGCGGGACTTTCACGAGTCCCGCGGCGGGTGGCTGCGAGGCCATCATCAATCCGGCGACCGAAGAGCCCATCGGTGTCGCGCCGGTCGGTGACCTCGATGACGTGCAGGCCGCGATTCAGGCGGCACGCAGCGCCTTCGATCATGGGCCCTGGCCCAATTTGCGCACCCGCGACCGCGCCGCGATGTTGGAGAAGGTGTTTGGCGCATTGACGGCGAATGCCGAGCGCATCTGCGACCTGATCGTGGCGGAAGCGGGTGCCGTCAAGTCCAATGCACGCGCACGTCAGTTCGACATTCCGATGAAGCACTTCCGTTATTATCTGGACGGAGTCGGGCATGGCGAGGTGCGTGCGCTTGCGCCGGAATTGACGCGGGGACCGGGCGGCATTTCGACTCTGGGCACGGCGTTCGTCGTGCGTGAACCGGTGGGTGTGGTGGCCGCAATCACACCCTACAACTACCCCTATTTTTTGAATTTGGCGAAAGTGATGCCGGCGCTGCTGACGGGCAACACCGTGGTGCTCAAGCCCTCGCCGTATACCCCCTTCGAGGCCATCGTGCTGGCTGTCGCCGCGCATGAAGCGGGGCTGCCCGAAGGAGTTTTCAACCTCGTCACCGGCGGCACCGCGGTAGGCGAATGGCTCACCCGGGATAAGCGTGTCGATTTGATCACCTTCACAGGCTCGGACGCGGTCGGCAGCGCGATCGCGGCACAGAGCGCGCCCACCCTGAAGCGGTTGGTTCTCGAGTTGGGCGGAAAGTCCGCGCTCATCGTGCGTGCGGATGCCAACATGAAAATGGCGCTCGCGCAGGCTCTAAGGGGCTTTACCAGCCATGCGGGTCAGGGGTGCGCAATGAACACGCGAGTGCTGGTGCACAACTCGATTCGCGGATCGTTCGTCGCGCAATTGGCCGCCGCCGCTCAATCAGTGAAGGTGGGCAATCCCGCCGACGCCGGCACCGACATGGGTCCGCTGATTCGCAGCGCCGCCCGTGACCGCGTCGAAGGCTACGTGGCGGAGGGCTTGCGCAGCGGCGCCACGTTGCGTGCCGGCGGCAGGCGACCGGCCCATTTGCCGCGGGGTTTCTACTACGAGCCCACTTTGTTCGAGGACGATGACCCAGGTTCAGTGATTGCGCAGGAGGAGATCTTTGGGCCCGTGGGCGTCGTCATCGGATACGACAGCGACGACGAGGCCGTCGAGTTGGCGAATCGATCCCTCTTCGGTCTGCGCGGCGGCATCATCAGCGCCGATGTGGGCCGTGCCTATGAGATGGCGCTGCGCATTCGCACCGGCGGCATCACGCTGAACGGTGGCGCCGGGACGCAGCTTTCGTCAGGCCCCTTTGGTGGCGTCAAACGCTCAGGTTACGGCCGAGAGTTGGGCGAGGAGGGGCTGAACGAATTCACTCAGCTCAAACTGATCGAAGTACAAGCCGGCTGAGCCCGGCCCAGGAAACGACGCAATGAACAAGCCACCCGATCTGCCCGCCATTGCTCCCGACCTGCTGGTCGACTTTGATTTTTTTGGCGTGGAAGCCATCGATGGCGATTTGCATCAAGGCTGGAAGCGACTGCACCAGGGTCCCGAGATCTTCTATACGCCGCGCAATGGCGGTCATTGGGTGTTCACCCGCGCCGAGGAAATCGGCGCCGCCTGGATGGATCACGACCGCTTCTCGAACAAGGGTGTTGCGATGTCGCGCGAGGAGCGTGAGATGGGGCTGCTTCCGGGCGAGGCGGATCCGCCGCAGCACGCGCACTACCGCGCCTTGTTGCAGGCGTTCTTTTCACAGAAGGCGGTGCACGCGCTGGAGGACAGGATGCGCACGCTGACGCGCACGCTGATCGAGGAATTCGTCGATCGGGGCAGTTGCGAGTTCCAGGCCGATGTGGCCCGTAAAATGCCGATTTACATCTTTCTCACCATGATGGAATTACCGCTCGAGGACGCGGCCGCATTACTGCCGGCGGCCGATTGGTTGACTCGCGATTCCGATCCCGAATCCTTTCTGCGCGCCATGCAAGCGATGATGGGCTATCTGCAGCAGCGCATCGCCGAGCGTGAGACCAATCCGGGCGGGGACTTCATCGGCCGGCTATTGACCGCGCAAATCGATGGCCGGGCCGTGACGCGGCATGAGGTATTGAGTTTGACGGCGAATGTGATGTTCGGCGGCTTGGACACGGTCGTGTCGTCGATGGGGTTTTTCATGAACTTTCTCGGCCGTCACGCGGCCCATTGCCGGCAACTCGTCGATGAACCCACCCTCATTCCCGATGCGGTCGAAGAGCTGCTGCGCCGCCACGGCATTTCCAATTTCGGCCGCATGATTGCGCGGGACTTTGAGTTCAAGGGGCTGCCGATGCGCGAAGGCGATCTGGTGCTCCTGCCGGCCGCCTTGTACAACCTCGACGAGCGGAAATTTGCGGATCCGATGACGGTGGACTTCCGCCGGCCCGTCAAACATCACATGGGATTTGGGACCGGCATTCATCGATGCCTGGGCGCCCAGCTCGCTCGGGTGGAATTGCGCGTTTTATTGCAGGAATGGCTGCCGCGGATTCCGGAGTTCCATGCCGATGCCGCTGGAGTCGTCGTAAAGTCGGGCCGGATCAACGGCGTCAAGACGCTGCCCTTGTATTGGAAGCATCGATACCGCGGCCATCGCGACCATGGACTTTGACTTTTCCGAGGAACAGAAGCAGTTGCAGCAGGGGGCACGCCGTTTCCTGGAGGATCGCTGTCCACCCTCCGCCGTTCGCGCCGTGCTGGAGAATCCCGAGCTTTCGTTTGATCGAGGTCTGTGGGCCGGTCTCGCGCAGCTTGGCTGGCTGGGCACGGTGATTCCCGAGGTCCACGGCGGCTTGGGGTTGGGATACGTGGAACTTTGCGCCATCGCCGAGGAACTGGGGCGCGCCGTCGCGCCCGTACCCTTCGCCTCCACGTTGTATTTTTTCGCGGAGGCTCTGCTGCTGGCTGGTTCGCCGGCGCAGCAGGCAGAGTGGTTGCCGAAAATTGCCCGCGGCGAATTGATTGGATGTTTCGCCACCGCTGAAGGGCCGGGCCGGCCGAGCAGCTCACCGACCACGGTGGTGGAGGCGGGGCGGATCACCGGCACCAAGATTCCGGTGACGGATGGGGGGATTGCCCATGTGGCCATGGTTCTCGCGGCGGCGGCGGGAGCGCCGGGACTCTACCTCGTCCAGTTGGGACAGACCGCCGTGCAGCGTGTGCCGCTCAGTTCTCTGGATGGTTCTCGTGGCATTGCGAGTCTGAGTTTTGACGGCGCGCGCGCAGAGCCGCTGGGCCGGCCGGGCGCGGGCTTGCACCTGGTTGACCGGGTATTGCAGCGCGCGGCTGTTTTGCTGGCCTTTGAGCAGATCGGCGGTGCCGACCGCTGCCTGCAGATGGCGCGTGATTATGCCCTGCAGCGCTATGTGTTTGGCCGGCCGATCGGCAGCTTTCAGGCCGTCAAACATCGGCTGGCGGATATGTACGTCAGGAATGAACTGGCGCGCTCCAATGCTTACTGCGCCGCCTGGGCGCTGGACACCAATGCCGGTGAACTGCCAATTGCCGCAGCGTCGGCGCGCCTCGCAGCCAGCGATGCCTTCGGTTTTGCCGCCAAGGAGAATATCCACATTCACGGCGGCATCGGATTTACCTGGGAGGCTGACCCCCATCTGTTTTTCCGGCGTGCCCGCCAATTGAGCCTGGTTGCCGGTGCGCCTGCGGTCTGGGGCGAGCAATTGGCAGCGGCGCTCTCGAGCCGTCCAGCGTCGTCAGTGGTCGAGTGTGGGACATGAATTTCAACGATTCACCCCAGGAATCCATTTACCGAGCCACGGTACGGGAGTGGCTGGCGAACAATGCGCCGCGGTATACGGTGTCCAGAAGAGCCCCCGAGGTGGAGCGGCTGGGGATTGCTCGCGCGTGGCAGGCGTGCAAAGCGGCTGCCGGCTATGCGCGCGTCAGCTGGCCGCGCGATTGGGGCGGCACCGGCGGCACCACAATTCAGCAGATGATTTTCACGGAAGAAGAAGCACGCTACGGCGTGCCAACGGGGTTCTTCGGCATCGGGCTTGGAATGTGCATCCCGACGTTGATGAGATTCGCCGGCATAGCGACGCAGCAGCGCTTCGCAGGGCCGGCGCTGCGCGGTGAGCAGATCTGGTGTCAATTGTTTTCCGAGCCCGGCGCCGGATCCGATCTCGCCGCCTCGCGCACCCGCGCGGTTTGGCAAGACGATTCCTGGCTGGTCAACGGCCAGAAGGTGTGGACGACAGGCGCGCACTATTCGGACTACGGTCTATTGCTGGCACGCACCGACGCCAGTGTGCCCAAGCACACCGGCCTGACGATGTTCTGGATCGACATGAAGACCCCGGGTGTGGAGGTGCGGCCGATTCACCAGATGTCCGGTGGATCGGATTTCAACGAAGTCTATCTGACCGATGCGCGGGTGCCGGACAGTCAGCGGTTGGGAGACGTCGGCGCCGGTTGGAAGGTGGCACTGGTCACATTGATGAACGAACGGGTGGAAGGCGGCAAGGACCGCGGGCCGGCGACGGAGCAGATTCTGGCGCTCGCCCGGTCGATCCCGCGCGGCACCGCGAGCGTGTTGGAGGATCCGGCGTTCCGGCAAAAACTGGCGATGTGGTACGTGCAGGCCGAGGGGCTGCGCTTCACGCGGCTGCGAACCTTGACGGCCCTGTCCCGGGGGCAGATCCCCGGACCGGAATCGTCGATCGGCAAGCTGGTGGCGGCCAACCGTCTGCAGGACCTCACGAACGAATTGATCGAATGCCACGATCAGTTTGGGCTCATTGACGACGCGGCGCATGCAGCCATGGGCGGCAGTCTCCACCACGACTATCTGTACGCCCCGGGTTTGAGAATCGCCGGCGGCACCGACGAGATACTGAAGAACATCATCGCCGAGCGCGTGCTCGGTCTCCCGGGGGACATTCGCGAGGACAAGGGCATCGCCTTCAAGGATCTACCCACGGGGCGCTGACCCAAGCCCCCGCATGACGGAAGGAATTGAGCAATGGCATTGTTGGATGGAAAAGTGGCGGTGATCACCGGTGCCGGGACCGGCCTCGGCCGCAGTTACGCGCGCTTGTTGTCGCAGCAGGGCGCCGCCGTGGTCGTGAACGACTTCGCCGCGTCGGCCGCACAATCCACGGTCGAGGAAATTCGCGGACAGGGAGGACGGGCGGTCGCCGCGGTGGCCGATGTGGGCCGCATCGCCGGCGGCATCGCGATTTTGAAGGCAGCGCTCGATGCCTTCGGCCGCGTGGACATCCTGGTCAACAATGCGGGCATCCTGCGCGACAAGTCGCTGTTGAAAATGGAGGAGGACGACTGGGATGAGGTGGTGCGTGTACATCTCAAGGGCGCCTTTTGCGTCACCAAGCCCATATTCGGGCACATGAAGGAGCGCGGCACCGGCGGCGTCATCGTCAACACGACCTCGACCGCCGGCCTGCGCGGCAAGTTTGGCCAGACCAATTATGGGTCCGCCAAGGCCGCCCTTTGGGGCTTTTCGAATTCATTGGCGCAGGAAGGCCTGAAGTACGGCGTCCGCGTGTGGACCATCGCGCCGGCCGCCGCGAGCCAGCTCACCGACGGCATCGTGTCCGATGAATATAAGAAAGTATTCACGCCCGATCGTGTCGCAACGGTTTTGCTGTACATGGTCAGCGATCTCTCGGGAAAACAGACCGGCAAGACGCTGTTGGCCGGCGGCGGCTACGTCAGCGAAATCCGCATGCAGGTCGGCCCGGGATTCGTTCCCGGCGAGCATTTCGAGGTGACCGACCTGGTGGCCGCGATCGATGCCGGGCAGGTCATGCTGCCTGAGCGCGATCTGCTGTACGTCAATGCCTACGGCCCAACCGCGAAGTCATTGTAAGGCAGCCCTGATGCCAATCGACTATCCCGGCATTCTGGAACTCAAGGATCAAGGTCGGCGCTTCTCGTGGTCTGATCGCGAGACCATACTGTATGCGCTGGCCATTGGCATGGGCGCGGATCCGCTCGACCGCAAGCTTTTGCCGTTCGTTTATGAGAAGAACCTGAAGGCCATGCCGACGCTGGCCACCGTGATAGCCTGGGGCGCGAGCATTCCCGCGGACCGGCTGGGCACGGATCGGCGACACACCCTGCATGGCGAGGAGTCACTCACCTTGCATTCGCCGCTGCCGGCCGCGGGCGAAGTGGTGGCCGACAGCCGCGTGCGGGCCGTCTACGACAAGGGTGAGAAGGGCGCTGTGATCGAACGCGAGACCGTCCTGCGTGATGCGGTCAGCGGCGTATTGATCGCCACCATCATTCGTACCGCCTTCGCACGCAAGGATGGGGGTTTCGGCGGACCCGTACAACAATCCGCGCCCCACGCGCCGCCGGCGCGCTCTCCGGATGTCGTGCTGGAATTTGCGACCCGCCCTGATCAGGCGCTCCTGTACCGCTTGTGCGGCGATCGAAATCCGCTGCATGCCGATCCTGATGTCGCCATTGCGGCGGGATTCAGAACGCCGATTCTGCATGGCCTGTGTACTTACGGCATCTGCTGCCGAGCGGTGCTGCAGGCTTTTTGCGAATTCGATCCTGTGCGTCTCAAGAGTCACGCGGTGCGCTTCTCCGCGCCGGTGTTTCCCGGCGATACGGTCGCCGTGAAGCTGTGGAAAGATGCCGGTGTGGTGTCATTCGAAGCCGATGTCGCGGCACGCGGCGTTACCGTGATCAAAAGTGGGCGATCCGAGGTCAGTTGAATGTTGCCCGCAACCTCGTATACACGCATCGATGATGATGGGAAGCCTTACCTGCAAGGCAGCCGATGCCCGGATTGCGGCGCAGTGTTTGTCGGAGAGCGCGAGCACTGCGGCCGGTGTGGCGCGCGTGCCCGGATGATGTCGGTTCACCTCGGCGAACGCGGGCACCTGTACTGCTATACCATCGTGCATCGCAGCTATCCGGGCATCAAGGTGCCGTTTATCTCCGCCATCGTGGACCTCGACGGCGGGGGTACGGTCAAGGGCAATCTACTCGACGTCGAACCGGATCCTTCGCGGCTGCGTTTCGACATGCGGGTCCGCATGGTGTTTCGGGGGGCCGAAGTGGCCAGCACGGAAGGGGCCGGCTTCATCGCCCACTTTTTCATTCTCGATCCGGAGAATTCGCGTGGCTGATGTTTATGTGGTGGGTATCGACATGATCCGCTTCGGGCGATACCCGGAGCGAACAGTGGTGCAGCTGGCGGCGGACGCCGTGTTGCTGGCGCTGGATGATTGCGGTCTCGGCATTACAGACATCCAGGCGCTGTTCAGCGGCAATATCGGCGAGACGATGACAGGTCAGCGCACTCTGCAATTAATAGGGCAGACCGGCATTCCCGTGGTCAATTGCACCAATGCCTGCGCCACCGGCGCGACGGCGTTCCGGGAGGGCTGGACCGCGATCAAGGCCGGTCTGTTCGACACCGTTCTATGTGTCGGGGTTGAGAAGATGGCACCGGGGATGATCGTGAAGAAGAAAGTCGGCAACGAACCGTTTCCCGCCGAAGGATTGATCGGATCGGAAACCATGCCGGCGGTCTTTTCAATGGTTGGATTGGAGCATGCGCGCAAATACGGCACGACCATCGAGCAGTTCGCGAAGGTATCGGTCAAGAACCACCATCACTCGACCTTCAATCCGAAATCCATGTATCAGAAAGAGACGCCGCTGGAAGAAGTCCTCGGCGCCGAGATGATCGCCTATCCCAACACCAAACTCATGTGCTCGGTGAATGTCGACGGGGCGGCGGCCGCGGTGCTCATGTCGGAAAAACGGGCCCGGGAAGCGGGTGTGCTGGATCGCGCTGTCCGGGTGCGCGCTTCGGCGCTGGCAAGCGACGCCTGGACGGAGCGCAATCAAGTGATGCAGGACGTGAACACCGTCTCGCGACAGGCGGCCGCCTCCGCCTACGACATGGCGGGATTGGGTCCGCAGGATTTGCAGCTCGTCGAGCTGCACGATTGCTTCGCGACAGCCGAAATTCTGCACTACGAAAATCTTGGGCTATGTCGGGACGGGGAGGGCGGGCGCTTGATCGACAGCGGCGATACGTCTCTGGGCGGTCGAATTCCCGTCAATGTATCCGGTGGATTGCTGTCGAAGGGCCACCCCTTGGGGGCCACCGGCATCGCGAATATCTACGAGGTGAGTACTCACCTGCGCGGCGAGGCAGGCAGGCGGCAGGTCGAAGGGGCGCGCATTGGTTTGACGCATGTCGTCGGGCTCGGCAGTGCCTGCGCCGTGCACATTCTCGAGAAGGCCTGACCGTCTTCGATCACGATAGGAATCGGGAATCAGATGGGCAGAATGGTTGAAGGCAAGGTGGTGGTGGTGACCGGCGCGGGCGAGGGCATAGGTCGCGAGTTCGCGAAGGCGTTTGCCTCGAATGGGGCCAAAGTCATCGTCAACGATCCGGCGCGCATTGCGGATGCAAACGTGTTCGCAGCGGATCGCGTCGTGGAGGAGATCAGGCAGGTAGGGGGTGAAGCCGCGGCTGTGATTGAAAGCGTCGCCGAATGGGAGTCGGCCCAACGGATCGTTCAGGCGGCACTGGATCATTTCGGGCGGATCGATTGCGTGATCAACAATGCGGGAATTACGCGAGATCGATTTTTTTTCAATATGTCGGTGGAGGAATGGCGGACGGTGCTGGACGTCCATCTGAGTGGGTCGTTCTTTACCGCACGGGCGGCAGCACCGCACTTCAAAGGCCAGGGATCCGGATGCTTCGTACACATGACATCCACAAGCGGCTTGATCGGCAACCTCGGGCAGGCAAATTATGCTGCTGCGAAAATGGGCATCGTCGGACTGTCCAAATGCATTGCAATGGACATGGCGAGGTTCAACGTCCGTTCCAACTGTATTGCTCCGTGGGCGTGGACGGCCATGACTGCCAACATTCCCGCGGACTCGCCCGAAAATATCGCGCGCATCGAGAAGCTCAAGCGGATGGAGAGCAACAAAATTCCACCCCTGGCGGTGTACCTTGCGAGCAATGCTGGAGTAAAAGTCTCGGGACAGATTTTCGGCGTACGGGCCAACGAAATCTATTTTTTCAGCCAGCCGCGCATCTTGCGCACGCTGCACCGCGCCGAGGGGTGGACCCCTGAATCGATTGCCGAGCACGCGATTCCCGCCCTCGAGTCGGGCTTTTATGAAAATGTCCCATCGATGGCAATTACGCCGTGGGACCCGATCTGACATCCCCCATGCCGCACCGGTTCGTCAAGGTTGCCCGCGAGGATCATTTGACGTTGATCACCATCGAGCGCGCGGATGTGCTGAACGCCTTGCATCCGCCGGCACATCACGAACTGGCGACGGCGTTCGACGAGTTCGCATCCGACCCCGCACAGTGGATCGCCATCATCACCGGCAGTGGAACGCGCGCCTTTTGCGCGGGAAACGACCTGAAGCATCGTGCAGCGGCAGGAAGACAGCCGCTGCCGGCGTCGGGTTTCGCCGGTCTGACCATGCGTTTCGACATGTACAAGCCCATTATCGCCGCCGTGAACGGTCTCGCGTTGGGCGGGGGTTTCGAGGCGGCTTTGGCGTGCGATCTAATCATTGCGGACGAAAATGCACAATTCGGGTTGCCGGAAGTCAAGATCGGTTTAGCCGCATTGGCCGGCGGATTGCAGCGTCTGCCGCGGCAGATCGGACTGAAGTCCGCGATGGGTCTGGCGCTGACGGGGCGCACGTTCGACGCCAAAGAGGCCCGGGGACTCGGGTGCATCAATGAGATTGCGCCGGCCGGCGGTGCGGTACCGGCGGCACGACGATGGGCGGCCGAGATCATGGAAGCCGCTCCCCTCGCCGTGTGGGCAGCGAAACAAACCATGCTGCACGGTTTGCGCGAACCCGACCTGTCGACCGCGATGCGGCGCCAGGAACAATATCCCGCCGTGCTGGCGATGCGCGCCTCCGAGGATGCCTCCGAGGGCGTACGCGCGTTCGCGGAGCGACGTCCGCCGCGGTGGCAAGGCCGATGACGCAAGCATCAAGCCGATGCATCGGCCGTCAGGGTCGTGAGCGAGATTAAGAAGGAGGAAGGAGGGAGGAGGGGCGGTGTCGGTGATCGAAAGCGTCGCAGAGTGGCAGCGGAGGGCATATGAGCAGGCAAGAGTTCCAACGTATTGAGGGAAAAGTCGCGGTCGTCACCGGCGCGTCCCGAGGCCTCGGCCTGCGCATATGCGAAGCGTTCATTCGCGAAGGCGGCAAGGTGGCGCTCATCTCACGCAGCGCCGGACCACTTCAGTCGGCGGCAGCCGAGCTCGGACCGGCCGCGAAAGCTTTTGTTACCGACATTTCCGATCCCGCGGCGGTTCGCCACAGCATGAGAGCCATCGTGGAGCATTTTGGCGCGGTCGACGTACTGGTGAACAATGCGGCGCTCGGTCACCTGCAACGGGTGGAGGAGGCGGACGATGCGTTATTGCAGCTGGAGGTCAACACCAACCTGCTCGGCCCTATTTACTGTATCCGGTCGGCAATTCCTCTCATGCGTGCCCGCGGCGGCGGCGATATCGTGAATATCACATCCGAATCCGTCCGCTTGCCATACCCGTTCCTGACGGTGTACGCCGCGGCGAAGAGTGCGATCGAAACCTTGTCGGTCGGTCTGCGGGCGGAGCTGCGCGGCGAGAACATCCGCGTCAGCGTGCTGCGCTCCGGGCGCCTGGCCGAAAGCGGCTTCAATCGCGATTGGCCCGAGGAGCGCCGTGCAGAGTATCGGGAAATCGTGCAGAAAGAGGGCTACTACGCATTCTCGGGCGAACCTATTTCGCCTGAAATCACGGCGCAGGCCATTGTCGACCTGGTGTGTCTGCCGCGCGCAGCGCGCGTCGACCTTCTTGAGCTGCGCGCATCTTGATTACGGGAGGACATAGGATGCGATTCAACGGCAAAATCGCCATCGTCACCGGCGCGGGCCAGGGCATTGGCGAGGCCTACGCGAAGGCGCTCGCGCGAGAAGGCGCGGCGGTCGTCGTCGCGGATATCAACGGCGAGAAAGGACGGGCGGTGGCCGCTGAAATCACCTCGGGGGGCGGCAGGGCGACATTCGTCGAGACGGATGTCTCGTCGCCGGAATCGGCAGATCTAATGGCAGCGCGTACGGCGTCCGAGTTCGGCGGTATTGACTACCTCATCAACAACGCGGCGATCTTTGCCGGTATGCGCAGAGAAACCCTGTTGAATGTGGACTATGCATACTACAAGCGCTTCATGGAAGTGAACATGAACGGCGTATTGATCGTGACGCGTGCGGTGTACAAGCACATCGCCGCCCGCGGCGGCGGCGCCATTGTAAATCAGTCTTCGAGTGCCGCCTACGAAGCCGGCAACTACTACAAGATCGCGAAGACCGGTGTCAATGCCATCACGATCGGACTGGCGAAGGAGCTGGGGCCGATGAACATACGGATCAACGGCATAGCGCCCGGTCCGACGGACACCATGGCCACGCAGACCAGTGTGCCGCCAGAGCGCCTGCAGGCGCTGCTCGCGAATCTACCGCTCGGCCGCATCGGCACCACGCAAGACATCGTAAATACCTGCCTTTTCCTGTTGTCGGACGAGGCCAGTTGGGTCACGGGACAGATATGGTGTGTCGATGGCGGCACGGTTCTTAGGATTTGACGTGGATTTGAAGCTTCGCGGCAGTGTCGTAATGATCGTGGGCGCAACCGCCGGCATCGGGGCGGCCACTGCGCGTCTGTTGGTCGCGGAGGGCGCGAGGCTCGCACTGGTGGCGCGCCGTGAAGCGGAATTGAATCGCGTTTGCCGCGAGCTGGTGGCTGCCGGGGGTGATGTACTCGCGTTGCCCGGTGATGCGTCGGTGGGTGGTGCGTTGGATGCCGCGGTGGCAAAGGCCGTGACCCATTTTGGCATGCTGCACGGCGTGGTGGTCGTCGCAGGGCCCATCAACGCGCGCGCGCAGCTCCATGAGTTGAGTGATCAGCAATGGGAATTGTATTTTCGACAGGGCTTGATGATATCCGTGGCGGCTTGTCGTGCGGCGGTCCCCGAACTGCTGAAGACCGCGCACTCGGCCATCGTCTTGACGTCCGCCTACTCGGTGCGGGCGCAAAAGCCGGATCTGGTGGCCTACACGGCATTCAAGACGGCAATCGTTGCGGTCAGTAAAAACATGGCGAAGACCTATGGTGGACGTGGATTGCGCGTCAACTGCATCGCCCCCGGAGTGATCGAGAAGGATCCGCAGAACACAAGGGAGCTCGCGCGGCGCTACGGCGTGACGGAGGCGCGCGCCCGCTATGAATACGTTCATCGGGAATACGGCATGAACGTCGCGCTCGAGCGAGCCGGCCGGCACGAGGAATTCGCCGCTCCGATCGCCTTTTTGTTGTCCGGGGCCGCGTCCTATGTAACGGGTGCGTTGCTCAACATCGACGGCGGAACCGACTTCTAAGTTGCCCAAGTTGCTTCCAAAAATGACGATATATCAGTTATAATTGCGGCGACGGTGAGAACACCAAAGCATCACTCATGGAGCCGGCGATGATTGACGCGGCGATGTTTATGGATATTGAAGAGATCAAGCGGTTGAAGTCACGGTACTTCTACCATCTCGATCACAAGGAGTGGGATGGTTGGCGCGAGAACGTCTTCTGTCGGGACGCCTCCATGCACGTTCCGGAGGCTCTCTCAGAGCCGATTGTCGGCATCGACAATATTTTGTCCTTTTTGATTCCCTTGCTCGATGGAGTGCTCACGGTGCACCACGGACATATGCCCGACATACAAATCCTCTCGCCGACGACGGCTAGCGGTATCTGGGCGATGGAAGACGTGCTCTTCTGGCCCAGGGGACGGCGCGCCGATGGCGTTGAGGGGCGCGTCCAAGGATACGGTCACTATCACGAAACGTACTCGCGGGAATCGGGCGGCTGGCGGATCAAGACGCTTCGCTTGAGCCGGATTCTCGCCCCCGTGCCGTTGCTGGCTCGCGTGCCATGATCGGCACGTCCTCCGCCGTCTTGGGCGCGCTGTTCGGCTTAGATGGCAAAGCGGCCGCGGTCACCGGCGCCGCGGAAGGCATCGGTCGCGAGATCGCACGGCATCTGGCCGGGGCGGGTGCCTCGGTGGCGATTCTCGATCGCAACTCCGCCGGTGCGGCGGAGGCCGCGCGCGCGATCGACGGCAATGGCCACCGCGCCATTGCGATCGGCATGGATCTCTCCGACGAGATATCGACCGTCGATGCCTTTCGGGAGGTTACCCACCAACTCGGTCACCTCGACATACTCGTGAACTGCGCCGGCATTCAAAATCGGGAATTGATAACGGAAACCTCCACCGATCTGTGGGATTTAGTGCAGAGGATCAACAGTCGAGGCCTGTTCATCTGTTTACGCGAGGCTGCGAAGATCATGCGCGCTGCCGGTAAAGGAGGGCGAATCATCAACATCTCGTCCATGGGCTCGATTCATCCGGTGATGCCGGGCCTTGCCGCTTACAACGCGTCGAAGGCTGCCGTCAATGCGTTGACACGGAGCGCTGCCCTCGAATTGAGTGGGGACAGAATCACGGTCAACGCGATTCTACCGGGAGCCGTGGCCACGGTGGGCGCCGGTAAAG
>Ga0209488_10000280_pt1 | contig 41742 bp, 36 predicted proteins | sample Rivendell_Oct201_8_FD_188349 | JGI IMG/M metagenome (GOLD analysis project Ga0209488, IMG submission 188349) | Vadose zone soil microbial communities from the Eel River Critical Zone Observatory, Northern California, USA -... | ecosystem: Environmental > Terrestrial > Soil > Vadose zone >...
GCGGGCTGAGCTCGAGCGCGCGGCACTTCCTGCCGAGCTGTTCGGCCGCGATCAGCTGCGAGCCCGAGCCGCAGAAAGGTTCGAACACGATGTCGCCGCGCTGCGTGTGCTTGCGCATGGGGCGAAGGAACAACTCGACGGGCTTCTGGGTTGGATGGACCCCATCGGTGGATCTCGCCTTGCCATCGAAGTCGACTTCCCAAACCGAGTCGTGCTCGTGTTGGCCGTCGTGCTCCGGTTTGTCGCCCTGTTTCCAGCCCATGACGCACGGCTCATGGCGGAAGTGCCAGTAGACGCGGCCAAAAACGGCCGTCGGCTTCACCCACACGATCTGCTGGTGGTCGAGAATGCCGAGGTCCTTCCAGATCCCCTGGATCAAGCCGCTGCGCTTGTGGGCGTGCCAGCAGTAGATCGCGCCCTTCGGCCCGAGCACATCCAGCACGTTGGTGAACGTCGCGCGGAAGAAGCCGTCGGCATCCTTGATGTCGACCTCGTGGTAGCTGTCGGTCCAGTCCTTCCCCGAGTCGTTCGGCCGCTCACCGGTGTAGTCGACGAGGTACGGCGGATCGGTCGCGCAGAGCGCGGCCTTGTCGCCGCCCATCGCGCGCTGCACGTCGGCGAGCTTGGTCGAGTTGCCGCAGAGGAGTCGGTGATCGCCGAGCATCCAGAGATCACCGATCCGTGACGTCGCGACGGCCGGCGGCGCCTCTGGTCCCGGATCATCCAGCTCGTTCGTCGTGTCCTGGCCCAGTTCGGCAGCCATCGCATCGAGGTCTCCCTCATCGAACCCGGTTGCCTTGAGCAGGTCAGCGTCGTCCCGACCCAGGGCCTCGAGCTGGGCGAGTAGGTCTTCCGTTTGCCACTCGGCGAGTTCGGCCGTGCGGTTGTCGGCGATCGAGAACGCGGTCGCCTCCGTGTCCGTCATTTCGACGACGCTCGCGGCGATGTGCGTCCACCCGAGCTGCTGGGCCGCGAGCAAGGTCCCGTTGCCGGCCCGGACGACCATGCCCTGCCGTTGCACGACGATTGGCTTCTGCTGGCCGAAGCGGGCGAGTGATGCTGCGATCGCTGCGATGTTGCGTTCGCCGTGAAGCCTCACGTTGGCTGGGTCGGCGTGCAGGTCAGCGATCGGCACGAGGAGGGGTTCGAGTTGGGGCGCGAACTTCATCGGGGCCTCATGGCATCGAGAACCGGCAGCAGCGCCGCCAAGGGAGGACTCGCGGTATCGGTGGAGCCGCATCGGCCGTTACTGCTTGCCCCCAGGGCGGGTCGTCTCGCCCTTCCCGCCGATGGTCGGCCGGCGCAGACTTGCGCGCACACGTGGCAACGCACGCCGCGCAGCGCGCCACGACTTCGAGCGGTCGCAGATCCCTCGTGCCCGGCAGTGCCTGCCTGCGCCACTCCGCGCGAACCGCGCGTCGTGCACCCGCCGAGTAAGGCGCCGTTTAGGTGCACACTGTGGTGCACACTCCCTACCCCTCGACCCTCGCTAACGCGAGAAACGGTGGTTTCGCGGCCAAACTCGTGGGGGCAGGTTGGTAGGCCCTGCAGGACTCGAAAGCACACCCCGCTGCTCGCGCAGGACGCGACAGGCTGTGCCAGAGTGCGTCTATCCATGGCACACGTCGCGACCTGCGACCCCCTTCTCGGTGGTGTCGTCGCGACAGGTTGTGACAGCCGATGACCCGTGCGGAACCGGAGTACTCTGCACTTCACTCTGCACTCGGTAGCCGCGCGGGACCGGCAGCTTCCCGGCGACTTCGTGGTACACGTCGTCCTCACCCAACTGGCCGTACAGGTCCATGGTCAGACGGATGTCGCCGTGTCGCATGAACCCCTGGACGATCTTGGGGTGGAGCCGCATCTGGATCAGGATCCGGGCGCAGCTGTACCGCAGGCAGTGGAAGTCGACGCGCCGGATCCCCGGGCTCCGCAGCGGAGTCAAACCCGCCTGCGCAGCGTCCTTCCGAACCAGCTCCGCGATCTTGCACGGCACCTTGAGCACGAAGTCGCCTTCGGCGGCGGGACCCTTGCCCGTCGCCACCTGCGCAACGCTGCGGCGCCGGCGCATGTCCTTGAGCATCTCGGCGACGAATGGCTGCAGGGCCTGCAGCGCGTCGGAGCCGTTCTTGGTGAACTGGCCCGCGAGGCGGATGGCGAGACGATCACCGTTCAGCATGCAGTCCTCCCATCGGATCGCCGCGATCTCCTTTGCTCTGAAGCCAGTGGTGGCCGCGAGCCAGTAGAGAACCTGCCGGTCGCGCACGGCGTCGCCGTTCTCGTGCTTGCCATGGGTCGGCTGACCGCCTTTCCGCTGCTCGGCGAGGAACCTCGTCATCGCCGCGTCGACCAAGCGCTCGACCTCCTCGAACGAGAAGCCCGTTCGACGGAACTTTCGGTGCCGGTCGCGATTGGCGGTCTTGCCCTTCACGCCGCGGAGCGGGTTCTCGTTCCAGAGACCGGCGGCCTCTAGCCACTTGCCGAAGGACCGCAGAGCGGCCGCGTGGTGGTCCCGCGTCTTCGCCGACTTCTTCTTCCTCAGGTCGTCGAGGAAGTTGTCGGCGCCGGCGACGGTCACGTCGGTGATGCGCGCGACGCCGGCGAACTCGATGTACTGCCGGATCTGGCGCGTGATCTCCTTCGAGTACTTCGGCACGGCGCCCTGGCCTTCGACGTGCTGGCGGAACTCGACGACGAGACCGTCGATCGGCTTCTCGCGCGTACGCGCGAACCGGTCGACGATGCCGTTCTTCAGCCGCGCGACCTCCTCGAGCTTCTTGGCCAGGAAGCACTGCGCGACCCGGAGGTCCTTCGTCTTGGCGGAGATGTTCCGGTGGCGGCCGCTCGCGTCGTCGAAGAAGACGTAGTAGTAGGGGCTGGTCGGTCGCTTGTAGGGGTTGCCCTGGAAGTACTTTGGATTCATCGCTGTTCCTCTGCTGCGCGCCCGTGCATCAGTCCGAGGCCTCGTCCATGAACCTGAGTACCTCCGGTCCCGACAGCAGGACGCGTCCGCGGACGCGCCGAGCCTTCGGGAACCCGCTGTCCGGGTCGGCAAGCAACCGCTGGACAGTGCGCGTCGAGACCGAGGTCATGAAGGCCGTCTCGGGCAGGCTCCAGAACAGCCTCTTCCGGATCGAATCGGCGTCGAACTGGGGCGAGGATTCGCTTGCCTTGGCCCCGTCGTCGTGGCTCATCCTTGGGCCCCCTCCACGTGGGAAGCGGCCTCGGCGTCAGAGCGCAGGCGGGCAAGCACCTCGTCGACGTCGAACCGGATGTCGTTGCGATCTCCGACGACGTAGCCGGGGATCCTTCCGTCCCTGAACAGGGACCGGACGCGGTGAGCACTCACGTCGAGAACGGCCGCCACTCTGTGGGCATCGACTAGTCGCTTCTGGGCAGTCTTCATGGGGAGATCGCTCGGCCACCCCTCCTAGACGGGGCCGATCCCCTTTGGAACCCAGTGCGTCGTGGTTAGTCGACCTTAGTCATCCGGCGTCGAGTTCTCGTCGCCTTGGATGCGACCCTCGCGCTGCTTGCGCCTCAGTTCGTCCTGCACCTCGCTCAGCCGGACGTTGATCACGCCCGCCTTCACTTCGGAACTGATCGGGTTCCGCTTGCGCGTGCGCCAGCCATCGATGGCGTCGCGCGAGATGCCCGTCTTCTCTGCCGCGTAAGGAACTGAAACCCAGTCGTCGACGGGCTCTCGGGTGGCGGCTTCGGTGGCGTCTTCCGTGACGGGAGATCCGGGCCCCGCAGCACGGATGGGTTCCTTGGCCAGTACTGGTGGATCCACGAGCTGTTGCTCTTTGCCATCAGGTGGTGGTCTGAGTGCCTGCCCAAGCTCGTCTCTCGCCTTCAACACGTCGAGGTTGTTCTTGTCTTTCCAGTCGCCGATCGCGAACTGCCACCAGTCGCCGTCGTCGCCGTTGTCGCACTGCCGCCCGACCTCCCGGTACTCTCGTTCCTGAGTGTTGAGGACGTGCAGCAGGTCCTGAGCAAGAAGGCAGGTGAGACCGACTCCACGGGCCGAGGCGAATCGACACGCCAGCAGTGCCTGCTCGATCTCGTGCTGCTTCGGCAGGACCGTCTCCTCGACGCCGAGTTGGGCGACCCGCTGGCGGCCAGGCTTGTCTGCACGCCGCGCATCGCCATGGATGGCAGCCCGACCAATCAGCTCCAGAAGCCGCCGCGCAGACTGCACGGCTTCCTCGTCGGGACTCGCAGCCCGGAGCAATTCCGTGGCGTTGCCACCCGCGTCTCTCGTTGCGCCAGCGAACTCCCTCTCCAGACGTTGCCGCAAGTCCGAGACCCCCGCCTGTGCGTAGGCGTTCAGGAATGCTTGAGCTCTCGCGCGCAGACCGGCGGCACGGGGCGCCTCTTCGATCGTGCCGATGATGCCGTGGCCGGTGTCTTTCATCTCTCGCACCTGGAGTTGCTCTGGCTCCGCGTCCTCGCACAACCTGGTGATCAGTTCGTGGGCGGACCGGAACACGAGGCGCGGGGGCTCCCCGACCACGAATCCACGCTCCGGCTTGATCAGCTCTCGAAGCGGCGTCTCGATGCGCTCGCCAGCGGCCGCGTACAGGTCGGCCAACGCTTTCGTCGACGTGGCCGTGACCCTGAGCCGAGCCAGGCGAACCTGCTCCGACCAGAGGTCACGTTGGGCGCAACTCGCTTTCCCCTCCTTGGGATCGTCGAGCAACGCCAGCCATCGAGGCCGCACGTACTCGACCAGCTCCACCACGGCCAAGACGTGACGGTGGTTCACGGTCAGTGCTTGGCTCAGGTCGTTGGCCATCGTTGAGTCTCTTGGAGGCGACGCTGGCCCCCGGCCAGTTCGTTTCCACCGCCCAAGGGTAGCGGGCCCAATCCTGTGGATCGCGACCCTTCCGCGGGTTGACGACTCTCCCCCGCCGTGCAACCCTGCCCGACATTCCACGGGAGCCCAGCATGCCGTCGAATACCGAGACCGTGACGATCGCCCTTCGCGTGACCATCCCCAGGGCGACCATGCAGAAGCTGAGGTCGGTCGCGCATCTCGGCGAGATGGACTTCAACTGGCTCCTGCGCGAGTACGCGTCCGCCTGCTTCAGGAACCTCGACAAGTAGTAGACGACGCTGGCCGCGATGCGGCAACGGAGGAAGATGACGCCGAGGTGATCCCACGAAACTCGATGCCCGCTACGAGATGACGTTCAAGAACATGCTGACCACAGTCATGGAGCGTCTGCCGGACCGCCGGTTCCGGGCGTTCTGGCCACAGATCGGCAAGAACTACAAGAAGGGCGAGGGGACGCTGTTCGTCGGCCAGGCAGTTGGCCCCTGGGGAAAAGACTGGAAGGATGGAGTCTGGTTCGATGACGGCCACCATCACGACGTGAAAGCGATCCGCGCCTACTCCGAGGAGCCGGGCGGTGACGACACATGCCCGCTCGCATGGTTCGAGAGGCACTTGAGCGGCAGTTTCCGCCCGACTGTTCGGCGTCTCACTCGGGGGCAGAGCGATGAACAGGGGTGGAGTTCGAGGATAGCCTGGACCAACCTCTACAAAGTGGCGCCCGGCAAGCGAGGCAATCCGAGACATGCACTGACCCTGGTGCAGTACGACGCCTGCCGTAGTCTGCTCGACGAGGAGATCCATCAGCTGCAGCCGCGCCGTGTGGTTGTGCTGGCAGGCAAGAACTGGTTTGAGCCATTCTTCCCGCTACGCGGGTCTGTGATCGCTGGTCTTGAGAAGGACCCACTCAAAATCGGCATGCTGCGTTCGCCTTGCATAATTGTCCTGGCTCCGCACCCCTCCACTGCTCACCGGAACCGGGTCGGTCTTGCAGACTTCTGTCGCCAGATCGAACGCGCATCGCCCGAATGAGCTGGAACTCTGTGCGCTTGTGCGCTCATGCAATGGCCTTGGCCACTCTGCTCGCATGCGCGCGATGAGTCCGCAGCAGGTCACGATCCACAGCGGCGGCGCATACCTTCGGCAATTCGGGACCGAGACGGCTACGGCAAGCCAGCGGCGACCATGTATTTAGTTAGGTCCGTCGGTGAACGATGGGCAACCCGAAGCGACCCGCGATAGCACGCAATCGAATACCTGCTTGCGATAACCTTGGAACTCCGGTAGCGAGTACTGCGAGAAGGCTTGGCTCGCCGGGATTGCGGTTTACTTCTGTCACATCTATAACGACCTCGCAGAGGTGGATCTGGTCGTAGCTAACCGACATGATTCCAACGTGACGTGGTAAACTAAGACCGAAGAGAATCGCATTGCGTTCGTTGACGTCAACGTGTTCCTTCAGGAGGGTCTTCTTCACCTGGACGCCGGTGCCGAAGTAGCCCTTATAGTGCAACGAAAGAGGCTCAAAAGCGAGTTCGAGCCACGGCCTGAAGTAGGCAATATTCTCGAGTAGGCTCGAAATGGACAGGCGGAGTTTCTCCGGCTTTGGTACTAACGCTGCAACTACTTGCCAACGATCCACAGGCCAAGTGGCAGGCCTTGGGCCGCGACTGTCTCCGCGTTGTAAGACAAGCTGCTTGTGTCCGTCCTCGTCACCCTTGTCATCATCCAACAGCTCGTAGTGTGCGTGTGGGCCCAAGTTGTCATCATGTGCATAGACGATGTCGAGGCTGCCTGACCTCATACGCAAAGGCGGAACGGTGTCAAGAGAGCAGGGAACGTCAACGATCTTCTGCGGCTCGCTGAAGCCTGTCAAAGTTATGGCATGACCGACGTCAACTTCCCCGGCACCCGTGGTTTGCTTCTTCCTGAGCAGCAGGACTACCGGAAGATGCGATTCGAGACTCGCCACAAGCAGTGCCCGGAACCAAGCACGATTGTCTGCTGGCGTGAAGAAGTCCGCAATGTAACCGAGCCTCCTCAGTGCCGTTGCCATGCCAACGTCGGTCAAACCGTGACTCGCCGGGTAAGGACTGCCGGCCGCTTGGGTGATCGCATGTGGGGTTGGAGTCCGATCACCAGACATGAAGGCGACGCGTTGCAAGGCGCTCCAAAGCGCCGTCGACGCACAGACGGCGGCACCTCGGTCTTGGTGCTGAAAGGCCAACCCGTCCACCGTGAATGACAGGCCTGCCACGTGCACTCGGTACGGTCGAGTTGCTTCGTAGTGCCGTCGACCCTCCACGGGGTAGGTCCGCAGAACGGTTCTCCCGACGCGGGCGGCAGCCAGCGGTCGGCGGACAATGAACCCCACATATGCTTCTTGGAGTTTTTCGTGCGCGCCTACTCCCTCTGGGTCAGACGTTGCTGCATGGAAGAGGGTCTCCAAGTCGGCCCGTGAGAGAATTGAGAATAGATGGAGCCTCTGACAATGGGGCTCTGGAACGTCGAAGGATTTCGAATAGTAGTTGGCGAACTCGTCCAGGTAGTGGCGGTCGACGTAGTGATGCTCAAGTGCGACCGCGGCCACCTTCAGGTCGTTGAGATAGTTGTTGAGGTAATCTGTGCTACCGCCGGGACCCAACCTCTCCTGAAGTGTGTCTGGACCAAAGCCAAGGAACTCGACGCCTTCTTCCCGGCCAAGCCTCACGAGAAACGCAGCTTCGGGCTGATTGCGGAGTGATGGCGGTTGGCAGCCTCAAGCGCCGCCAAGTCCGCGCGCCCGCGTTCGATCGCAATTTCAATCTGTTCCGCTGAAAGCTGCCGTGCGTCGTGAGGGGCTTCGCTCGCGCTCAACGGAAGGAGGACGTCCTCCTTCTTGCCGCGGCTACCGTCCTTCTGGTCGTCCTGATTGTTCATGCGGATGGGGATGTGATCGTGTGGTTGAACGTCTGAGTGGGCGCTTTGCTGATCACCAAGACCGTTCCAAATCTCCCGGGAGCCGTCCTGCAGAGAACGCTAGCCGAGTTGGATGAACGAGACCCGCATGAAGGGCGGAACATTCTAGAAACCCTCCTGACCGCCCCTTTGGGGCTTTCCAAAGAGACCAGCCCCTCGCGCCTCACGTAGGACCTGGAGCAGCTTCTCAGACAGCAGATGCTCGGCAACCGACGAGCGGCTGCGTCCAAAAAACCCGGTCTTGGCCAACCTATCGAGGTGGCGGCAGATCTCGACGCTCGTGTGGATCGTCAAAGTCTTCGATTCCTTGGCATCGACCACTAGACGATTCTAGGCACGTTCGGCTCGGCCTGCCAGCCGAACCATGCAGATGCGATGCGGATTCGCATCGGAATCGCTCCGGATCCGCATCGGACCTTGTCCTCCTCGGCCCGGTTCGGAGCAGATCGGAGCGTCACGCATCGACCAAAGCCAACGCCCTCCGCCGCTGCTCGACCCGCTGGTCCAGGTAGACCTGCGCCGCGCTGAAGCTCTTCCAGCCGCCGAGGCTCATCAGTTCGTCGAGGCTACCGTGGCGCGCGACCTCGGTTGCGGCGCTGTGTCGCAGGCCGTGCGGCCGGATCCGCGTCTTGATGCCGGCCTTGGCCGCCCAGCCGCTGAGGATCCGGCGAACCGACTCGCCCGCCAGGTCCGGCATCTTGTTCAGGTCGCCAGCGCGGTCGAGCCGGTGGAACAGGGGCCCGGGATCCGAGCCGCGCACCTTGATCCACCGGAGCAGCGCCGCCGCGGCGCGCTCGGACACGAGCAAGAGCTGCCGCTCTCGACGCCCCTTGCGCCGCGGCCGCACCACCGCGCCCTCGGGGTGGTCGAGATCGACGTCGTCCGGGTAGCACAGGCCCACCACCTCCGACCGGCGCATCGCGGCACAGTACATCAGCCTCACGATGGCCGCGTCGCGAGTCGCGCGACGATCGCCAGCGTCGGCCTTCTTGTCGATCTTGGCCAGCAGCTGTTCGACCTCGGCGCGCCGCGGACCGCGCCGGTCCTGGCGGCGCTCGACGCGCGGGGCCACAGACTCGAGCCGCCAGGTGATCAGTCCCGCGCGACGGCACACCTTCAGCAGGCTGCAGATGCTTGTGGTCATGACCGCCACGCTTCCCGGCGCGAGTCCGGTTTCGAGCAGCGCGTCGCGCCAGCGCGTGACCATCTCGTGCGCCGGGCCGCAGCCGACCTCGACGAGTAGACGAAGCGCACTCTCGGGCGGAGACGTCTTGTCGGTCAGCGCCCAGCCCGCGAACCGCCCCAGCGCGAGGCGGTAGGTTCGCGAGGCCGTCGGACTCAGCGCGGCGAGCCACCGCCGGATGATCTCCGCCGGCCGCACGTCCATCGCTCCGCGCGCGGCGTCGCTTAGCCCGGCGACGTGCCTCACGGCCGGCGACACCTTGACCCGCACCAGCGCGTGGGCGGTCATCGCCCGTTCCTCTGCGACGACTGCGCCTCCGCTGCCGATCGCCACACCGCCTTCAGCATCTGGATGACCTCGGAGGGCGCATCCTCAGTCAGGATCCGGCAGACGTCGTGCTCCGATGTCTGCGCGTAGCCATCCTTCGTGACGTAGACCGCCGGACCCGTCTCCTCGATGCCCCAGTCCTCGGCGTCGAGGCCGGTCGCACGAAGGAACGCCTCGCGAGAGAACCTGATCATCGATCGGCCTCCTTCCGCCCGCCGTCGCGTCGGGTCGCTGGGCGCGGTCTCGTGATCGGGGGAACGCCGAGAGTGGCCTCGGCCCGGGGGCGCGGGTAGGGTGCGCGCATCGCTGGCTCCTGAGTAGATCAGGTGTTGGCGTAGGGCGTCGGCGGTGTTCGCTGCACCGCTGATGCCCGATTTCGTGGCCGCCGGGACCGCCCCGGCGCCGGGGCACACTCCTACCTCGGGGGCGGCAAGCAGCTCAAGGCATCGTGTGCGATTACGGGTCCAGTCGCGCTCGGACCCGAGCGTTCATCGGAAGAGTCGCTGGATCACTTGCGCGGCGCCGAGCAACCATGCCGGTGTGCCAACCAAGATCACCTTCGTGCTCACCGGCTGCCCGAACGGCGTTCCGATCGACCTCCGCGGGGCCGGGACCATTGGCGAGGGACGGCTGCGCATCACCCTGTGCCCGTTGGACGAGCACCTGACCTGGGACCCGGCGCTCGTCCTGCTGGGCGGTCTTGACCCGTTGCTCGCGTTCGCCGCCGGCCTTATCGACGGGGACGAGCCGCTGGTCATGCGGTCTCGCGCCGACGTGTTCGGCGAGGGTGGCAGAGACGTCGGCACGATCGTCACGGTCTCCCGGACGACGCGGGAGCGCGGCCGGGTGGACTGCCGCGCCCAGCTCGCGGAGGCGCGGCTCGCGCTTGAGGTTGGTGAGTTGCTGACCCTGGAGCCTGACCCGCAGATCGCGGTCATCGTTCGCGGCGCGGCGGCCTTCTACGAGCTGCCGCTCGGCTCGACGCGCGGCGGCGACTTCCTGGCCGTGGTCGCGGGGCGGTCCTGGTCGTCGAGCGAACCCAGGGACAAGGTGGTTCGGCTGCGGGCGTGCGTCGCGCGGCGGCGGGGCGTCGTTACCCTCGACCTGCGGAAGGAGTAAGCATCGGATCGCGCCAACTACACCGACAACCAGTGCTCCTCGCCCAGTCGCGTCAGTGCAACCGAGACGTGATGCTCGGTAAACAGATCCCCCTTGCGCCTGTTCCACTGCCGGACTCCCTCGAGGATGCCCTTGAGATCTCTCTGTTCCGGCGGGTTGTGCGTTGCGAGCCAGTGGACCGTAGCGAGCAGTTCCATGCCGTAGGGTGATTCGAACCCTTCGATGAGTCGTGCGACAAGATCGAGCCGCGCCTGGGAGGCCGGATGCTGAGCCAGCTCTCGCTCGGACTCGGTGAGCCCGCCGGGAAGGACTTCGATCTCCGTGGTTGGGCGGCGGTCGCCTTGAAAGCCGCGGGTGAAGTGACCTTCCATCACATCCAGGACCTTGTGCAGGTTGTCGGCAAACGGACCGTAGACGGCAGCCTGGAAGCGCAAGCGGAGCGGCTCACCAGCTTCCTGCAGAAAGTAGGCGAGCTTCTGGATCTCCAGCTGCGTGCAGCGGTAGTCCAGAGTTGCGTAGCGGGACATCAGTTGGAGGATCAACGCGCGGCTCGAGGTCATCTTCGGCGGCGCCGTTCCCACTGGCTGCTCAGCGATCTCCGGTGTCTCGCCCGGCGAATAGAGGAACACTTCTAGCTGGGGGGCTTGACGCAATGCCTCCTCGATCACGGGGCGCACTTGCGCCCACCGAAGTCCGCCGTTTCCGCAGCCCAGTGGCGGAATCGCGATCGACCGGATGTTGCGAGCACGCACCTCGTCGACCAATGCGGCCATGCCGAACCGGATGTCCTCGAGTCGCGACTTGCCCCGCCAGTCCTTCTTCGTCGGGAAGTTGACGAGGAAGCGAGGGTTGTTGAGCGCGTTGGTCGTGAAGACGAACATCTTGCCTAGCTGCACCTCACCACGACGGCAAGCCTTCTCGTAGGCCTTGAAGTTGTCGGGGAACGCCTTCTTGAACTGCAAGGCAATGCCCTTGCCCATCACGCCAGCGCAGTTGACCGTGTTGACGAGGGCTTCAACGTCGGCGTCGAGCAAGTTGCCGCGGGCGATGGTGATCACGGGTGGTTCAGTAATACCATGCAGGCCGTACGACTACAGCGGGATGATTCAGATCTCGGTACTTGGCAAGTAGGGCACGGACCCGGGCTTCAGCGGTTGGGTTCACGACCGCGATCTCATGGAAGAGACCCCAAGCCACCTGTCCGTGCACCAAGAACTCGGCCTGCTTGCGGTTCTGGCGCTCGGGATCCGCCAGGGTCCTGTTCCATGTGTTGGCGTAGATTGTGGCCCAGTCGAGTCCATCAAGGTCGCCAAGCACCGACGTCCACTTGACGTACGCAGCGAGGCTGTGGCGATCCGTAAACGCGTACTGCTGCCCCGCACCAACGACGGCCTCGACAGTTGAGACGAGGTAGACGAGAGGCTCCTGACCCTCGGTGTAGCCAGGTACTCTCCCCGTCTTCAGGTTGAGCAACATGACGGACCTTGGACCCAGATAGAAGCTGGCGTAGTCGCCGACGAAGCCGCCCCGGCCGCATGGCACTGTCAGCGGCCGACGATTCTGCTGGACGTTGGGGCGATGGATGGAACGAAAGGGCAGCCCGTCGTTCGGGGCGCAGTTCGGGGCATGCAACGCGCCTCGGCGAACTATCGTCTCAAGGCTCTCGATGTGCAGCAGCCGGAAGATTGGCGTTGGACGCGGGCACTTCATGGCAAGGGGGACGGCGCCGGGGATAGCATGGCCTGCATGGACGAGCAAGCCGCTCGACCAGCCATCGAGGCGGTTGATGTCGGGGATGTCGTCCGGTTGCCCATCAGCGTCGCACAGCAGTGGGAGTCGCGTCCACGCCGCCGACTAGTTTGGTGGACGCGTCATGGTCTCGGCCGTGGGGCAGGCCGTCGCCTAGAAACACAAGATCACTCGGCAGTCGACGAGTGTCGTCCCATCGTTACGATCCTGGTCGCCCCGCCGAAGGAACGTCACTCAGCGCCCCTCGTCGTCGCCCGTCATGAGCGATCCCAACCTCTCGTCCTTCCTCTGGTCCGTCGCCGACCTGCTTCGTGGGGACTACAAGCAGTCCGAGTACGGCAAGGTGATCCTGCCGTTCACCGTACTCCGCCGCCTCGACTGCGTGCTGGCGCCGACCAAGGCCGCGGTGCTCACCGAGCTGCAAACCCGCACGAAGGCGAAGGTGAACCCCGAGCCGTTCCTGCTCCGCAAGGCTGGGCAGCACTTCTACAACACGTCGCCGCTCGACCTGAAGAAGCTTGTCGGCGACCAGGACCACATCGGCGAGAACCTGCGCGCCTACCTGCAGGCATTCTCACCGACGGTGCGCGACATCTTCGAGCACTTCGACTTCCACACGCAAATCGACCGGCTCGCCAAGTCGAACCTGCTCTACCTCGTCACCGAGAAGTTCGCCAACGTCGACCTGCACCCTGCCACGGTCAGCAACGCTCAAATGGGACTCGTCTTCGAGGAGCTGATCCGCAAGTTCGCGGAACTATCCAACGAGACCGCCGGTGAGCACTTCACACCACGCGAAGTCATTCGCCTGATGGTGAACCTGCTGTTCGTCGAGGACGACGACGCGCTGGCCAAGCCCGGTGTGGTGCGCTCGCTCTACGACCCGACGGCGGGCACGGGGGGCATGCTCTCGGTCGCGGGCGAACACCTCGCAAGCCTGAATCCGGACGCGCGACTCGTCATGTACGGACAGGAGCTCAACCCCGAGTCCTACGCCATCTGCAAAGCGGACATGCTCATCAAGGGGGAGGACATCGCCAACATCGTGTTCGGCAACACGCTGTCGGCCGACGGGCTTCCGGGCAAGTACTTCGACTACATGCTCTCCAATCCACCGTTCGGCGTGGAGTGGAAGAAGATCGAGCGCGAGGTCCGCAAGGAAGCCGAAGAGAAGGGCTTCGACGGTCGCTTCGGTCCTGGCTTACCGCGCGTAAGCGACGGTTCGCTGCTGTTCCTGATGCACCTGCTCTCCAAGATGCGCCCCGCCAAGGACGGCGGCAGCCGCTTCGGCATCGTGCTCAACGGCTCGCCCTTGTTCACAGGCGGTGCCGCCTCGGGCGAGAGCGAGATCCGCCGCTACGTGCTCGAGAACGACCTCGTCGAGGCGATCATCGGCCTGCCGGTGGACATGTTCTACAACACGGGGATCAGCACCTACGTGTGGATCGTGAGCAACCGAAAGCCTGCGGCGCGCAAGGGCAAGCTGCAGTTGATCGACGCGAGCGCCTTCTGGCAGAAGATGCGGAAGAGCTTGGGCAGCAAGCGAAAGGAGTTGAGCGATCAGCACATCGACGACCTCACGCGCATCTTCGGCGAGTTTCGCGAAGTGACGCGCGAAGGCGTGCCGACCAGTCGAATCTTCGCGAACGAGGTGTTCGGCTACCGCACGATCACAGTCGAAAGACCCGAGCGTGACGCGAAGGGCAAGGTCGTGATCGGCACGAAGGGCAAGGGGAAGGGCAAGCCGGTCCCCGATGCGAACCTGCGCGACACCGAGAACGTGCCTCTGCGTGAAGACGTCGATGTCTACTTCGCGCGCGAGGTACTGCCGCACGCGCCCGACGCGTGGATCGACGACGAGAAGACGAAGGTCGGGTACGAGATTCCGTTCAACCGGCACTTCTACGTCTTCAAGCCGCCGAGGCCGTTGGCGGAGATCGACAAGGACCTGAAGGTCGTCACCGATCGGATCCTGCAGATGATCGGGGGGCTGTCGAAGTGAGCCCCGCGGTATCCGAAGTATAAGGCCAGCGGAGTGGAGTGGCTTGGCGAGGTGCCGGTGCATTGGGATGTTAGGCGATTCCAGAGGTGCGTTTCAGTGGCTGAAGGGCAGGTGGATCCTGAAGACCCTGCCTACGCATCGATGACTCTGGTCGCCCCGAATCACATAGAGTCAGGCACAGGTCGCCTGCTTGGAACCGAAGCGGCTTCCGAGCAGGGAGCGGAGAGTGGCAAGTACCTGTGCGGTGCAGGTGACGTGGTGTACAGCAAGATTCGGCCTTCGCTGAGGAAGGCGTGCATTGTCCCGTGGGAATGCCTCTGCAGCGCGGACATGTACCCATTGCGGGGGCACTCCGGATTGACGAACGCGTTCCTGCTTTGGGTGATCCTATCGGAGCAGTTCTCGGCACTGGCTGTTCTTGAGTCGCAGCGAGTCGCCATGCCCAAGATCAATCGGGAATCGCTGAAGGATGTGCAGGTCACGTTGCCGCCACGGCCTGAGCAGCTCGCCATTGCCGCCTTCCTCGACCGCGAGACCTCGAAGATCGACGATCTCATCGCGGAGCAGGAGCGACTGGTCGATCTGCTGAAGGAGAAGCGGCAGGCCGTGATCTCCCACGCGGTCACCAAGGGCTTGTACCCCGATGCGCCGATGAAGCCGTCGGGCGTTGAGTGGCTTGGGGACGTGCCGACGCATTGGGAGGTAAAGCCGATTCGCAAAGCGGCGAAACTGGAATCGGGGCACACTCCGAGTCGGTCGCATCCGGAGTACTGGCTGAACTGCACGGTCCCATGGTTCACGTTGGCCGACGTGTGGCAGATTCGCGAGCAAGGCGCAGACTACATCCACAAGACGAAGGAGATGGTCAGTGAGGCGGGACTGGCCAACTCTTCCGCACGTCTCCTACCCAAAGGAACCGTAATGCTGTCGCGGACAGCATCCGTTGGGTTCTCGGCGATCATGGGAGTCGACATGGCGACCACGCAGGACTTCGCCAACTGGGTGTGCGGCCCGTCATTGAAACAGGAGTTCCTGCTCCAGGTCCTGAGGTCAATGCGGACCGATTTCGATCGCATGATGATGGGTTCGACGCACAACACCATCTACATGCCGGACATTCAGGCCCTGCGGTTCGCCTTGCCGCCCAAGCCTGAGCAGGAAGCCATCACCGACTTCGTCGCAAGCGAAACCGCGAAGATCGACACGCTCGCTGCAGAAGCCGAGGACGCTACCAACCTCCTCCAAGAACGCCGCACCGCCCTGATCTCCGCCGCCGTCACCGGTCAGATCGACGTGCGCGGGCTTGCCGCCGTCGAGGTCGCATGAGCGTCCACAAGGAGATCGCCTTCGAGACCGAGGTCTGCGCGCACCTGGCCGCGAACGGCTGGCTCTACACCGACGGCGATGCCGCGCAGTACGACCGCGCTCGCGCCCTGTTCCCCGCCGACGTGCTCGCCTGGGTCAAAGCCACGCAGCCTGCGACGTTCGATGCCCTGACCAAGAACCACGGCGCCAAAGCCGCCGAAACCCTGCTCGACCGCCTGCGCGCCCAGATCGACCAGCGCGGCACCCTCGACGTGCTTCGTCACGGCATCGAGATGCTCGGCCTCAAGAAGGAGATCAAGCTCGCCGAGTTCAAACCGGCACTAGCCATCAACCCCGAGATCCTTGCCCGCTACGCCCACAACCGCCTCCGCGTCGTGCGCCAGGTGCACTACTCACTCCACAGCGAGAACTCGATCGACCTCGTCCTGTTCCTGAACGGCGTGCCCGTCGCCACCGTCGAGCTGAAGACCGACTTCACCCAGATTGTTCAGGATGCCATCGACCAGTACCGTTTCGACCGCCTGCCCCGCTCCAAGAGTCAGGCTTGGGAGCCGCTGCTGACGTTCCCGAACGGCGCCCTCGTGCACTTCGCGGTCAGCAACCGCGAAGTCCACATGACGACGCACCTCTACGGTCCCGCGACGGCGTTCTTGCCGTTCAACCAGGGCGACCGGGGTGGTGCAGGTAACCCCGTCAACACGAAGGGCGGGCACCGCACCGCTTACCTGTGGGAGCAGGTGTGGGCACGTGAAGGCTGGCTCGAGATCCTCGGCCGATACCTGATCGCGCGGCGGGATCCGAAGAAGCAGATCACGGCCGTGCTGTTCCCGCGGTTTCACCAGCTCGATGTCACCAGGAAGCTGCAGCAGGCAGTGCTTAAGGACGGCCCCGGCACGAAGTACCTCGTCCAGCACTCGGCTGGGTCGGGCAAAACCAACTCGATCGCTTGGACCGCCTACTTTCTCGCCGAGCTACACGATGCCGAGCACAAGAAGATGTTCGACACGGTGCTCGTCGTCTCCGACCGCAACGTCATCGACGCCCAGCTGCAAGAGGCACTGTTCGACTTTGAACGCACGACCGGCGTTGTCGCCACCATCAGGGGCGAGAGCGGCAGCAAGAGCGGCGAACTCGCTGCGGCCCTGTCGGGTGCGAAGAAGATCGTCGTGTGCACGATCCAGACCTTCCCCTTCGCCCTGGAGGAGGTGCGGAAGCAGGCCTCAACCAACGGCAGGCGGTTTGCCGTGATCGCCGACGAAGCGCACAGCTCGCAGACCGGCGAGGCGGCCTCGAAGCTCAAAGCGGTACTCAGCCCCGAGGAACTGGCGGAACTCAGCGACGGCGGTGAGGTGAGCACCGAGGACGTGCTCGCCGCCCAGATGTCCGCACGCGCCGAGGATCGCGGCATCACGTTCGTTGCCTTCACCGCCACGCCGAAGAACAAGACGATCGAGATCTTCGGTACCCGGCCCGACCCGACGCGCAAGCCGGCGCCGGACAACGTGCCGGTGCCATTCCACGTCTACTCGATGCGGCAGGCCATCGAGGAGAAGTTCATCCTCGACGTGCTGCAGAACTACACAACCTACAAGCTCGCGTTCCGACTTGCCCACGAGGGCAAGGAAGTCGACGAGACGCAAGTCGAACGGAGCGCTGCCCTGAAGCGCATCATGGGCTGGGTCCGACTGCACCCCTACAACATCGCGCAGAAGGTGCAGGTCGTCGTCGAGCACTTCCGTGCGCACGTGGCACCGCTGCTCGGCGGCAAGGCGAAGGCCATGGTCGTGGTCGGCAGTCGCCAGGAGGCCGTGCGCTGGCAGCTCGCGATCGACAAGTACATCCGCGAGCGCGGGTATGCGATCGGCACACTGGTGGCGTTCTCGGGCGAAGTGCTCGACAAGGAGTCGGGGCCGGATCCGTTCACGGAGCAGAGCAAGGCACTCAATCCGCGGCTGCACGGCCGCGACATCCGCGAAGCGTTCGCTGGTGGCGACTACCAGATTCTGCTCGTCGCCAACAAGTTCCAGACCGGCTTCGACCAGCCGCTGCTGTGCGGCATGTACGTCGACAAGCGGCTCGCGGGCATCCAGGCGGTGCAGACTTTGTCGCGCTTGAACCGCGCGCATCCGGGCAAGGACACCACCTACGTGCTCGACTTCGTCAACGACCCGGCGGAGGTTCTGGCCGCATTCAAGACCTACTACGCGACGGCCGAGCTGTCGGAGACCACGGACCCGAACCTCGTGTTCAACCTGCGCGCCAAGCTGGATGCGGCGGGTCACTACGACGACTACGAGGTGGAGCGGGTGGTCGTGGTGGAACTCGATCCGCGGGCCAAGCAGGGCGATCTCGTGGCTGCGCTGGAGCCGGTGCAGGACCGCGTGATGAAACGCTACAAGGCAGCGCAGGAGGCGGGGCGCGCGTCGAGGGCACGGGGTGACGAGCCAAGCGCGAAGGCCGCGCATGATGAGCTGGAGGCGCTGCAGCTGTGGAAGACCGACATGGGGGCCTTCGTGCGTCTCTATGCGTTCCTGTCGCAGATCTTCGACTACGGCAGCACCGCGATCGAGAAGCGGGCGATCTTCTACAGGCGGCTGCTGCCGCTGATGGAGTTCGGCCGGGAGCGCGAGGGTATCGATCTGTCGAAGGTGCAGCTGACGCACCACGCGCTGAAGAACCGCGGCGAGCAGGTGATGGAATTGGGTGGTGATGGGCCGAAGCTCGAGCCCATCGCGGAGGCCGGTAGCGGCAGCGTGCGCGAGAAGGAAAAGGCGTTGCTGGCCGAGATCATCGCGAAGGTGAACGAGCTATTCGAAGGCGAGGTCACCGACGAGGACAAGCTGGTCTACGTGAACCAGGTGATCCGCACCAAGCTGCTCGAATCGTCGACGCTGCAGATGCAAGCCGCGAACAACACGAGGGAGCAGTTTGCCACTTCGCCGGACCTCGGCAGCGAACTGCTCAACGCGATCATGAGCTCACTCGACGCGCACACGGCGATGAGCACCCAGGCGTTGAACTCCGAAACCGTTCGGTTCGGGATGATGGACATCCTGCTCAACCACGCGAAGCTGTACGACGCGTTGCGGGCCAAGGCGGCGCCGTAGGGCAGTCCCTGTTCCCACCAGCGGCTTCCGGATGCTCGGGACTCTGTTCAACTTCCCCTTTTCGCCACGGCCTGATATACTCACTCACCACTGTGAGCAAGAACAAGCCTGCCAGGGTCGACCCCGATTCCGCAAGCGCTCAGCCCGTCAGCGTGTCTGTGCTCACGCCACCCGTCCTGCTTCAAACCTATGACGACGTGGAATGGGAGCGGTTTGTGCTTGAATGGGTAGAAGGAGCAACGCCCGCCTATGTGCACCTGGATCGTATCGGTGGATCCGGGGACAAGGGCAGGGACATCGTTGCATACACGGGCGCGCCCAATACACTCTGCGATCTGGACGTCTTTCAGTGTAAGCACTATGCTCACCCCCTCATGCCAAGCGATATCTGGCGAGAGCTGGGCAAGCTGTGCGTATACACGCATCGAAGCGACTACCGCGTCCCGAGGCATTACCGGATCGTTGCCCCACGAGGAGTTGGCGGATCGCTCGGAGACCTACTGACGAAGCCAGACCAAATCAGACAGGGGTTGATAGATAACTGGGATGCGAAGTGTCGGGACCACATCACTGGTGGCAAGCCCATCTCGTTGGAAGGTCCTCTACTTGATTACGTGCGGGCATTCGATTTCACCATTCTTGGCTATGTTCCCGTCAACCAGCTACTTGAGCAACATAGACGCACTCGACACTGGCACACACGTTTCAAGCGTGATTACCCGGCTCGTCCTGCCGCAGGGAATCCGCCAGAGCAAGTGCAGACGATCGAACTGCGGTATGTTCGCCAGCTCCTGGACGCCTACGGCCAGCACACCAGCACGCTCATTGACGATGTCGCCGGCCTGAGCGTGCATCCGCGCTTATCCGAGCACTTTCGCGGGTGCCGAACGGACTTCTTTATGGCGGATGGATTGAATCGCTTCTACCGCGACCAATTCCCCGAAGGGGCGTTCGAGCACGTTAAAGATCAGGTGCACCAGGGCGTCCGCAACACCGTGCTTGCTACGCACGCCAATGGTTATGTCAGGGTCTGCGCAACGCTCGCGCAGGCGGCCGGACTGCCTCTAGCACAAACCGAATATGTGTATTGCGTCCAGCCCGGCGACAAATCGGGGCTGTGCCACCACCTAGCCAACGACGATCGAGTCCAATGGGTGCAGCCGTGAGCATTCCGCACTTTGCTCCCGACGCTTGGCGGTTTGTCTTCAATACGCCGCTGGAATGCGGCTTGCGATGCGCTGCTCTCCTCCTTGCCACGTACCCAACGCGCTGCGATCTTCAGCGGCTGGTGCAGTACGAGTATCTTCTTGTCCATTCCGGTGATGTGCGCGAAGGACCACCGAGCCTCCACCCTGCAGGCCCTCACAGATCAGGCGAACTCCTCGTGCGGCGCGCACTTGTTGAGCGCGGAATTCTGTTCATGATGTCGAGGCAAGTGGTGTGTCGAGACCTCTTGCCACAGGGCATCGTCTATGTGGCGGGAGATTTTGCATTGCCCCTGTTTGACGCGATGGAATCCAAGTACACGCGCAGTCTTAGAGAGCGAGCCAAGTGGGTTGCCGGACAGTTCGGCAGCCTAAGCGACAAGGCGCTAGATCGATTCATGCAAGACAATTGGTCTAGCTGGGGATCTGAGTTCACGAGAGAGGCTCTCGTGCGAGGGAATGAGAGATGAGGTCGCTCGGTTTCACCATTATTAGGGTTGTCGTCCAAGGACCAGGCAAGTCGGACGCAGTGCTAGAGTTCGCGCCGGGGCTCAATGTCGTTGCTGGTGCATCCAATACTGGCAAGACGTACGCTTGGCAACTGATCGATTTCATGTGTGGAGCTTCCAGGCCGCCCAAGACAGTTGCGCTCTCCGGCGGGTACTCTTACGCGATGATAGAGGTGCGGCCCGCTGCCGGCGGCGTGCTGACGCTTCGGAGGGCCTTGGCCGGTGGTGCTGCCTTGGCCTATGCGGTGCCAATCGATGGTGTGACGGGTGGGACAGCATCCGAAACGCTTTCTGAACAGCATTCAGCTCAGAATCCTCTTACCATATCCGGACGCTTGCTTCTCCTTTCGGGGTTGGAGGAAAAGCAGATTCGACAAGACGCTTTTGGCAAGAAGCGATCACTTTCCTTTCGTGACGTAGCATGGCTTGCTTTCGTGGATGAAGAAAGAATCATTGCAGAGCGCTCTCCGGCGCTTTCCGAACAGGTCATCGCACAAACCGAAAAGAAATCCGCATTCGGACTATTCCTAACCGGATCGGATGATTCTGCCATAGTAGCTCAGGAGTCCGCCAAAGATCGCAAGGCGCGCCTTGCATTGGAGATGTCGCTGTTGACGGAACTTATCGATGACCGGGAAACCAAGTTTCGGACATACGCAGTGAATATGGAGCAGTTGGCCAAACAGCGAGAACGGATCGCGGCTGAGGTTCAGGAGGCAAGCGGGCTGCTCGCCGCTCAACAGAGCGAGCTTGACGATGTCGCTGCGACGCGCGATCGCGCCTGGTCTCAGCTCCAAGCGATCAAGTCCAAGCGCATCTTCGTGACCGAACAGATCAAGAGACTCGAACTTCTGGAACTGCATTACGCCTCGGACAAAGCGCGGCTTGAGTCGGCTCTGGAGGCTGGGGAATTCTTTGAGCGCTTGCCGACTGGGGATTGTCCTGTGTGCGGGCACCGTGCGGAAACTGGTGCCGACGCAAGTGCCAGTGACCAGCGTCTTCAGGAGTTTCATAGAGCCTGTGCCGCAGAGATCGACAAGATCCGTGCGCTTAGCTGCGATCTTGGCGCGACACTCACGGCAATGAAGGGCGAGGATCAGGATTACGAGCGAGAGCAAGGGCGATTGATGGCGCTACTTGCGCGGGCGAATGCCGCTATTACCGGGTTACTTGACCGGAGAGTCAGTGCCGCCGATGCTCAGCTGTCTCAGTTGCTCGGCCAACAGGCATTCCTCTCAGAGGCAGCGTTTGCTGCTAACGAAGTGCTGGACTTAAAGGACCGCTATTCAGTGGCCGAACAGCAAAGCAAGCTCAAGCCCGCGAAAGGCAAGATCGCTCAAAAGTTAGGGGCCGCGGGCATGACCGATTTCTGCAATGTGGTTGGGGAGACACTTCGAGCGTGGAGGTTCCCGTTCGAGGGCAATGTGTCGTGGGCAGACCGTGAGTTTGACCTGGTAATTGGAGGCGAGAATCGCGGCAGCATGGGCAAGGGATACCGCGCCGTGACACACGCAGCATTTACGGTTGCGCTGATGCGATACTGCCGCGCGAAACGGTTGCCTCATCCTGGCGTTGTTGTGATCGACTCGCCACTCAATCCTTTCAAGGGGGCCGACAAGGACGGTGATGAGCGTGTCAATACCGAGGTTCAGGAAGCCTTCTACGCAGATCTAGCCGCTGACATTTCGGGCGATCAGGTGATTGTGTTCGAAAACACTGAGCCTCCGCAATCTCTGAAGGCGAAGATGAAATACACGCATTTCTCTGGCAACCCTGCAAGTCCTAGGGTCGGGTTCTTCCCCGGGCAATCGCCGCCTGCACCGGGCCCTTTGCCCTCATGAGGATATGGACGAGCGGGGCGGATTCGGCGTGGCCTGGTGGATGGCCGAGCATAGCCGCGGCAGCCAGTGCCCTGCCGAAGGTGTAGCTGGACCACCCGCGGGTCGGGCAAGCGGGACCACCTCGAGATCGGGCATCCGCGACCAGTCGCCCTGGTGAAGGGTCGCCGAAGTCTTGCTCGTGGACTCGTAGACGCAGGTCTTGCTGCCGGTCAGCGCAACCATTTGCCAGAGGGACCCTCTTCGCGTTCGGGTCGGACCTTGGCATCAGCCAAGCACGTCAGCGATGACCGCCTGGATGCGATCAAGCGCCACACGCAGCCGCCCACGTTCGCGCTCGCTGCTCTGGACTGCCGCCACGATCCCGGCGATGCCGTCCACGTGCGCGTTGTCGACCTTCCGCGGCCGTCCCCGTCCTCGCTTCGCCCAGGTGCCGCTCGTCGACTTCACGTTGTAGACGAGCCCCACGGTGCACCCGACCTTCTTCGCAATGTCGGCTGCGCTCATACCGGTGTTGAGTAGATCGCGGACTTGACTGGACTTGGATGCCATGCCGCGCATCTGACCGAACGGGTCACGTCGGGTCAATCAATCCGCGAGAGGATTCGGTCAGCCTTGGGCACGCTCGCTGTTAGGACGCTCAACTTGGCGACGCCAATCGAGTGCTGCCCATTCTTCTGCCGCTTGCCAGCAGCTGCCCATGCCGGGGCGCCGGGGCCATTGTAGACCTCGTCGATTCTGCCGTCGGCGGACAGCTTCAGGACCAGCAGGTAGTCCGGTTCGCTCCGAAGACCGACGGACCTGCCCTGTGTCGTCTTGAGCTGTACGAGCCTGCCGTCATTGGCCTTTGCGTCGTGTTTCGCCGTGATCATCGACAGGAGTGTCAGGCCGTACTTCTCGGCTGCCAACACCTCCCCGATGCTGCCGACGAGGTGGCCGTCGAGCGTGAACCTGCCCCCCGGAAGACCTGCTCGAGCTGGGCCACCAGGCCGCAGAGTTGCTTTACGACAGCGGGGATGGCGGCATTCGAACGTCGCGCGGTCAGCGTCTTGGTCATGCCGACCTATCGGCAGTCTGCGGCGTTGGCCTGGGCTTGCCTGCGCCTGCCCCATTTCCTGGCGAATGCGCTGCCACGTTCTCCCGTCGAACGCCGACGTTCGAGCACACGAATGAACCACTGGCTGCCGACCGACGCGCCCCGCGGGTGCGACTGTAGAGGGCCGGGGTATCAGGACCACCCTCGGCTCACCCAAGCGGGACCGCTGGGTTCGGGCATCCGGGACCACCCGGGTTCGGGCAAGCGGGACCACATGAGATCGGGCAAGCGGGACCAGTGGGGTTCGGCCAAGCGGGACCACCTGCGGGTCGGCCAAACGGGACCACCTCGAGATCGGGCATCCGGGACCAGTCGCCCTGGTGAAGGGCGTGCATCCTCCGGTCACCAAGTGACCAACGGAGGATCGATTGACCGCCCGGAGCGTGGAGATGCACCGACTGCAGGAGTTCGTTCGACTACACCGCCTCGACACCAGCGCCCGCGAGGTGTGCCGCCTGCTCGGCATGGGGCGCTCGACGGAATGGCACTACCGGCGGCGGCTGAGGGACGCCGGGCTGCTGGTTGGGGACGCCGATGACCTGCCGCCGTTGGAGGTGATCAAGGCGGCGGTGACCAAGGCCGTGGCCGACGCCGTGGCGCAGCAGGAGATCTCGTCGGTCGAGCCGTGGCGCGCGCACATCGTGCCGATGGTCGAGCGCGGCGCCGGGCCGCGCGCGATCCGCGACTGCCTGCGGCTGCAGCATCCGGACTTCACGTGCAGCGAGTCGGCGATGAAGCGATTCGTCGCTCGGCTGCGCCGCGAGCGCGGCATCACCGCCGCCGACGTGGCGATCCCGGTCGAGACCGACCCTGGCGAAGTCGCCCAGGTCGACTTCGGCTACGTCGGCAAGATCTACGACCCGGCGGTCGGCCACCGTCGCAAGACGTGGGTCTTCGTGATGACGCTCGGCTTCTCGGCGTCGGCCGTTCGCCTGCCTCGTGCACGACCAGTGCGTCGAGACCTGGCTGCGCTGCCACATCCTCGCGTTCGAGCACTTCGGCGCCGTGCCGGCAGTGGTCGTGCCCGACAATCTGAAGGCCGCGGTCGTGCGCTGCGCGTTCGCTGTCGACGGCGAGAGCACGCTGAATCGCAGCTACCTCGAACTGGCCCGCTACTACGGCTTCCTGGTCGATCCGACGCCACCGCGCAGCCCCGAGAAGAAGGGCAAGGTCGAGGCGGGCGTGAAGTACGTGCAGACGAGCTTCATGGCGCCGCGCGATCTCAACGAGCTCGGGGTCGAGGGCGCAGCCCAAGCCCTGATGCAGTGGCTCCGCGAGGTCGCCGACGTCCGCATCCACGGCACGACACGGGAGCGGCCGATCGATCTTTTCGAGCGCGAGGAGAAGCAGGCGCTCAGGGAGCTGCCGCCGGTGCGCTTCGAGATCGTGGTCTGGAAGCAGGCCAAGGTGCACCCCGACGCCCACGTCGTCTTCGCCAAGCGGATGTACTCGGTGCCGTTCCGCCTGATCGGGCAGACGGTGTGGATTCGCGCCACCGCCCGTTCGCTCGTGATCTTCGCCAACGACGAGCACGTCGCCACGCACTCGTGCATCGGCAAGGGGCACCGCAGCACGATCGAGAGTCACCTGCCACAGGAACGCGCCCCGTGGCGTCATCGCAGCCAGAGCTTCTGGCAGGCCCGCGCCCAGACGCTCGGCGACGACGTCGGCAAGCTCGTCGAGACGATCTTCGCCGGCCAGGTCGGCCTGTCGAAGCTCCGCGTCGTGCAGTCGATCGTCACGCACCTCGAGCCGTTCCCCGAAGAGCGCCGCAATGCCGCATGCCGACGCGCCTTCGAGTTCGGCAACCACACCTACCAGGGCATCAAGCACATCCTGTTGAAGGGGCTCGATCGCGAGCCGCTGCCCTCTGCCCAGGAGCCGAAGTTCGGCACGCTCGACAAGCCCCGCTTCTCGCGCTCGCCGTCCGAGTTCGCACTGTCCAACCGCAAGGAGAACAACACATGGGAGTCGCCGACGATCTCGTCCCCGTCTTGAAGAAGCTGCGCCTGTCCGGCGTGCTGCAGAGCCTCGAGCTGCGCAACCGCGAAGCCACCGACGATGGCCTCGCGCACACCGAGTACCTCTTCCGTCTGCTGCACGACGAAGTCGACCGCCGCGAGAGCAAGCAGCTGTCGCTACGGCTGCGTCGCGCGAGCTTCGAGGGCATGAAGTCGATCGAGGACTTCGACTTCCAGTTCAACCCCAACGTGCCCAAGGCCAAGGTGCTCGACCTGGCCACCTGCCAGTTCGTCGAGCGCCGCGCCAACGTGCTGATCATCGGCCAGACCGGCGTCGGCAAGTCGCACCTCGCACAGGCACTCGGACACCGAGCCTGTCGCGCCGGCTACAGCGCGCTCTATATCGCTGCCCACGACCTGCTCACGCAGCTGCGCGCATCGCGGGCAGACCAGAGCTATGAGCGAAAGCTCGCGCGCTTCACCGCGCCGGAGCTGTTGATCATCGACGACCTCGGCCTGCGGCCGCTCAGCGGCGACGAGCCGCTCGACGTCTACGAGGTCATCCGCAGGCGCTACGAGCGCGGCGCGATGATAGTCACGTCCAATCGCGCCATCGAGGAATGGCACCCACTGTTCGGCGACGCCCTGCTGGCCAGCGCCGCGATGGACCGACTGCTGCACCACGCGCACGTGATCGACATCGAGGGTGAGTCGTACCGCAATCCCAAGAGCGGCAAGCGATCGCGCGCATGATTCTCTCAGCGGCGGCCCGCCACGATGCCCCAGGATCGACGATCGTCAGCGTGCTTGACCTGTGGGACATCCCCCGAGACCGATCTCTCCGTCAGCAAACACCCCTCAGGATTCCGCTGCCGAAACGCGTCATCACGACCGACGACAAGTGACCCACGCCGACAATCGATTCCTCGCTACAGGCCTCGCGACAGCCGACGCGCTAAAAACGTGGTCCCGCTTGCCCGAACCCGAGGTGGTCCCGCTTGCCCGGTCCTTGACATGCGACTAGACGCTTAATCGCACACCGACGGAGAGTCCCCGCGACATTCCCTGCCCCCAGGTTCCCCGGTCACCACAGCACCTCGGGGCCACGCGGAGGGTAAGCTAGTGCGAGTACTGTCACTTCGATCGCTGAACTCGCGCTCTCGCGCTCGCGTAGCTCGTCGCCGCCTCTCCGTCACGCTAAGCGACGCAGCGCCGAGCCCGTCGGCCGCTTACCTTCGATCGGCAGGCCAGCTTGGCGCCGGCTGCGTCACCGCCGGTCGGCGCCGCCAGGCGCCGTCGCCACTGGTAGAGGGTTGGCACCGACAGGCTGATCCGCGCACCGTTACCTGATCCACGTCGCCGGCCACATCCTCGGCCGCATCTTGTTCGCGTTGTTCGGCGTGGGAACTCCGCGAGGGCTGCAGGGGCTTTCGCGCTCGCTTCGCGATCACTTGGCGGCCATCCTTGCCTTCTGGGCGACGATCTGTCGCATCATGTTGTCGGCGGCGACGAAACTGAGTGGCGGAGACCGTCGTCCTGTCGACTTCGGTGCCGGATCGCAACTCTCGCCGGCGGTGATGAACTCGCCCCTTCCTCAACGGCCTGCTAATAACGCTCATCTCCCCAAGACAGACCTCTTAAGGTCTTCAGTTTCCGACACAGACAGAACCCCACCCTGGCCTTTGCTTCCCGGCGCACCAGCACTCATCTTCCAGGCCAAGTAGCCAAGCATGAACTTTTGCCCCGGAGGCGCAGTAACGGTGATACTACCATCAGCAACGCTTGTGTCCGCTCCTTCGGCGCTGAGTTTCTGTTTCAGCACGCTAGCACTTGCATCAAGGCTCAGCCTCTTGTCAGTGGTGAATGTGTAGCGTATTCCGGTCGCCATCAGGACCTTGCAGATCAGAATGTTGCCCGGATCCTCGAGTTTCCTCCGGCACTCCACTTTCATTGTCTCTATGAAGCTCTCAGCTAGAACTTCCCCGATCTCCTGTACCGATGGATCCACGAATTCAAGATCGTACTTCCAATCACTAGTCGCACCAATCGTTGAGCCGATGTCGACCAACTTCCCCGACAACTGTAGGGTCAAGCCCCGCTTACTTGTACTCTCGACCCTGACTTTGACAATTGCCGCCGGCCTTGCTGCGGGAAACGTCTCGGGCGTCGGGTGGGTTGCCGAAGTCAAACAATCCACGGGAGCAAAAACGGTCCGCTCTACTACATCACCCAGTTGCTCATTTCGTTCCATCCGAATCAGGGTCCCAACGCACCCTACGCTCGAGGTCACTACTGTGAACGGCACCATCTTTAGCTGCCGCACTTGAACAACGATTCCCTCTGGATCAACAGCGGGAGGACTGGAACATCCCCCAGCCACCAACATAGCGATCATAAACCAACGCAGACAACTCGTAATCATGTCTTGCTCCGTTACTTCTTCAACTGATCTTTCACGACAGAGATGACGAAACTATCCCTTAACGCCACCACCAAGGGTTTCTGACTCGGGAATCTCAACTGTTTAGTGAGATCTCCGAGCTTCTTCTCCAACATTGGGCCAAGCTCTCCAGCGGTTATGACGTGGTCTCCATCTGTGTCCGCAGCCCCAGCCAGGCAATTCAGCAACGCGTACGTGAAAAGCCCGTTACCGAGCTTCTCCGACTCGTAGGATAGTTCATCGGCATGAGAACTCAGAATGACGGCATCGGCGCACGTCACTAGCTCTCGAACGTGGTCCGCTGACAACTGACCAGACCGACATGCATCGATGATGAGTATTCGTCGCGAGTATGGTGCCAGACTTAGCGCACTCTTGAGATCAGCAACTGATATAGCAGTATCTTGCAGACTTGTCTGATCGGACGTTCGTATCGTGAAGTAGAAGCCCCCGCTGCCGGAGTACCCATGCCCACTCATGAAGACGAGAAACGTGTCTTCGGGCCCCACTCTTCTTGCTGCCTGCTCAAGAGCCTCAATCAAATCGCGCTTCTTCCAAGTGGAGTCCGCGACGGTCACAGTTAGGGACTCTGCTTGCTCCATCGATTTCCGCAAATAGTCGGCGAAGTCTTCAACATCCTTCTCAGCGTATTTTAGGAACCTGCTGTCCGCCATTCCAGCGTGAAAGTTCGCCCCGACCAAGAAGGCGCTGACCTTCCTAAGCTCCTGGCTTCGCACAACGGTCAGCTCGATGTCCAGCTCCTTGTCTCCGTCGAAAACCGTCCTTCCACGCAAGATGGTTCGACCTGGGGATACAACCAAGGGTGTTGCAGCCAAGTCTAGTCGGCAGTGTTCTTGGGTAATAAGACTAGCGCGTCGCAGACCCAACCCATCTGCCGACGCCAGTACGAACGGCTTCACAGAATGCTTGGCTATGATGTCTATAGCGAAAGTCGCATATGCGTTGTCAACAGTCACTTGACGGCGTATAAGCACTCTCCGCTGGCTCGATTGATCGATCGATACTGGGACGCTCTTCCCGTCTAGTGTTACTACTGGAAGGATCGGAAATTGGACTTTGTCGACATGGTGATCAACGCCTTGTACCAACAAGTCCACAGACTCGACTGGGACCCACCCCACTATGTCACCGCCCTCCAGATTCAGTACTTGCAGTTGGTAATAGTCGCCCAGCCAGGCTAGTACCTTGTGAATGCTGCCAGATTCGACTGTCAACAAGACCAGACCCTGTCTTGATGGAGTTGCAACGAGCGGTAAGGAACTGTTTTCGTTCTTGACACGTGCATGCCGCTCGGGGCTGAATTGATAGGGTCTTTCTGGCCGGTCTGCTCCCACTGGGACGTTGTCGACAGGCCACTCGCGAGTAACACCATGGTCATACCTTATTCGCAAGGCAATAGGGACCCCCTTTCCTCTGAAGCTCTTCTTCAATGATACTAGGAATCCGATTGCCTGAACCCGCCCCCTTTCCAAGATCGGGATCTCACAAGAGAACTTGCAGTCGCTGGTTGAACAAGAGACTGCCTTCTCTAGATTCGATTGAACAAGCGGAAACAAGGAGACGTCGGACAAGTCGCAGTTTACCTGCCCATCAAGCCGTATGTTCTCTGCAGTTGCATCTCCATCATTCCTCACGTGAAGGATTATGGCAGCTGTTTCGCGAGGGTCAAGGATGCCGTTTCCGTTGCCGAGGGAGCCGAAGTGTCCGTCATCGAGGACCTCCAGTGTATGTTCAAGCTGTGCAGGCAGCACCCGCCGGATCGCCAATAGGCGTGCGATCGGGTCCGGAGTGAACCCGTTCCCTTCCTCAATAGCGACCTCTAGGCGTGGATCACTGGAACCATCAAGGGTGGTAGGTATATCGCCTGCAAAGGAGCGTCTAATATGCGACCTAGCGGGGACGCGACCAAAGAGTATGCGGCGTCCGTCAAAGTCACGCAGGTCTGATTTGAGATTAGCGGCAACGCGGAACAAATCGCCATCTCCATCGTTATATACAGTCAGGAAGACCGTTAGCTTGCTGTTCGTAGCAAGGGAGCCGGCTAAATCCATTTGCAGTCTGGGCATCGGCGGCCTAACCATATGCTGCGGTGACGCCCAATCAACATATGCTCCATCGGGCGCTATTCCATAAATGCTTCTGTTTGATGCAAACTGAAGGTCTAACTCATCCTCGGACACCGCAACCGACACGCCAAGTTGCCGAAAGGCTGCGACTGCTGAAGCATGAACGCTCTCGGACGCAGTCTCCCTGACAACTTCCTCAAGGAACAGTCGTGCTGCCGTGGCAGACTTCGTGTTCTTCTGGTGAGCGATGCCTTCTACTAAAGTCGCAAGTGAAATAACGCTATTTGCGCGCAATGCAGGTGTCGACTTGGATTGGAGGGAGAGTCTGATGGTAGGGGCCTGCTGCCCCCGTTCCTGAATAACGTCGACAACGATCTTGCTGAGGGCTTCCGCATCGACCGCGAGCGAACCCGCCTGGAAGGCGAACGGTAGGCTTACCGAGTCCCCTGCTGTAAGAGAGAACGTGGAGGCATCGCCGGAGTCCAACTCGATGGGGGAACTACTCAGGATGCCAAGGTCCTCGGGCTCTATTGCGCCAGAAGTATGGAAGAGCCCCCGCGTATACTCGATAGGCGCCGTCACTGAGAAGCGCGCAGCGTCCACGGCGGCTGCTCCCGTAAGTAGGGCGACGTCTCCGAGGACCGCGCCTCCGACAACAACTGTATGGCCGATATCCTTTGCGACGTCGAAAGCGGTCACTCCAGCATCGGCGCTGGCGGCTCCCGTTAGGAGAACTGCGTCAATGGGTGGCAGAGCTACTGTTAGCACCATGTCCGTTAGGATTGGAAAGAGAAGTAAATTCCACGCGCCCATGCTGCGGGTCACAGGTAACAGGCCTTCAGAATTATATGCCCCGAAGAGAGGTAGGGTGTGGTCTGAAGTCAGTGCATGAAGGATTGGGAATGGCGCTTCGCCAAATCGATACCGCAGCGCTGGGATGAGACCGCTGGGAGTGGCTGCTCTTGTGAGGGTTCCCGCGACGTCGATGGCGATACTGTCAACGTTGTACTTGGAATTGTATCCTGTACGCGTCTTGTGTGTCACTCGTACTGCAGTTGCCTTGCCCACGGTGATGTACTCGCCATCTGAGGTTGGCAAAGGCGTCGAGGGCTCTAAGGTCAGCTGAGCAATGGTCTCGTACGTACTTGTGCGCTCGGTTCTGACGTAATGAACGCAGCCGGTACTGGCAAGTAGAGATAGCGTGACGGCAAGGTGCGTGCCTGGGTCTCGTCGCATGGGCGTTTGCTTGAGTGTAACCAAGGGGCTGTTTTGGGACCGCCCCCTAGCCTCGCGATTTCTAGCAGGTGTCTCCGTGAATTGCCATCCTCGAATCCCATGATCTAGTAGTTCGCCCGACTGGATGGTTCTCGTTTCCGGACCTGATGTTTTCCTCAATGTCTTGCTGTGACCTTATCAGCTATGGATTGTGTCAACGTGACCTGTACGCACTTCCTATTGTGGGTCTTGAGTAAGTTGTGCGGGTTGTTCCCGATCTCGGGCGCTGTTCATCGGCGCGCACGTGCGTCCCGGCACCGCGCGAGCCGGCGCGCAACTGGTGCACCTCGCGGGCAGCGATTTCGTGCGACTTGTCGGCCGCGACCTGGGCGCACACCTCCAGCACCTTGTCGAGATCGATGCCGTCGAGCGCGCGCAGGGACGCCAGGAACTCCGGCCCGACGCGCATGCGACGGAGCGGGTACTGCAGACGGTCACCTTCCTCGAACATGCGCGCGTACGTCTGCCGAACGCCGAGGAGGAACGCGCGTTCGGACGACAGCGGGTCGGCCGCCGACGCGACCCGACGTTCGAGCGCTTCATGGCGGTCCTCGGCGCTGCGCAGCTCCCGGCGCAGCTCCTGGGCCTGCAGCCGCAGCGTCCGGTTCTGCTCGGCGAGCTGCGCGCGATCCGCGGCCGCGGCCGCGAGTTCGTCCTCGAGCTCGCGCACGCGTGCGCGCATCCCGTCGTCCGGCTGCAGTTCTTGTTGCGCCGGCACGAATTCCTGCGCGCGCGCGGGCGCAGCGGCAGCCTGCTCCGGCCATCGGAACGGCGGACCGTCGGGAACCAGCGACGGCAGCTCGCGCGGGTCCGTCCCCAGCGCGCGCTTGATCGACAGTTCGATCTTGCGGCCGTCGCGGTCGAAGGCGACGAGCTTCACCGGCACGAGCTGGCCCATCTGCACGAAGTCCCCGACCGACTCGACGAACGTCCAGTCGATCTCGCTCTTGTGCACGAGCCCGGCCACCTGCGGCAGCAGGTCGACGAAAGCGCCGTAGTCGACGACGTTCTGCACGGCGCCCAGCACGACGTCGCCGATCTTGAGTTCGGCGAGCACGCGCTCCCATGGCGAGGGAAGCAGGCCCCTGGCGGAGAACTCCCAGGTGCCGTCGGCGCCGCAACGCAGCGGCTGGACGCGCAGGATCAACCCGACCGCGACTGCGCGCGCGAGATCGGCGAGTGGCAGGTCCGCTTGCCGCAGCACACCGACATGACCGTCGGCATCGAGCCAGATCTCCTCGCCCTCAATGCGATGCACGGTGGCCGACACGACCGCGGCCTCGGCCCGGGGCCGGTCCGCGGCTCGGCTGCGCACGGCCGCGACGATCCTGTCGAACACCGCCTCGGCTTCGACCGGCGAATGCAGGAAGAACAGCCGGTGGTCGTAGGGATCCGATCCAGTGTGTAGACCAGGCCACCAGACGCGGACCGCGCCACCGTAGACGTCGAGCCGGGGCGGCAGCGCCGCCGCGAATGCCCAGGTCGCGTCGCCGGTTTCGAGGCACACGACGTCGGCAGGGTCGCCGATTGCGGCGTCGAGCCGGGCCGGATCGATCCACGTGGAGCTGGAGCCGGGCTGGGTGGTGACGGCCACGACGGGTCGCTCGCGGTCAGGATGCAGCAGGGTCCGCACCCAGGCGCCGACATCCTGTGCTTCGAGCACGCGCATTCTCGCGATGGTAGGTCGCGTGGCGGCGGTCGCAACCAGACGGTCTCGCGCTACCCCGCTACCCCAGTGCTTCCCGCAGCACCGCGATGACACTCCGGATCGCTTGCCGAAGCCGAAGGGCTTCTACTTCCGCCTTGAGCTGCATCTGCTCGACGAGCCGCTGGACGAGCTCTCCTGGGTCATTGGTTGCGTCCACCAACTCCGGCCGCTTCGCGCGCGGCTCCCGAACCTCGGGCGCCGTCTCGCTCGATGGCCTTGCCCCAGGCACTCCTCGCCGCATCTGCAGGCGCGCGGCCGTGACCGATGCCCCGGTCACCCGGATCCTGTGCATGGATGCCTGGGCCTTGAGGTCGTCAAGCGCGATGCCTTCGTTGCTCTGTAGCGCGTGTATGCAGAATAGGATCGAGTCCTTGGCCCTCGGGAAGCGGGCGCGCAGGCGGTGGAACTCGACGTCCCAGGATGCTGGCGAAGCGACAGGCTGCTCGCTGGGCGATAGTTCCGTAGAAGTCACGTGTCCCTCGGTGCGCATCCTACCCGGTCCGACGGGTCAGGGGTCACGTCGACTGGCCGCCGCGAGACCACGAACGGGGCGGGGTGTGCGATTGTTCTGCTAGTCGCACACGGTCGCGCTGCGGCGGTCCAGCGTCGTCCTCGTCTCCTTCCGCGGGTCGGCACTCCGGACTCCGCCGACGGCAGCGCCACCATCAGCTTCCTGCCCTTCGCATGGCGACACTCTGCGAGCCGCCGCGGACGCTTCCCAGGTGGGCTTCACGCGACGCTTACCTTTCAGATAACAGGAGCGAAGGGTCTTCGGACTCGGATTCGGTCTCGCTGTCGGCTCCTGGGAGCGAGAACGACGCCACAGCCGAAGACGCTGCGTTCCTGTTCCCCAACAGTACGCGCTCTATTCATTCTTCCATTCTTCACAGTCGCCGACACAAGCTCACCGGCACAGCCGAGCGCTAATACGCCACTACCTCTCTTTCACTGCATCGCTTCCCGTCAATCCCGTGATCCTGACCCAGAGCCGTTCACTACCGCGGCGCAAGGCCCACCAAACTGTTTCGTCCAGCCGTATCTCATACACCCACGGGTACGTATACCTTTCACTGTCGTCGACCGCGTCGCCCCTTCGAACCACTAGCGCCACAGCGGCGTCTGCTTTCTCAACTTTCCCTCTTGCGATATTCAGTGCCGTCTTGCACTCCACACAACTCCAAGCCCCTATAAGACACCTCGCCTCCTTGACTCCTGCAGGAAGCTCTCTAAGCGCCAGTCGCAATTCCGCAACACCATCCACCCAACCGGCCTGTTGCGCCAATGAAAGCCAGACAGTCGTACATGCAACCGCCCCACCGACCGCGCACTTTCCAAGTTTGGCTCTGAATGTCAGCACTGGCGCGTTACGTACCCGATCGCTCACAAACAGCATCAGCATTGCACATGCCGCACCTATTGCAATAGACCAATTCGCAACTGCGAGATTACCAAAGCAACCACAATCACGAGCTACGCCAATGGTGACAACGTGTAGAACCACCAACACGCCGATGGTTACGATACCAAACATGGTGGCCACATGATGGCGCGACAACACTATCGCGCTTCCGATCCCCGTTTCCACCCAGCTTCCAACTAAGACGATGGCGTAGCGCCACCTCCATTCTAGGCCGGTCCACGCTAGTGCATCGCCGGCGATCCACGGTGCTTCAATTTTTAGCCATGCAGCGACGATTAGCATCCACCCAGCTGCGTGACGGCCAATCCGCACCGCAACTACAAACGCACTATGTTCACCGGCGCCCTTCAGAGTTCTGCATATCAACGACCACATGAGCACCATCCTCTCCATCGGTAACGACAATCTCTCCGTTGCCCGCGGCTGTGCCAGCGCCGTCCTGAGTGATGAAATACACGACGTTGACGCTACACTTCTCCTCAGGCAACCAGACCACCACTTGCCTACTGTAACTCCACGTTCTCATATGATACGACGTGGCATCAAAGTCAAGACGATAGCAACCTCGATCGTTGGTTCCACCACGAATCGCCAAGACAACCCGGCGCCGGCAGCGCGTCAGTTCCGCAGCAAGATCCATTGTTGTGCCAGCGATCCCGATGGTCACGGGAACTCGACAAATCTCACTCATGCGATATCCATACCTCTCACCCATGACGAGCGAGTATGACCCAACTTGGAGCTTCTCGCAGTGCGCGACGCCAGCCAGGGGCATCATCTCGGCAACAGTAGTGCCATCTGTTGACTCGACCTGAAGTACGATAGGTGCCTCCGGACCGATGTCTCGTACTTCGGCGAGCCTTACGGTCAATGATGCGCCATTCGTCAAGCAAACCGTAGTCTCCTCTGATTTGCTGACAACACCCCTCCATGGCACAAAAGCGGGATGCGTAACAACCAGTTCTGCGGTTTCGCCAGCATCTAGCCTCACCAAAGCCGTGCCATCTTCCCCCGTAACCGCCCGGGATTCCTGACTGTCATGTACCCGACCCGTGCTCTCTCTAACGACTACAGAGGCGCCTCTGACACCAGTTTGCTCACTTGAAGTGACGCGTACCCTGTGCCAGCTCGGTAACTCCGCAAGCTGCAAACAGTATTCTTTTGTCGGGCCGCCGGCACTAGCGGGCTCTGTGTTCGTAACAACCAAGCGTTGTCCGTCCAATGCATGTATGATGAAATCATACCGATACCCAGCGGCAATAGTAGGATCCCTCAACCAAAACCTGCCGTCCTCTGCGTTGAACAACACACCCTTTTCCCGCAAGTCCCCGGGCATACCACGCGGCCCCTCGCCACGTCGAGCCAGTAGCCGCACACTGAACGCCGTTACGGGGACTCCATTGCCCCCCACAACACGCCCACTCAGCGCAACTCGAGGTTGCACAACTAGATTCACTCGCCCATTCCAGGGCCATGGTATTTCGACCGGTTCGGCCTGGTGTGAGCGGGAAATCAGAGCCACCCTGACAACTGTCGCTCGCAGGACCGACACGCGCGCACACCCTCGCTGGTCCAGGGAGCCAGAGTTACCCACCGGTGCCGCTGAGCCCATCGAGTCTGCGGCAATTTCAACCCGCCCCCTCGTGACGGGAGTTCCATTCTCAGTGGTGACCCAAACGTCAATCGACTCGTATTTACGCAACACGATTACAAGGGGGGCGGAGCCGGGTCTGCCGTCAGTGCTCCCGGCGCCGACTCCGAAATCTGGATGTTCGGCATAGAGTGTCCCTCCATCGTTCATTAACGGTAGCTGGAATGCGCCATCTTTCTGAGTAATCGCAAGCTGTTCGCACTCCCACGGCGCTCTCCCACCGTTTCGGCCGCCATATGTCACGGCCGCACCGAAGACCGGCCTTCCCTCTTCATCCCGTACAAATCCGCAAATTCCAGGACTCTTGGGAAGGACAAGCTTCAATGGACCCATTCCAATGTACGCGAACGCTGAAGTTCTGACCTCGGCACAACCAAGCTTAGAGACCCTCAAACTAATCCTGCCTCCGCCGGCCGGCACACACAATGCGAATTTGCCATCAGAACCGGTAAGCGCAGGCGCAACCGCTACTCCTAACGCAGCGACTACAGCACCGGGCACACCCTGCCCCCTTGCGTCTACTACCCACCCCAGCAAATCAAGTCCCTGCCCTATCTCTATAACTAATAGCTGCGTGCCGGTGGCCATCTCCTGCCTACACGCGACATAGCCAGCTGCCACGACGGCTATCGTCATGCATTCAGACGGCCAGCGACCCAATGCAAAACGACCGTCCGAATCCGAAGTCGTCGCTTCGTCTGTTTGGAGGCAATGCAACCTCGCCGCGGCAATAGGAAGCCGCGTGTCTCGATCAACTATCAGTCCATGAACGATGCCGGGAAGTCGGTCCACAACCACCGGGTCAGTAAGCTGCTTGTTCGGCCACCAGACAAGTCGAGCACCTTGCACGACCGTAATACCATTAGTTCCACTGAACGCACACAACCAGCAACCGTCCCTTACGAAAGGGGGATTCCAAGATGCTATGCCCTTCGAATCTGTGGTGGCAGCCTCCAACAATGGCTTGGCGTCCGTTGAGGTCATGTTACATGTTAACGTAACTCCGTTCGCAGGCGCGCCGTTTCGCCAGACTACTTGGCTCGTCAGTCTAGCACCGTCTTGCACCACCCGCATGTTTGTAATAACGCTGCTGTCCGCGCGCGATACTTCAGGTGGCGTGTTAGGCGCGGGACCAAGGGAATGTATCGCTCCAACATCTGGATTGGCTGCGTCGCGCCATGCCGACACGACAATAATAAAGATTGAGACGAAGAGACTAACGGCTACGAAGAACGCGAGTGGTTTCCGACTAGCCATCTTGGAGCCTCCTCTTCGAGTGCCTACGCCAGGCAACGGCTGCCACAAACAATGCGAGTATGCCTAGCAACCATGGAAAGCGAGACTTCACCTTTTCCACGACGCCCGGGTCGTGGGTCCGCTGGTTTACCTCGCGAGCCATGGCTTCAAGCTGCGTCACTCGTGCCGCGGCAACATCTAGGTCGGAGCTTCGCAGTTGATCGCGAACCAGGCCAATGGACTTGCCGCGCAAATCCGGTGGCTCTGCAGTTTGAAGCAGCCTTCTTTCGGACTCGGGCAGCCACGCGTTACAAGCGACTATGTAATCCAGTTCACGCACACCCTCGATGGATCCGGTCCGCGGACTATGCTCGATCGCCGCAATATCTGTAATGAATGGCGGTGCCATTCTGTCCTGGCTCTGATTATTTGGGCGCAGGAAAACTACATAGCGATCGACACCGGCCTCCGTTGGCTCAATCGAATCGGCGGCAAGGTGCCTTCCCGCTTCCCACGTTTCGCGGGACTCCGGCGTGTAAACCTCCAGATGTACGGTGTCGCGGCCGGCCGTCGTCATTTGCCAACGACTCCAATTTGCGCCGCTGAGGGACTTCCAACAAATACGCTTAGCGGCATCTCCTTCTCGAGAGGGGGCAGTGCTGGTCGCGCCTTGTATCTCGTCCCACATCCATCCCCAACAATCATTCCCAAGAGCAACGTGTACGAAACCACGCAAATCAAACGCATTGTATTCCGCGACCTTCGTACCGGTCCACGTCTTGGCATCTGCTGCGTACCTTGTCTCCCTGAGTCCGTCAAACACATAGCAGTGATTGGGACCACTAGACGCTATGACACGGCTTGCTAAGGCGACTACCGACGGATCGGGAAGTTTCTCGTCGCTACGAGCGCCAGAAAGGGAGTCCTCGCATAGCCGAGCAACCTCCAACATGGTGTTGGGTGTAAGCACGGGCGCAGCCCACGACTCAAGGCTCTCGTATAGTTGTCCGCGACGCCACCGATGCAATTGCATTGAGCCGATGTGCTTTGGTTCGCGCGTAAGACTGAAGTATACTATCTCGCGATTGCAAACAAAGCTCCTGCACTCTGCAAGCCAGGCGGATACGTGCGACACAGTTGCTTGCGGAACCTCCTGTGAGGAAGCCGACTCAAGAAGTGCGATGATGGACAGAATCCCAATCCAGCACCGGCTAGGATTAGCACAAGGGCAATTTTTCAGTACCACTGGAGCGCTCCAGTCCCAGAAGGTCTGCTCATCTAATCTCAACGTCGACTTTCTCGAAGCCAGGCACTACAACAGCGAGAGTAAGCGCTTTGCTAAGATCGAGTTGCGATGAAGCGATGTAGAGCGTTCCCTCCGCGAGGCCGTTTTGCCTTGAAAGAGCCCTCTCCCAGGTTGATTGCACCGGCCGCGTGTCGCGGAGGACTTGCGGGTCTACGTAACCGCCCCCTGGAGCGCTTCCCGGATAGTAGTCGATGGCGACCTCAAAAACCACGGACTCTCGCAGCCGCGCAACCGACAAAGGAATTTCCTGAGGACGCACCAACAGACGCCGCTGCCTCTTGGGCTCAAACGTGAATACCAATTGAGTGATGGCCCCACTTGCCCACTTGAGCTGAGCGGAGTGGGTAACCACATTCGGCCCGACCAGTGGCAGGGACAGTGCAAGCGTGCAGAGGCCGCCGTTGGGGAGCACCTCAGTCGCTGAGAACACGGGCCGAACGCACGCGCAGTCCGTCGTCACTTGTGGCACGCGGACAGGCATGAAGCCATCGTTTTGAAAGGTATAAACGACTTCCCCTAGATCAGGCGCGCCGCAGGCGACTCGGCGCACCTCGCCTTCTAGTGGCGTCAGAGCCAACTTGCCGTCGCACGCGGCGCTCACCAGCGGGATCACGAACGGAACTAGCCGCTGAAGGCCAATGAGCTTCATGGGTTGGAATCTCTAAGGCGAGCCTCCACTAGCACTTATAGTAGGTGATGTCGCATGGCCCGAAAGTCTGCCAGACGCCTTTGCACTCGTACACATTCTGTACTGCGTTGTAGACGCACGGCTGCTTTTGCAGCGATCCACAGTTCAAGGGCGGATCGATTGGGGTGCAGGTGCCCGCCTCCCATGGGATACACTGATCCCAGACCGCAGTGCCAGAGCACCGGTAACAAGAGGTGTGCTGCGATCCCGCACAATCCCCGGCGCCTAGCACAAACTGGCACGTGTCGACGTTCTGCACACAGACTTTTGGTGGTTCCTGCGGCACAAGCAGCACCACTGCAGACGAGGCCGCAGCCAGAACGAAGCAAACTGAAGCTATCGCCGCCATGATCGTTCTCCTTAAGTAGGCGTTTGTGGGCTATGGCTCTGCTACCAGAGCTGACGTGTTGTGTCAAGCGCTGCTGCAGCGCGCTCCTTAAGGGTCCTGCGAAACATCTGGGCAACCGCCGCTGGACTGCAGCAGACACTTGCAAGCTCCGCTGCTGCCCTTCCATGCTCGGTTTCGGGGCGCATGTACACCTCGCGGGGGATCGTGGCCACTGGTCACAATTCAAGTGCAATACACGGTTTACGCCAGCCCAGCTTCCTCGGTTGTCGACGAATCCGAGCGGTTTCAGCAGCGGAGGACCTGGCCGGTGACCAAGAGCCCAGCAACGCTAACGCCGCCCGCCTGGAAGACGCAACCAACCGGCCGTGACCGTCGCGTAGCGCGCAGACGGCCGCGCCCTTCCGCGGTGACACGGACTCCTCAGACCAAGCACATCGATCGCTGGGACGCCAGGAAGTTCAGTTCGTCTTCGGCTACGACGCTCGCCCGAATCTGGTCAAGAAGGCCGATGCGCTGGCTGAATCGCAATGGGAAGTTGCTTGAGCGCGAGCCGCGCTACGAGGTGAAGACCGAGCCGCGCACGCCGCGTACCAACGTCAAGGAGGCCATCGTCCTGGCCAAGGAGTACAGGAACCCCGCCCCCTTCAGTCTCCAACTCCCGGGCGTCGTGGGAGCAAGGCATGTTCGCAGCAGCCAGGCCCCGGGTGATCAGCCGGTGCCTTGTTTTGGCGTCGGCAAAGAACTGCTCGAACTTCGGGGTCGGAATCGTCGCAAGCATTTGGCGGCGCGAGGACTGGTTCCTGGTAGCCACCTGGGAAGTGTGTTCGTATCGTCTCCCTTGGAAACGGTACCTCTGAGTGACCGTTTCCGGGGACGACCATCATGCAGTCTCCGGCGGCATCTCCCGAGCTTGCGTTCACGCCGCATCTCGATCTCAGCAAAGCGGTTCTGTGTGTCGTTGCGCAACACCCATGCGCCTCAGCACGTCCTTCACGACTTCAGCTCGGTCGGTCAGGTGCTTCAGCTGCGTCAAGTCGGTTGCCACCGCAAGTGCAAGATCGAGTCCGTTGAGTTCCTGAGCTGCGACCGCCTCGTTTCGCAGGCTAGTCGTGCTTCCCCGCCTCCATGACAGATCCAAGACTCCGCATGACCAGCCAGAACGCATGCCTGCGTTCCCCGTGGTAGACCACCATGCCTGCCGGCTCGCCGCGCAGAAAGCAGCACTGCCAACTGCCTTCGGTGACTCGCGCGAACCAACCTTTCCCCGTGCCAGCCGGCAGGACCACCGCAACTTCTTCGACCTGCCTCTTCCGTTCGGCGTTGGCCAGTTCCGGCAACCAAGCGTCGGGGTCCGGGCACTCCGTGACGAACACGACGCCGCGCAGCTTCTCGATCGACTTAAGTACCGCCGGCACTCTCTTGGCGGACGAGAATGCCGGGGCGTCGCCGACGCACGTCCCCACCTTCATGAACCGCGCGATGGCGTCCGCGACCGCGGACGGACAATCGACAGTGGCTGGCGCCTTGCAGCGGGCTCGTGGCCTGGTGGTCGGGCTCTTCTTGAACCCAGCTGACCGCAGCAGGCCCTCGGAGGAGGGGACCCTCCCCTTGCTTCGCGCCTCGAGGAAGCAACGCTTCACAGCGTCCTCGTCAATCGCCGCGAGCTGCTGGTAGCGGCTCGACATGCTCAGGCTGATTCCAGGTGGAAGCCCTCCCGTCCCCGTAATTATCGCACCATGCGATAATTTCGTATGTCTGCCTGCATGAACGGTTTGCGACAAGAGCACTCCCATCTTGCGCTCGATCTCGATGCGGAACTCGGCGAGCCTGCAGAGTTCCTCAAACGGCACGTGAACGCCCTTGGCGACGCCTTCAATCGCGGCCGCCTTCACATGCAGCGTCTGCAGCAGTGGCACGTCGGTAGCTGCTGCAAGCACTGCTTCCATTGCCTCTTGCGGTGGTGCTAGCCAGTCAGTTCCCCGTCGGTGCAGCTCGAAGCCGACGTTCGCAGGCGGTCCCTCCTCCGGCTCCTGCGCCTGGCCCTCAGCCCCTTTGGCCCCGGGGTGATGGCCGTTCGCATACGGAACTGCGGGAAGTGGGGTATTGGGCTCGCTTTGGGCCTCGTGTTCAGCCACGGCGGCCTCCCGCCCACCGGGCATTCTCAAGCAGACGACCGACGGATCCGGAGGCCCTCTCCCGGGCTCCCGCACAACAACGACCAAGTCTCTCGACCATGGCTGCTTCTCCTGGCGGTGGAAGCACCGGTTCGCCGGGGGGCGGCGACAGAACACTTCCCTGCCGAGTGCCGTACCCAAGCTGAGGGCCCGGATCTTTGGAGAATCCGAGGAATCCAGCGAGTCAGGGC
>Ga0209488_10000281_pt1 | contig 41738 bp, 35 predicted proteins | sample Rivendell_Oct201_8_FD_188349 | JGI IMG/M metagenome (GOLD analysis project Ga0209488, IMG submission 188349) | Vadose zone soil microbial communities from the Eel River Critical Zone Observatory, Northern California, USA -... | ecosystem: Environmental > Terrestrial > Soil > Vadose zone >...
AGGCGGGCGATCCGGCCGTTCTTGTCGTCGGGCTGGGGCTCGCTGATCACCGACACCAGGCTGTGGTCCGGGCCGAGCTCGAGTGGCCGGTCACGACCGAGAACGTGCGCGACGTTGCGGTCCTGCCGGTAGGTGTCCGCCGTCCACTCGCCGAGCAGCGCGCTGTCGAAGCCCTGTTCGAGTCGGCCCGGGTCCGGATCGACCATCGAGCCGTGCAGCGTGCGGCCATCGACCACTTCGCAGCGCGGGTCGATGGCGACGATGCGCACGGGCCCGACCACGAACGGGTCGCCGTTGGCGAAGCTGCCGACGGGGTAGGGGTGGTCGAAGTGCCAGGTGATGCCGTGGCGGGCGACCTGATCAGCCGCGACCGTCAGAGCCGGCGGCGGGCTGGCCGGGTCGGCTGCCGCCGCCGGCACGTGGGCCTGGGCGACGGCAGGGTTCAGCGACAGGATCAGCAGGCCCTTGGCGAGCGAACGGAACGGGCTCAGAGCTGCGGGCGGTAGGTGTTCCATGCAGTGGCGTGCCAGGGTACCCAGGCTTGGGTCCAACCGGCAGGCTCGGTCTGCATGTAGCGGTCCATGTAGTCGAAGAACGCCGGGTGGTTCCAGGCGGTCCGCAGCCCCATGACGCGCGCCGCCAGGCATTCACCGATCCAGGCGTTGGCCGTGCAGCAGCGGCGGTAGGGATCTGCGCCCCACACCGCGTTGTCGTTCGCGATCACCGTGGCGTGGTAGTTGCCCCACTCCGGCAGGTTGAGGTAGCTGGCGCTGTAGCCGCCGAAACCCCAGTTGTAGACGCCGGCCGAGGTCTGCTGCACGTAGAAGGTCGAGGAGTCTTCGCCGAACCAGGAGGCGTTGTTGGGCGAGCCGGGGCCGAAATAACCCGACGGATAGGTCTGGCCGACGTTCTGCATGTCGGCGGCCGAGAGCAGCGTGCCGGCGAACAGCATCGGGAACTTGCGGCCGGCGCACTGGCTGCTGACGCTGCCCCAATTGCAGCCGTTCAGCAGGTTGCCGCAGGTGTCGATGCCGATCTGCACGAGGCCCAGGACCATGTCGCGCTTCTGCTGGTTGGTGAAGTTCATGTTGGCGACCAGCACGCCCGAGCCCATCGCGGCGGTGAAGTCACGGCCGTAGTCGGGCATGTTCAACACCGGGTGCATGAAGCGGCTGATCCAGCTCGGGCAGTGGTCGAGCCACACGCGGGCGAACTGTGGCGCCAGGGAGGCAGGCGTCGGCGTGCCGGCGACCGGCGCCAGGGTGCCGAGGCGCGCGTAGTCGAGTTGTGACTCGCGGAAGCGGATGGTCTTGTCGGTGCCGGCGTACGGGGGGCGGAAGGCGTCGGCGGCCGGCGGCGCCGCCAGCACGGTCAGCACCGCCGCGGTGCTCAGCTGCGAGAACGACACCGGGTCGGGCGTCATCTGGCTGATGCTCGAGATCAGGCTCGAGCCGGCCAACACCCGCAGCGGCTGGCTGACGCTGACGCCGGTGGCGACGTTGAGCGCCGCGCTGTAGACGTACTGGGCCTGCGCGTACTGGCCGTACAGCGTGCTGTCGTAGCCGTGGGTGCCGTTGGGGACCGGGTTGACCATCGAGCCGTTGATCGTGCGACCGCTGACCACGGTCGACGCCGGCGTGATCTGCACGATGTTCACCGGGCCGATGACCCACCAGTCACCGTTGGCGAAATGGCCGACCTGGTGCTGCACATCGAAGTCCCAGGTGACGCCCCACTGGCTGAGTGAAGACGCCATGACCGGGTTGCCACCGCCGCCGCCACCGCCGCCACCGGCGGTCATCACCTGCACGCCGTCGCTGGTTGCCACCGGGCTGACGTTGCCGGCGAGGTCGTAGGCGCGAACGCTGACGAAGTAGGTCACACCGTTGCTGAGCGTCAGCGTCGAATTGGCGGCAATCGGGCTGTCGACCACGGTCCAATCCTGCAGGTCGGTGGCGCCGGCACTGCTGCCGATCGCCCATTCGTAATGATCGATCGGACCCTCGGCATCGACGAATCCCGACCAGTTGGCGCCGATCGTGCTGGTCGACGTCTGGGTGTCGACATCGTTGCCGTTGCCATCGCGTACGGTGCCGGCGGTCGGCGGATCGAGATCCGGCCCGCCGCCGGAATTGGAATGGACGCCGCCGCCGGAGCCGCAGGCGGCGGCTGTGGCGGCGGTCAGGATCAGCAAACAATGGCAATGGAGCCTGCTCATGTGTGGTGTACCTCTGTGCAGGGCTGATCGGTCACGGGCTGGTGCAGCTTGATCACTACGTCTCAGCTCGGGATGGAGGTCGGTCTCCTTGCGGGACCCGCGAACGGTGTCGCGAAACTGGATCGGTTGCGCCGCCGCGCTATCGTGCTCCGCCCACAACTGACCGATGTCTCTACACGATCTCGAAATCGCTCGTTCCTTTCCGCTGCGTCCACTGGCCGAAGTGGCACGCGTCATGGGGCTCGGCGCCGACGACCTCGAACCATACGGCCACACCAAGGCCAAGATCAAACTCGACCTGCTCGCCCAGCCTGCGTCCCGCAAGCCGGGCAAGTACGTGGTGGTCACGGCGATCACGCCGACGCCGCTCGGCGAAGGCAAGACCGTGCACACGGTCGGCATCTCGCAGGCGCTGAACCGGATCGGCAAGCGCGCCGGCTGCGTGATCCGCCAGCCGTCGATGGGGCCGGTGTTCGGCATCAAGGGCGGCGCCGCCGGCGGCGGCTATTCGCAGGTGGTGCCGCCGGAGGAGCTGAACCTGCACCTGACCGGCGACTTCCACGCCGTGACCGCGGCGCACAACCTGTGTGCGGCGTTCCTCGACGCGCAGCTGTTCCACGGCAACGAGCTGCAGCTCGACCCGGCGACGATCGGCTGGCGGCGCGTGCTCGACATGAACGACCGGGCGCTGCGCGAGGTCGAAGTCGGGCTCGGCGGCAGCAAGAACGGCGTGCCGCGGCGCAGCGGGTTCGACATCACCTCGGCCAGCGAGATCATGGCGATCCTCGGCCTCAGCAAGAACCTGCACGACCTGCGCCAGCGGCTCGGTGCGATCGTCGTCGGCTACGCCCAGGGCGGCCGGCCGGTCACCGCCGAGGACCTCAAGGTCGCCGGCGCGATGACCGCGATCCTCAAGGATGCGCTCAAGCCGACGCTGATGCAGACGCTCGAAGGCACGCCGGCGCTGGTGCACACCGGGCCGTTCGCCAACATCGCCCACGGCAACAGCTCGATCGTCGCCGACATGATCGCGCTGCGCTGCCTCGACTTCGTCGTCACCGAGGCCGGCTTCGGCGCCGACATGGGCGCCGAGAAGTTCTTCGACATCAAGTGCCGCGTGTCGGGCCTGCGCCCCGACGCCGCGCTGCTGGTCGCCACCGTGCGGGCGCTGAAGATGCACAGCGGCAGGTTCGTGGTGCAGGCCGGCAAGGACCTGCCCGAGGGTCTGCAGCGCGAGGACCTCGACGCGCTCGCGGCCGGCATCGTCAACCTGGAGAAGCAGATCGAGAACGTGCGGCTGTTCGGCATCCCGGTGGTGGTGGCGATCAACCGCTTCCCGACCGACACCGCGGCCGAGATCGCGTTCGTGCAGCAGGCGGCGATGGCGGCCGGCGCGTTCGCCGCGCACGAGTCGACGATGTTCAGCGACGGTGGCAAGGGCGGTGAAGCGCTGGCGCACGCGCTGGTCGAGGCCGCGGCCGAACCGAACTCGTTCCGCCTGCTGTACCCGAGCGAGGCGAGCCTGGAGCAGAAGATCGAGACGATCGCCACCAGGATCTACGGCGCCGACGGCGTCGACTACGCTGCCGATGCCCAACGCAACCTCGCGTTGTTCGAGCAGAAGGGCTACGGTCGCCTGCCGATCTGCATGGCCAAGACCCAGTATTCACTGTCGCACGACCCGAGCAAGAAGGGCCGGCCGAGCGGCTACCGCTTCCAGGTGCGCGACGCGCGCGTGGCCGTGGGTGCCGGTTTCGTCTACCCGCTGGCCGGCGAGATCATGACCATGCCCGGCCTCGGCAAGGCGCCGGGCGGCACGCGCATCGACATCGACGAGCACGGCAACGTAGTAGGAATGTTTTGAAGAGCCATCAGCACGATTTCTCGGCGCTCGGTCTGATCGAGCCGCTCTGTCACGCCCTGCAGGATCGCGGCTACACCCAGCCGACGCCGATCCAGGAGCGCGCGATCCCGCAGCTGCTGCAGGGCCGCGACCTGCTCGGCATCGCCCAGACCGGCACCGGCAAGACCGCGGCGTTCGCGCTGCCGATGCTGCAGCTGCTGGCCGCGGCCGGCGTGCGGCCGGCACCGCGACAGCCGCGTACGCTGGTACTGGCGCCGACCCGCGAACTGGCGGCGCAGATCCAGGACAGCTTCGTCGCCTACGGGCGCAACCTGCGCCTGCGCTCGGCGGTGATCTTCGGCGGCGTCGGCCAGGCGCCGCAGGTGCGGGCGCTCAACTCTGGCCTCGACGTGCTGGTGGCGACCCCGGGACGGCTGCTCGATCTGCTGCAGCAGCGGCACGTCGACCTGCGCGCGGTCGAGATCTTCGTGCTCGACGAGGCCGACCGCATGCTCGACATGGGTTTCCTGCCGGATGTCCGGCGGGTGATCGCCGCGCTGCCGAAGAAGCGCCAGTCGCTGCTGTTCTCGGCGACGATGCCGCACGAGATCTCCGATCTGGCGCATTCGCTGCTGCAGCGGCCGGTGCGCGTCGAAGTGGCGCCGCAGGCGACCACGGTCGAACTCGTCGACCAGCGGGTGTTCTTCGTCGCCAAGGCCGACAAGCGTGATCTGCTGGTGCAGCTGCTGCGCGATCCGGCGATCCAGCGCGCGCTGGTGTTCACCCGCACCAAACACGGTGCCGACCGCGTCGCCAAGCACCTCAAGCACGCCGGCATCGGCGTCGAGGCGATCCACGGCGACAAGTCGCAGGGCGCGCGCGAGCGGGCGCTCGGCAGCTTCCGTGACGGCGACCTGCACGTGCTGGTGGCGACCGACATCGCCGCGCGCGGCATCGACGTGCCGGAGATCTCGCACGTGATCAACTTCGACCTGCCGAACGTGCCGGAGAGCTACGTGCACCGCATCGGCCGCACCGCCCGCGCCGGCCGCGAAGGCATCGCCCTGTCGTTCTGCGACCACGAGGAGCGCGAGTACCTGCGCGACATCGAGAAGCTGATCCGCATGCGCGTGACCGTGGCCACGGTGCCGGGTGCGCGCCAGCAGCACCCGGCGGCTGCGTCCGCGCGGTCGCAGCAGCCGCGACCGGCGCCGGCGGGATCGCCTGCCCCGGGCCGGTCGGCGTCCGGGCATGGTGGCCACGGTGGCAGCCGGCATGGCGGCCACGGGCAGGCAGGGGGGTCGCGGGGCCGGCGCAGCGGCCGGCGGCCGCGGCGCTGGTAGCCGGATCGACGGTAGCATCGCCGGATTCGCCGGCCCGGAGGGTCGGCCGGCGCGAATGCCGATAACGCCCAGGTCATGTTGTCGAGACCCGGGTTCGCTGTGCTGCTGCTGCTGTTGGTGCCGTCCTGCTCTCCTGCCTACGAAGATGCGACGGCGCCGAATGCACCGGCCAGCCGAGCCGCGGCGAAGAACGTCTGGACCGCCGCCGAGGTGCACACGCAGCGCCTGCAGCTCGAAGGGCGCATGGGCCGGATCGAACGCATGGTGCAGCGCCTCGAACCGCTGGTCGACGCGGCCGAGGACGCCGCGGCCGAAGAGCCGGAGACGACCGGCAGCACTACCGCGGTGGCGCCGTTGGCCGAGGTGAGTTCGCCGGCCACGCAACTGCCGCAGGACGCAGCGGCGCTCGGCGACTGGCAGCAGCGCATCGCCGCCTCGCCGAAGAACCGGGTCGAGTGCATGAAGCTCTACCGTGAGGCCGACCTGGCGCTGCGGCAGATGGAAGCCCGCATGCACGTGCTGGAGAAGGCCGTGCGCAAGCACTGAGCGTCGGCTCCGGCGGTGTGGCGTCGGTCGCGCCGCTACAGCGCCGCCTTGATGCGTTCGGCCACTTTCGCCGGCACGAAGCCGAAGAACTCGCTGAGCTTCTTGTACGGCGCGCTGGCACCATAGGTGTTCTGGCCGATGCAGCGGTCGAGCCGGCCGGTGAACTGGCACCACCACTCGCTGCGGCCCATCTCCAGCGTGAACACCGGCGCCTTGCCGAGCACGGCGGCGCGGTAAGCGGCGTCCTGCTGCAGGAACAGCTCGGCGCACGGCATCGACACCACGCGCAACTCGAGGCCCTGCTGCGCCAGCAGCACAGCGGTGTCGATCGCCAGTGAGACCTCGGCGCCGGTGGCGATCACGGTGGCCCGGGCGTTGCTGACCTCGCGCAGCACATAGCCGCCGTTCTGCACCAGGCGCCGGTCGAAGGTGTCGGCGCGCGGCAGCTTCGGCAGGTTCTGGCGCGTCAGTGCCAGCACCACCGGACCGTCGCGGCGGGTCAGGGCATGGGTCCACGCCGCCGCGGTCTCGATGCCGTCGGCCGGCCGGTACACGTGCAGGTTGGGGATGAGCCGCAGCGAGGTCAGCTGTTCGACCGGTTCGTGGGTCGGGCCGTCCTCGCCGACCATCAGGCTGTCGTGCGTGAACACGAAGGTGCTCGGAATCTTCATCAGCGCGGCGAGCCGGATCGGCGGCCGCATGTAGTCGGCGAACACCAGGAACGTGCTGCCCATCGGCAGGAAGCCGCCGTGCAGCGTCATGCCGTTCAGGATCGCGCCCATCGCGTGCTCGCGGATGCCGAAGTGCAGCACCCGGCCCTTGCGATCCCTGGCCGAGAAGCTGGTGCTCTTCTTGATCCTGGTCTTGGTCGACGGATCGAGATCGGCGCTGCCGCCGACCAGCGACGGCACCAGCTCGGCGGCCTTCTGGATGATGTTGGCCGACAGCACGCGCGTCGCCGCCGGCTCGGGTCCGGCGGCGGCGATCAGCTGCTGGTAGAGATCGGCAGGCACGGCGCGGGCGCGGAAGCTCTGCCACGCCTTGGCCTTGTCCGCGGCCTTGGCTGCGAAGCCCTGCATCTCGGCGAGCCAGCGTTGGCGGCGCCGCTCGTTGGCCACGCCGGCGGCGGCGAACACTTCGCGCACCTTCGGGTCGACGAAGAACGCCTCCTGCGGCAGTGAGAGCGCCTGCTTGGTCAGCTTGATCTCCTCGGCGCCGAGCGGGCTGCCGTGGCTTTCGTTGGTGTTGGCCTTGTTGGGCGAACCCTTGGCGATGATCGTCCGGCAGATGATCAGGTTCGGTCGCTCGGTCTGCGCGCAGGCCTGCTGCAGCGAAGCACGGATCTGGTCGAAGTCGTGGCCGTCGATCTTCTGCACGTGCCAGTGCACCGCCTCGAAGCGCAGCTTGACGTCGTCGCTGAACGCGAGGTCGGTGTGGCCTTCGATGGTGATCGTGTTGTCGTCGTACAGGTAGATCAGGTTGCCGAGCTGCAGGTGGCCGGCGAGCGACGCCGCCTCGCTGCTGATGCCCTCCATCAGGTCGCCGTCGCTGCAGATGCCGAACACGCGGGTCTTGAGCAGCGGGTTGTCGAACATCGCCGCCTCCATCTGCGCGGCGATCGCCATGCCGATGCCGTTGCCGAACCCCTGGCCGAGCGGGCCGGTGGTGGTCTCGACGCCCGGCGTCTCGCCCCACTCGGGATGGCCCGGCGTCTTGCTGTGCAGCTGGCGGAACTGCTCGAGGTCCTCGATCGTGACGTCGTAGCCGCACAGGTGCAGCAGCGCATAGAGCAGCATCGAGCCGTGGCCCGCCGACAGCACGAAGCGGTCGCGGCCGAGCCACTGCGGATCCTTGCTGCTCCACTGCAGCACTTCGGTCCACAGCACCGACGCCACGTCGGCCATGCCCATCGGCATCCCCGGGTGGCCGGAGTCGGCCTTCTGCACCGCGTCCATGGCGAGTCCGCGGATGGTGTTGGCGACGAGTTGCAGCTGGTCGGTGGCGACAGTCATGGCCCGCGACTCTATCGATGCAGGAGTGCCGGCGGAACGATGCGGGCCCTTGCGCCCTCGGGGTCGCCGGGGATCGTTGGGGGACGGTTGTCCACACGCCGGCGGACCGGCCTGGCCGGGGGCGAGCCCTGCGCGTCGTTGCCCGGATATGCTGCCGCCGCAAGGAAGGTGCGCATGTCGCGACGATGGTGGGTGTGGCCGGTATGCCTCCTGAGCGGCAGCATCGGCTGCGCGCAGGACGGCGACCTGCCGGGGTTCGTCACCCAGCTTCGCGACCCGGCGTTGCGGCCCGCGGCACAGGCAGTGTTGGTGGCACGTGGCCAGGCGTCGGTGCCGTCGCTGCTGGCGGCGCTGCCGGCGAAGGTCGAAGCCGATGCGGAGCGCGAGCACGCGTGCGCGATCCTGGCGGTGCTGCGTGAACTGGGGCCAGCGGGGGGCGACGCCATGGCACCGCTGCTCGACCGGTTGCATCGTGCCGACGCGGCCCTCGCCGTCGACGTACTCGACACCGTGGCCGAGCTGGTGCCATACGCGCCCGGTGCCGACGGGCTCGCCGATCACGACCTGCTGCATGCGCGGCTTCGCCACAACGACGGCAACCAGCTCGCGTGGTCGCGGCTGACGACGCGGCGTGGGTTCGACACCACTGCCGATATCGCCACGCTGACGGCGATCGCCGCCGGGCTGCGCGCGTGGCACGTCGAGCTCGCCGTCGAGCTGCTGGGCCAGCGCGGCGCCGCGGCACTCTGCGCGCTGCCGACCCTGCATGCGTTGCTCGACCTGCCCGACCCGCGCATCGTCGGCAGCAGCGCGCGCGTGCCGCTGCGGCGCAAGGCCGCGCGCGCGATCCTGGCGATCGCACCGGACGGCAAGCAGGCCGCGCATGCGCGGGCGGTGATCGCGGGAGACCCGGAGCCGGCGGCGAACGCGGCGGCCATGCCGTTGCGGCTGCGCCAGCGCATCGACCAGCTGCTGCAGGAACTCGAGCACGACCCCACCCGGACCGCGGCGACCGCGAACCTGGTCGCGCTCGGCGCGAACACGGCGCGGCCGCTGGTCGAGGCCTTGGCGCACGAGCACACGGCGGCGTTCCGCGACGCGGCGCTGATGGCGCTGCGGCAACTCGGCCGCGCCGCGGCGCCGGTCGCCGTCGATCTGCGCGTGCTGCTGCCCCGGTTGCCGATCGAGCACACCGTCGCCGTCTACGACGCGCTCACCGCCACGGCGCCGTGGAGCCGCGATGTGGCCGATACCAACACGCTGGTAATGTCGACGAGCACGCTGAGGATCGACGGTCAGACGGTGCCCGGGAACACCGACGGCGAGACCATGACGCAGGTGGATCGCGCAGCAGGCAGATTCTGGAGCGCCATGTCCATGGATCCGACGTGGCCCCTGGCGAAGCTCGTCGGCCTGCTCGAGGACCGCGACGTGCGGCTGCGGAAGCGCGCGCTCGAGCTGTTGGGCCAGCGTCATGACACGGCACGCGCGGTGCTGCCGCAGATCGCTGCGGCGATGCGAGCCGAACACCCGCAGGTGGCGTCCATCTTCTGGCAGGACGACGGCAGTATGAGAACTGGGCGAGAGAGCAGCACTCTCGAAGTCCAGGCCCTCGCCGCTGAGGCGATCCTGGCGATCGCCGCGCCCGACGATCGGTTGGTTGCCGAGGCGCGTCGGGTGCTGCCGCAGGCGGAGAAGCGCAGGTGACGCAAGCCGAGCACTTGCCCTGGCGATCGTTCGTCGACCACGGTGCCATCGCCCGGCAGTGGAACACGCCCGGCACCCCGGCCTTCTGCGGATCTTCTGGAAGGTGCACTGGGCGACGGCGACCCTCGCACTGGCCGTCACGCTGGCGACGATGAAGCCCGCACGGCATTGGCAGCTGGTGTTGGCCGGCGTGCTGTGGTCGGGCTGTGCCAGCGCCGTCTGCCTCGGCTTGCCGATGCTGGTCGTCGCGCTGCCGGCGGTCGTGCACGGCATGATCGAGATGCTCGGCTTGGTGCCGCTGGTTGCCGCAGTCCTCTACGCCAGGGTTGCCAGTCGGGTGTGGGCCGAGGTGTACGCAGTGGATCGCCATCGTCGCCGCGCGTGGACGACGCTTGCCGGCGCGCTGCTCGGATTCCTGCTGCCGGCGCTGACCGCCGTGGGCATCGAAACTCGCGCCCAGGACGCACTCTCGCAGCTGCTGGCCGCACCGACGCCGGCGCTGCGCAGCGAACTGCGCTGTTGGCAGCGGTGGTTCGGTCTCGAATCGCCGTACGTCTGGCAGCTGGTGCACGCCATGGACGAGCAGCAGGCGCGTGACACGTGGCGCCTGCTGGCCGATCTCGGGCTCGAGGCGCGCCATGGTTGAGCACGCCCGGGTCCTGGCGCGCGCCAGCGACCCTGGGCCCGCTCACTCCTTCTTGTAGACGACACCACCCTTCATCACGAACCGCACGTGCTGCAGTTCCTTGATGTCGGTCAGCGGGTCGCCGGCCACGGCGATGATGTCGGCAAAGTGTTGCGCGGCGATCGCGCCGAGGTTGTCCTGCTGGTCGAGCAGCGCGGCCGCGGTACTGGTGGCCGACTTGATCGCCTGCATCGGCGTCATGCCGTAGCGCACCATGTAGTCGAGTTCCTGCGCCTGGTTCTCGTCCCACGAATAGCCGCCGGCATCGGTGCCGTAGGAGATGAACGGCAGCAGCCCGCGTTCGAGCGCCTGGCCGAAGGCCTGGCGCTCGATCGCGACCATCTTCGGCCAGATGCCGCCGCGCCCCTCGGCGACGTAGGCGCCGACGAAGATCGTCGGGCACCAGTAGACCCGGGCCTTGACCATGCGGTCGATCAGCTCCGGGGTCAGGCCGTCGCCGTGCTCGATCGTGTCGGCGCCGGCGAGCAGCGCGGCGTCGATGCCGTCGCAGCCGATCGCGTGTGCCGCCACCTTGTGGCCGAGCCGATGCGCCTCGTCGACCAGCGCCTTGGCCTCTTCGTCGGTGAAGTTGACCATGCTGTGCAACCGCTCGTCCTTGCCGATGAAATAGCGCCGGTCGGCGTAGAACTTGATCCAGTCGGCGCCGTACTTGACCTGCTCGCGCACGGCGTGCCGCAGGTTGTCGGCGCCATCGACGACCTGCACGCCCTCGGGCAGCTTGAGCTCCCAGGAGTAGCCGAGCAGCGGGTACATGCCGGTGGCGCTGAACGCGCGCGTGGAGACGAACAGCCGCGGCCCCGGGATGACAGAGCGCTGGATCGCAGTCTTGATGTCGACATCGGCGTACATCGCGCCCTCGCTCTCGAGGTCGCGCATGGTGGTGAAGCCGTTGAGCAGCGCGTTGCGGACCGTACGGGTGGCGCGGATCGCGCGGTAGGGGATCGACTCCTTGAGCAACTGCGCGTCGTAGTCCGCGGCGGTGATGTCGCCCTGCAGCAGGATGTGCACGTGGTTGTCGATCAGCCCGGGGAGCACCGTCATGCCCGACAGATCGATGACGGTGGCGCTGCCGGCCCTGGCGGCGATCTCGTCGGCGGGTCCGACCGCCACGATCCGGTCACCTTCGATCAGGATCGCGCGGTTGGCGGACGGCTGGTCGGCGAGGCCGTCGATCAGTCGGCCGGCCTTGACCAGCGTCTGTGGCCCTGGGCGTGGGGCCTGAGCGACGGCGCATCCGGCCGCGAGCACGACGACGTCGAGCCAGGTCGCGAACCACACGAGTGCAGCGCAGGGAAAGTCAGCCATGATGACTCCGTGTCCGAAGGGCCGCCTGACGTTCCTGATTAGCCGTGCACGAGCTCGGGTGTCAAGCATTGCCACGGTCGTACTGCTCGTCGGCCCTGCCAGCGGCCATGCCCGGTCTGGCGCGCGCTCTGGTACGCAAAGCGAGCGCGGTCGCTCGGCGTCGTTGCCGCGCGAAGATGAAGGGTTCTTCATCTGCGTGACCTGATCGGCGGCGCTGGTTTGATGACACAGATGGGACCAGGAGCCCGCTGGTGCGAACACGCACCGGCACGATGCCGGCGCCCTGCAGCGTTCGTGGAGTGATGGGAAAGCACCGCACGTCGGCGGCCTTGAGAATCCGACACGCGAGCGCGAGACTGTCGTGCTCGTCGGCGGCAACGAACGAGAACGACTCTTGATCAACCTGCCGATTGACCCAGGGCATGCCGTGAAAAGATCTACCTGCTGTCTCCGGATGGGTGCAGTGTTCCTGGCGACATGTGCTCTTGCCGTCACGGCAATGACGCAGGAACCGATGCCGGGTACGCCGCCGCCGATGCCCCTGCTCGGCGCGGAAGAACTCGACCAGATGCTGGGGCCGATCGCGCTCTATCCCGATCCGCTGCTCGCGCAACTGCTCCCGGCCGCGACCTACCCGCTGGACATCGTGAAAGCGGCGCGCCAGGTACGCGCCGGCGCCACGGCCGCGCAGATCGACCAGCAGGACTGGGACCCGAGCGTCCAGGCGGTGGCGCACTACCCGAGCGTGATCGAGATGCTGGACACCAACCTCGATTGGACGCAGCAGCTCGGGCAGGCATTCATCGCCCAACCCGAGGACGTGATGCAAAGCGTCCAGCGGCTGCGCGCGCAGGCCCGGGCCGTGGGCAACCTGGTCGACACGCCCCAGGCGCAGGTGCTGGTCGACGACGATCTGGTCCGGATCGTCCCCGCCGATCCCAGGGTCATCTACGTGCCGGTCTACGAGCCAGCGGTCGTGTACTACATGCGACCGGTGCCGTTCGGTGCGTTCCTCTACTTCGGCTTCGGCTTCGCGGCCGGAGCCTGGCTCGATCTCGACTGCGACTGGCGCGGCCGCTTCTTCTACCGGCCGGGTTGGACCTGGGATCATTGGCGGGACAACATCTTCTTCGAGCACGAACGGGTGGTTCGCGTGAACCGGTCGTTCGAGTGGCGCCGTGGTGAACGGCCGCCGACGGTGTGGCAGCGCAATGTGCGCAAGCCGTTGCTGTTGCCAGGGCGGCCGATCACCCGGCCGGGTCAGTTCGATGCGTTCCGTGGACGCGAGCGCGTCCAGGTGCCGCGCACGCTGCCGCCGCCGCCGAGGATCGACACCGATCGCGGGCGCACGCGCGTGCCGGCGCCGCGGCAGCCGGGGCATGTCTTCGACCCGCGGCAACCGGAGAGCGAGGCGGACCGTTCTTCCCATCGCGGGGCGGAGAGCCAGCAGGGTGTTCCGGTGCATCCGGCGGTGCCACCGGGTGATGTCCGCGAGCCGGGCCGAGGTCCGCCGCCGGTGACCCGCGATCACGATGCGAAGCCGGTGCAACCGCCGCCGCCCGCACGCGACCACGAGCCGAAGCCGGTGCAACCGCCGCCGGCGCGGGATCAGGAGCCGAAGCCGGTGCCGCCGCCGGTACGCGATCACGATGCGAAGCCGGTGCAACCGCCACCGGCGCGGGATCAGGAGCCGAAGCCGGTGCCAGTACGCGATCACGATGCGAAGCCGGTGCAACCCCAGCCCGCACGCGGTCAGGAGCCGAAGCCGGTGCCGCCGCCAGCACGCGTGGGAACACCACCGGTGAAGATCGCCCCGCCGCCGCCTGCCGCCACGGCGCCGAGCCGCCCGGTGCTCACCGGCGAGGGTCCCGCGGTCGAGCGCGGCAAGAACAGCCGCGGCCACGATTGAGAGTTCGCCATGCACCTACCGACAGACTCGGCAATGTTCTCGAGAGCCAGCAAAGGATCCGCCATGAGGTTGCTCACTTCTGTTCCGACGATTGCCGTGTTGTGGTTCGCTGGCTGCGGCTCCGCCCCGTCGACCTCGACGAGTCACGGTTCGCTGAGCAGCCAGGGTCCAGGTGCTCCGTCCAAGTCCGCCGCCGAGCAACCGACCTTCGGCTCGCCGGAGGAAGCCGTCAGCGCGCTCTACCGGGCGTCCGCGGCCAAGGACCTCGAGGCGATGACGCGCATCGTCGGCCTGCCGGCGCAGGACGTGACCAGCGGTGATGCCGAACAGGACGCGCGGCAGATGGAGCAGTTCGCCCGGGCTCATGACGAGCGGCTCAAGATCGTGCCCGATGGCAACGCGCGCGCCCGCGTGTTCATCGGCAAGGACAACTACCCGCTGGCGTCACCACTGGTGCGGACCGGCGAACGGTGGCTGTTCGACTCGGCCGGCGGCAAGGAGGAACTGATCGCGCGGGTGATCGGCGAGAACGAGCTGGCGACGATCGGCGTCTGCCGCGCCTACGTGCAGGCGCAGTACGAGTACTACGCCGAGGACCGCAATGGCGACGACGTGCTGCAGTACGCGCAGCGGCTGGCGTCCACCTCCGGACATCGCGACGGGCTCTATTGGCATGTCGCCGAAGGCGAGCTGGCGAGTCCGCTCGGTCCGCTGATCGCCGAGGCCCGGGCCGAAGGCTACCTGAGCGGCAGCGCGCGCAAGCTGGACGAGCCGAAGCCGTACCACGGTTACCTGTTCAGGATCCTGACCGCACAGGGCGAGCACGCGCCGGGCGGCAGCTACAGCTACATCATCAATGGCCGCATGGTCGCGGGTTTCGCCCTGGTGGCGTACCCGGCCAAGTGGAACCGATGGGGCGTGATGACCTTCGTCGTCGGCGCCAACGGCAAGCTGTTGCAGAAGAACCTCGGCGAACACACGCTGGAGACCGCGACGGCGATGACGGCATACGACCCCGACCCGACCTGGACGCTGGTGCGCGACTGAGACCGGACTGAAGCAGCGCGGTCCGTCCGGTGCTCGCGAGACAGCCGAGGAAGTCGGCAAGCGCAGCCGGGACGCCGGCGACCGGGCTGCCATCGGCCGCCCGGCACGGAGGTGGAACTGCCGCTGCACCCTTGCCGACCGGCCGCCGACTTCGGCACGATGCGACCGCAATGCAGTTCGCCGCCGTCGCCTGGCCCGATCTCGCCGTCCGTGCCCTGACCGCCGAACTGCCGCGGCCGCTCGGCGAGCTGCCGTCGCCCGAATGGCTGGCGGCGCTGCTGGTGCCCGGTGCGGTCGCGCCGCTGCGCCCCGACGAAGCGCTGCGCACGGCCGTTCGCGACCTGTTGCGCCGGCGCGGCTACAAGCCGACCGGCCGTGGCAAGCCGTCGTCCGAGTATCTGGTCGCCGCCGCCACCGCCGGCCGCCTCGGCCGCATCAACGCCGCGGTCGATGCCGGCAACGTCGCGTCGCTGCACAGCGGCCTGCCGATCAGCGTCGTCGATCTCGACCGCATGTCGCCGCCGCTGCGCGTCGACGTTCCGGGCGATGGCGAGCAGTACGTGTTCAACAACGCGGGACAGACGATCTTTGTCGGCGGACTGCCGTGCCTGTACGACGGCGCTGGCCCGTGCGCGAACGCGGTGAAGGACGCGCAGCGGACCAAGACCTCGGCCGCGACGACCCGCGTGCTGGCGATCGTGTGGGGGACCGCGGTGCCGCATGCCGACCGCCCGGAGGCGACGGCGCAGTGGCTGCAGCAGCTGCTCGTGCGTCTCGGCGCCAAAGTGGATGGCGTCGCGGTCGGATCCGCGTGAGGCGATGGCGGGCGGTCACACCACCTTGCGCTACCATCGGATCGTGGCACCTGCATTGCGCACTTCGGCGAGCTGTCTGGTTGTCCTGCTGCTCGTGCGCGTGGCGCTGGCGCAGACCGGCGAAGCCGTGCCACCGGCGCACGAGGTGCCGAAGATCGATGGCGAGTGGTGGTCGGTGGCCAACAACCCCGACCTCGGCAAGTACAAGAGCGACAAGCAGCAGCCGGTGGACTTCGCCATCTGGCAGGCAGCCGATGGCACGTGGCAGATCCTGTCGTGCATCCGCGGCACCAGGTGTCCGGGCAACACGCGCCTGTTGCACCGTTGGGAAGGCCGACAGCTCACCGACAGCAACTGGAGACCGATGGGCATCGCCATGCAGGCGGACGCGGCGTTCGGCGAGAGTCCCGGTGGCCTGCAGGCGCCGCACGTGTTCAAGGTGAAGGACGTCTATTACATGGTCTACGGCGACTGGCAGCGCATCTGCCTCGCGTCCAGCGCGGACGGCAAGACGTTCAAGCGCGTGCTCAACAAGCGTGGCCAGCCGGATCTGTTCCAGGGGCCGTACGACAACACGCGTGATCCGATGGTGCTGCACAGCGGCGGCACGTACTTCTGCTACTACATGGGCCACAAGAAGGGCGCGGACTACCAGTCGGCAGTGTTCTGCCGCACTTCGAACGACCTGCAGCACTGGAGCGAAGCGATGATGGTGTCGGCCGGCGGCGCGGCCGCCAAGACGCCCGGGACGTGGTTCGGCGGCGACGCCGAGTGTCCGTTCGTGCTGGAGAAGGACGGCCTGTTCTACCTGTTCCGCAATCAGGTCTACGGCGGCAACGGCCACAACACGCAGTACGCCTCGCCCAACCCGCTGAGCTTCGGCGTCGGCGACGATCTGTATCTGATCGGCACGCTGCCGGTGACCGCGCCCGAGATCGTGGTCCACGACGGGCAGTACTTCATCGCGGCACTGAAGCCCGGGCTCGACGGCATCCGGGTCGCGCGCCTGCGCTGGGACAAGAAGTGACGGCGGCGCGGCCCTAGTTCCGACGCGCGCGCGCGCCGTCGCCATGGCCGGCCGCGGCGAAGTCGATGAAGCCGCGTTCGACATCGGTGCTGACGAGCTCGACCTGCACGCGGTCACCGACGTCGAGGCCGGCGGCACCGCGCACGACCATGCCCTCGACGACCGGGCTGGCGATCCGCACCCAGGTGCCTTTGTCCGAGGCACCGGTGACGATCGCCCAGAACCGCGCGCCGATGCGCGGAGCGAGCAGCAACGCGGCGGCGGACTTGCGCACCTGCCGTTCGATCTTGACCGCCTGGTCTTCCTGCTCGGTGCAGTGCCGGGCGAGCGCCGCGAGTTCGTCGTTGCTGTACGGTACCGGCTGCGCGGCGAGCGCCGCCTTCAGCAGGCGCTGCGTGATCAGGTCAGGGAAACGCCGGTTCGGCGCCGTCGAGTGCGCGTAGTCGCGTGCGGCGAGCCCGAAGTGACCCTCGGCCTGCTGGCCGGGCAGCTCCAGCGCGTACTGACCCGAGCCGAGCAGCTTGACGACCGACAGCGACAGATCGCCGAAGCGCGCGGGATCGGCGCGCCGGCGTTCGATCAGGAACTGCTCGAGGGCGACGGCGCTCGGCGAAGCCGGCAGGCGTCCGCCGAGGTCCGCGGCCAGCGCGGCGATGCGATCCCAACGTTCGGGCGCGCGCAGCACCCGGCGCAGCGACGGGAAGCGCTGGTCGGCGAGGAAGCGTGCGGTCACGCCGTTGGCCGCGATCATGAAGTCCTCGATCAGCTCCTTGGCCCGGTTCTTCTCGTCGAGACACAGATCGGTCAGCACGTCGCCGGTGAACACCGCGCGCGCCTCGATCGTCTCCAGGCTCAAGCCGCCGTGGCGGTGCCGCAGGGTCTTCATCTGCTGCGCGACCCGGTCCTGCAGCCGGAGCTGCTGCTCGAGCCCGGGCACGGCCGCCAGCCGCGGCGGTGCCGGCGCCTTGCCGTCCAGCCAGGCAGCCACGCCGTTGTAGGCCAGCTTGGCGCGGTTGATCACCACCGCGCGGTACACCTCGGCCCCGGTCACCGTGCCGTCGTCACCGACGGCCATGTCGATGACGATCGCCGCGCGTTCACGGCCTTCGCCGAGCGAAGTGAGGTCGGTCGACAGCCGCTCGGGCAGCATCGGAAACACCTGCGCCGCGGTGTACACCGAGGTGGTGTTGATGCGCGCGTGGTCGTCGGTGGCCGAGCGCTGCTGCACGGTGCCATCGACGTCGGCGACCGCGACCAGGATGCGCGTCCCGCCAGCCGCCGGCTGCGCCACCGTCAGCTGGTCGAGATCGCGCGAGTCGTCGTTGTCGATCGAGGCCCACAGCAGATTGCGCAGATCGCGCAGCGACGGACCCGCGGCCGGCAGGTGTTCGGTGACCGCGTTGGTCTCGGCGATGACCGCCGCCGAGAAGTCCGGCTGCATGCCGCGTTCGAACATCGCCCGCCGTGCAATGTTCCTGAGCTCGTTCCGGTTCGGGGCGCCATGCTGCATCGCCGGATGATACGGACGGCGGCATGCCCAGTCGTCGAAGCGCCGCTCGATCATGCGATCCGCCGTGCTGCCGAAGGTCGCGCTGGCTGCGAACCAGGCGCGGTGCAAGGGTGGGCGCGTGCCAATGGCGACTTGGGTGCAGTTGCAGCCAGCGCACGCGCCGCCGGCGCGATGGAGTCTTGGCATGGCCACCGACTTCGCCAACGCCAGGGTGGTGTTCTTCAACCAGGCGATCGTGCTCGACCCGGGCGTGAACACGTTCGGCGCGGTGGTGTCCAACGCCGGCAGCGGCATTGCCGGCACGCTCTGAGGCGGCGCTGACGCGCGGTGCCGGCCGCGCGCCGGCGGGTGCGTTCGGCCCTGGCAGCAGGTGCGGCGCGGGTTCGCCACCAACCTCTTCCACTGCGCCACCGCCGCGGTAGGGTCGGGACCTTCCAGAACCCGGAGTCCCCGCATGCGCCAGCTGCCTGTTGTTCTTCTCCTCGCCCTGCTCGCCGTCCCTGCTGCTGCGCAGAAGCGCGCTGCCGCAGTGAAGGAGCCGACGTTCCCCGAAGCCCTCGAGCTGGCCAAGAAGGCCTTCGACGGCAAGGAGTACGGCAGCGCGGTCTCGGCGCTGCAGGCCGCCATCCGCGAGCTGCAGAAGCTGCAGCGCACGGCGATCCTTGCGGCGATGCCGAAACCGGCGGGCTTCACCTTCAAGGACGAGGAGCGCAACGACGAAGCGGCCAACCCGTTCGCCGGCGGCATGTCGGTGCTCGGCCTCACCGTCGACCGCCACTACACCAAGGGCGACGACAAGCACATCGACATCGAGGTGATGGCCAACTCACCGATGGTGCAGATGATGGCGGTGATGTTCAGCAACCCGGCGCTGGTGAAGGCCGATGGCGGCGAGATCGTGGAGTACGGGGTGCACAAGGCCATCCTGAAGAAGAACGGCGACAACGGCAACGAACTGACGATCCTGATGTACGACAAGCACGTCATCAAGGCGACGTCGGGCGGCATCACGGTCGAGGAGCTGCTGGCGGTGATCGACCAGGCGATGGTCGATCGCATGGAGAAGCAGTTGGGCAAGTGACGGCGGTGCTGGCCGTGGCCCGATGTTGCCAATCGATCGTCGTGCCACCCGGTCGAGCCCTGCCGCTGCTGTGCTACGTGCTGCTGACCCAGGGCGTGAAGATGTGGTTGCTCGCGTGCAAGTGGATCTGAACGATGGCTGCTGCGCCGCTCACCGACCGCAACACGCCGCCGACACGCATGCTCCACTCCGAGCACCATCTCTCCGGCCGGATCGGTTGGCTGCGCGCGGCGGTCATGGGCGCCAACGACGGCATCGTGTCGACCGCGAGCCTCGTGGTCGGCGTTGCTGCCGCCGGCGCATCCAGGAGCGCGGTGCTGGTGTCCGGGATCGCGGGACTCGTTGCCGGCGCCATGTCGATGGCCGCCGGCGAATACGTCTCGGTGAGCTCCCAGTCGGACACCGAGACCGCGGACCTGGCGCGCGAGCGCGCAGAACTGGCCGACGATGACGAAGTCGAGCACGCGGAGCTGGCGGCGATCTACGTCGACCGCGGCCTCGAACCCGCGCTCGCCCGGCAGGTCGCCGAGCAGTTGATGGCCCACGATGCGCTCGGTGCGCACGCCCGTGACGAGCTCGGCATCTCGGAGATCCAGCGGGCCCGGCCGGTACAGGCGGCGCTTGCCTCCGCCGGGACGTTCGCGGTCGGCGCGGCCCTGCCGCTGCTGATGGTGTGGATCGCGCCGCCGAGCCTGCTCTGCGTGCTGGTGGTGGCCGTATCCGTCGCCTGCCTGGCGCTGCTTGGCGCGCTGGCGGCGCGTGCCGGCGGCGCGCGGGCCGCGGTTGGCGCCATGCGCGTCGCCTTCTGGGGCGCACTCGCCATGGCGATCACCTATGGCGTGGGGGCGCTGTTCGGTGCTGCGGCGTGAGGCATGAGCCAGGTGTGGCCGTCGGTGGCGGAGTGTTACGCGGGAGTTCGGCAGAACTACAGCTGCCAAAGGACCGATCGATGTTCCGAGCCATCTTTGTCGCGCGAGCGCTGGCGAGTGTGTTCTGCACCGCACCCGCTGTGGCGCAAGCGGGTTGGGTTCAACACACCACGTCGGTCCAGCCGAGTGCCCGTGGCACCGACTGTTCGAGTTCGACGTTTCGCGCGGCGTAACCGTGTTGTTCGGCGGTTGGAACGGTGGACCGATCGGTGGAACCTGGGAATGGAACGGCACCGGCTGGAGCCAGCGGTTTCCCTTGCACGCGCCGCCGCCGCGCGAGGGTACCGCACACGCATTCGACCTCGGCAGGATGCGGGTGGTGTTGTTCGGCGGCAATGATGTCACGCGGAGCTGCCCGGCTGCACGCTGTTCGCGAGCCCAGACTTCCTGTTCACGACGCCGGTGACGAACGGGCGTGCGCTGTTGTCCTGGCCGCTGCCCAACATCACCAGCTTCGCCAGTGCGGTGTTCTACAACCAGGCGATCGTGCTCGACGCCGGCGTCAACGCGTTCGGCGCGGTGGTGTCTAATGCTGGCACCGGTATCGCTGGCACGCTCTGAAGGACGGCGAAGCAGCCCGGCCTCGCGGGCCCGTTCACCTGGTGACGCGCTGCGTCGTGTGCACAGCAGTCAGTCCGCGCCGACCGGAAACAGCCGATCGAAGTTGCCGCCGAGCACCTTGGCCCGCACGTCGGCACGGACGTCCAGTTCGTCGAGCATCGAAGCTTGCTGCGCGAACACTTCGTGCACCCAGCCGCGCGGAAAGAACGACGAGTCGGTGCCGAACAACAGCCGGTCCGGGCCGACGACGGCCAGCGCCTGGCGCATGACATCGACGAGCGTCAGCCCCGGCTGATACTTGATCCACGCGTTCGAACTCGACGTGTCGAGCAGCACGTTGGGGCACAGGTCGGCGACCATCAGCGCCTCGCGCAGCAGGCCGGCGCCGAAGTGCGGGATGATGATCGGCACCTGCGGATGGCGCAGTGCAGTCGCGTGCAGGTCGAGCGGATTGCCGAAGCGGAGGTCGAACGGGCTCGGCAGCCCGAGTTTCTTGCGCACGCCGATCGACAGCACGCCGCAGTGGACGAACACCGCCGTGCCGGGCCTTTGGGCGGCGACGGCGAACACGCGCTCCACACATGGGTCGTGGATCGGGAAGCGATGCATCGCCGGGAACAGGCAGATCGCGCGCAGGCCGCCGCGATCGAGAGCGGCCGCAGCCTGCTCGGCCGCGTCGGCCTGCGTCGGATCCACCATGAAGAAGCCGACGAAGCGACGGCGATGACGCCGGACGGCTGCGGCAACGGAAGCCGAGTCGGTCGGAATGCTGGCGATCAGTGCCGCGCGCGCCACGCCATGCCGGTCGAGCTCCTGGACCCACCGGTCGGCCAATGCCTCGGCGTTCCCCGGTGGCTCCCACCCGAGTTTCGCCAGCGCCGCGTCGCCGCCGAGTGCCGCGAAGAACGGCGGCGAGAAGAAGTGGCAGTGCGCATCGTTGAGGACCGGCATGGAGGACACAGGATAGGGCGGATTGGTGGCGCGTCACCAAGTGCGAGCCGAAGCATCACGGACAGGATTGCCCGACTCAGGATTCCGTGCGCGTGCAGGAAGCGCGGCGCGAGAATGACGTGTGGTACGATGCTCTGGTGGTCGATCGACCCATCGACCGGACGACGACCAGGACGATCGCCGCGAAGTGACGCCATGTTCGACCGGTTCACCGATGCAGCGAAGAAGACGATGTCGCGCTCGCGCCAGGAAGCGCTGCGGCTGCACGACGATTGCATCGACGTCCGGCACATCCTGCTCGGGCTGTTGCGCCAGCCATGCCCGGACGTCGCCACCGCGCTGACCAACGTCGGTGTCCAGCCGGCGCAGTTGCTGGCGGCGATCGAAGCGGTCATCCCGGCCGGGAACGGGCAGCCGAACAGCATGGGGCAGATGCCGTTCACCGTGGCGGGCAAGCAAGTGCTGATGAAGGCAATGGAGGCCGCAGCAGCAATGCACCATACCTGGATCGGCACCGAGCACCTGCTGCTCGGCGCCGTTGCCGCTGCCGAACGACCGATCGCGACCGCGATCGCCAGCCTCGGTCTGCAGTACGAGTCGCTGCAGCAGGCGGTCGCGGCGCTCGCGACCGGTGCGGGCGAAGCGACGCCGGGCAAGGTGGATCGTGGGTTGCGCGCCCCGTCGTTCCGGCTCGCCGATGTGCTGGTACAGCTCGCCGAGATGGAGCGGTGGCTGCGCGTGTCGACGGACGCCGCGGCGTCGGTGCAACAGTTGGAGGCCGCGGCGGCGTTGCGCGATCTGCTCGACCAGTGCAAGCAGGCCGGCGAACGGCTGCGTGCGTTGCCGGGCGGCGCATGACGCGCGGCGACCATCGCCAACGGGCGTGACGCGGGGAATGAGCGCTGCAGAGTTGCTTCTGCGGACGGTCGTCGGCACGCTGCCGTGCAGGGGGCCCGCCATGTTGCGCACAAGCTGGGTGATCCTGATCGCGGCGCTGCTGCTCGGGGCAGCCGTGTGGCTGCTGTTGGCGAGTGGCGAGCCGGCACCAGCACCCGTCACCGCGCCGGCAGCGCCCGGTCGATCGGCGTCACCTGCAGCGGCGGCCGGCAATCCGGTCGAGGACACCACCGCTGAGACGCCTGCGACGCCGGCCGCGAACGTGCGAACTCCCGAAGCGATCCGGGCCGCCGCGCCGGCGGTCAGCGGACTGACGGGCATCGCCACCGTGCGCGGCCGCTGCATCGACAGCGCGCACCGGCCGGTGTCGGGCTGCACGATCCTGTGCTCGAGCTTTCCGGCGGGCGTCGTGCCGAAGACCATGAGCGGCATGGATGGGTCGTTCGAACTCGCGCTCGACCTCGCCAGCCAGAACGTGTTCGCGGTCACGGTGGCGACTTTGGGCGGCGTGCCGGTGCGGCGGTCGGTCGACGAACTGCGCGCGGGCGCGATCACCAACCTCGGCGACGTGGTGGTGATGGCCGGCACGCGGCTGCGCGGCCGTGTGGTCGACGCTGCCAACAAGCCGCAGGCCGAGGTCGGCATCACCTTCACCGATGCGACCGTGCGCGAAGGCACAGGCCCGCTCGGGCGGGTAGCGGTGAAGAGCGGCGTCAACGGCGCGTTCGACACCGCGCTGGCGCCCGGCAGCTGGGACGTGTCGGGAACGCAGAACGTGTACCGACCGCAGCGACTGCTGGTGCTGGCGGCGGACGAACAATCGGTCGAAGTGGTGGTCGAGGCGCTGGCGCCGCGCGGCGCGATCCGGGGGACGGTCGTGGGCACCGGTGGCGAAGTGGTTGCCAACGCGCACGTCACTGCGCTGGGCGACGAGCCAGCGGGGTGGGGACCCAGCTCGGCCGACACCGACGAGCAGGGCGAGTTCGTCGTCGAAGCGACGCGCGCGACCGGTGCCACGGCATTGCTCGAGGTGCAGGGCGCCGGCTATCGGCTCTGGCGTTCGCCGGCGAGGTTGCCGTTCCCGAGCGACGGCGTGCGCGTGCAGCTCGAGCCGCTGCCGCGCGAGCGCCTGCAGCTGCGCCGCGGCGACGACGGTGGGGCGGTGACGGCGGCGCATGTCCAGGTCTCCCGCGGTGGCCCGCGCACGCTGGCCAACATGGTGGCGGCGCCGTTCCGGATCGAGGGTCCGTTCGCCGACGGAATCGTCGAGCTGCCGATGCTGTTTGCCGGGGAGCACGACCTGTGGGTCGATCCGATCGGTGCGGATCTCGCCCCGACGGCGGTGCTCACGCTCCACGCCGGCACGGGTTCCACGACCGTGGTGACGGTGTCAACCCGGCGCACGCGCCTCTTGCAGGTGCGCATGGCGAACGGTGCGCCGGCCCAGGACTCGACGTTCCAGCTGATCGATGGCAAGAGCCTGCCGCTGACCCTGCAGCAGGCCAGGCGGCTGTCAGAGAGGCGGCAGGGCGTGCGCTCCATGTCGTCGCCGCAGATCGAAGGTAGAACGGGCAAGGATGGCGATGCACTGCTCAGCGGCCCGGGCGATCGACCCCTGAGTCTGCTGCTGCTCGGGCCCGGACACACGCCACTGGTGGTGCCGGACGTGCGCCTCGACCTTGCTGCACCGCTGCAGATCACGGTGGAGGCGCCGTGTTCGCTGCGGCTGCAGCTCGTTCCACCGGCGGCGTTGCAGCGGCTGCTGGAGATTGCCGGTGGCGTTCCGCTGACGGTGGCGCTCGATCCTGACAGCGACGCCGACCGGTCGCGTTCGCCGAGCAGACCGCACATTTCGAAGCAGCCGGTGGCTGCCGATGGCGTCTGCAGCTTCGCCGAGGTTGCGGCAGGTTCCTGGTTGCCGCGGCTGCGCCTCGCCGACGCGATCGAACTGACGCTGCCGACCGTGCAGGTTGCTGCAGGAGCGGCGTCGGAACTGACCATCGACCTGCAGCCACTGCTGCCAGGTCAGTTCACCGGCGTGCTGTCCGTCGATGGCCAGCGGGTCGTCGGCGCGCGCGTGACGCTGACCAGTGGGCAACTCTCCGGCCGCAACTATCTGTCGGCGCAGACCGACGCATCGGGGCGGTTCGAGATGCTGGCGCTGCCCGGGGCGTACCGCGTGCATGTTTCTCTTCGCGGCGGGACGGCCAACGGCATCTCGCTGCACGTGCCCGAACCGGTGATCGTGCACGCCGGCGAACGGTGCGAGCGTGACCTCGTGCTGCAGGCCACGCGGCGTATCGTGCGCCTGGTCGATGCTGCTGGTGCACCGGCGGGCGGTGTGCCGCTGGTCTCTACGGCCGCTTCCGGGGAACGCGTGGAGTGGCTGCCGACCGGCGTCGATGGTCGCGCCACGTTGGTGTTGACGGCAGGTACCTACGCGCTGCGGGTCCGGCCGCGGGCGCTGTGCGATGCGTCGGCACTGCAGGACTTCGTCAAGGCGAATGGCATGGCCGCCGCACAGGCGGCATGGATCGAGGTGTCGACGTTGGTGGCCGGTGCGGAAGCGCCGCAAGAACTCGAGGTGCGGCTGCCGCCGGAATGGGATCGCTGAGCGCGGCCGGTCGCTGCACCTGCCCTCCAGGCCAGGAACAGTTGCCCGCGGCGCATGGCTGGCCTTGGCTCCGAGATCAACGCCCGCTACCTTGTCGCGCCGACGGAGATCCCATGCGCCGTGCGCTGCTGTTGCCTTGCCTGCTGGCTGCACCGTTGCCCGCCCAGGAGCCGGCGGATCCGCTGGCGCTGATCGCCACCGCCGAGAAGCGCATCGCGGCGAAGCCCGACGAAGACGCGGTGCTGCTGCTGTGGCAGGCAGCGGCGCTGCTGCAGGACCGCGCGGACTCGCCGGGTCGCACGGCCGCGCAGGACACGATCCGCACGCTGCTGCAAAAGGCCGATCCGCTCGACGCCGCGCGCAGCGAGACCCACGGCATGGTGGCGCGCAAGATCGTCGAGCTGGCGCAGGCCTATCGGCTGAAGAAGTGGCTGGCGGTGGCCGAAGACCGGCTGCATGTCGCCGCCCGGTTCGATGCGGCAGCGACGACCAGGGAGCTGCAACTGCTGCAGGCGGCGCGCGCCGGCGACAAGCCGGCGAAGCCAGCCGACAAGAAGGCGGAGAAGCCGGCGCCGAAGGGGCTGCTGGAGGCGCCGCAGTTGGACAGCTCGGACGGTGAGTGGCGGTTGGCCGACGGCATGCTGCAGAGTCCGCCGCAGGTCGCCGCCAGCGCCAATGCCTTCTTCTGGCTCATGCGCATGCAGCATGCCGACCAGGAAGTTGCCTGCGAGTTCAAGCCTGGCACCGGCAACAACATGGCAGGGCTGATCCTCGGCGCCAGCAGCGGCTTCGCCGAGGGATACCTGCTCTCCTGCGATCAGTATGCGAAGGAACAACAGATGGTCGTGACCGTGCAACACCTGGTGGCCGGCAAGTACGTCTCGGTGCAGACCAAGTCGATGCCGCTGGGGAAGCTGGCGGACGGGTTCCATCGTCTGGTCGTCGGCGTGCGCGGCGAGGTGCTCGACGTTCAATTGGATGATGCCCGGGTGATGACCTGCAGCTGTCCGACGGCAGTGCACGGCAGGCTCGGGTTCCTGGTCAGCGCCGTCGGCGGCGACGTGCCGCCGATCACCTTTCGCAACCTGACCGTCGGGCCCCTGCCGGAGAAACAACCGACCGGCATCGAGGAGCGCGCGCAGCTGCAGGCGCAGCAGCGGCAGGGCGTGCTCGATGCGGTCGGCAGCGCCGAGCTGTTGCTGAAGCAGAAGCAGCCGGAACCGGCGGTGCTGCTGCTGCGGCAGGTGCTGCGCGACCTGCGCCAGCTCGACGCCGGCACGCTGCGCGACAACCTGACCGCGTCGATCGACAAGATGCTGGCGCAGGCCGACACGCTGCACGCCCGGCGCAAGAAGCTCGCCAGCGAGATCGCGGTGATGTTCGCGGCGCTGGCCGATCGTTACCAGCAGGCGGGTCTTGCGCGCAGCGCGTTGGCGCAGGCGGACGAGGCCGCGGCGTTCGATCCCGACGGCCAGGCGGCGCGGCTGCAGCAGGCCGAGCAGGCGGTGCAGCAGTGGCAGGCCGCGCAGCTGCAGGCGCAGCTGCAGGCACACCTGCATGAACTGGATCCACCGGCCGACGATGGCGCATTGTTGCGCCAGTGGTTCGCCGCCGGGCAACGCCTCGACCCGCGCTCCCACGCGTGGATCGTCGACGGTCCGGCGGCGCGGGCGAGCGACATCAGCGACAACGACTTCACCGTGCTGATGCCGCAGAAGGGCGTGGCCGGCGCCGAAAAAGTCAGTGTGCAGGTGCGGCTGCCGGCGGTCGGCACCAGCGGTGGTCTTGCCTTCGACGTCGCCGGCCAGCAAGACTACGCGGTCGGCTTGTTGATGCGCAAAGAAGAGGGACTCGAGCTGCAACTGCACCGCTACACCGCCGGCGAATGGCACAAGCTGGTCCGCAAGCTGCTCGATGTGCCGGAGTGGCGGCTCGAAGGCTGGTTCGAACTGCAGCTCGAGGTCGGCCTCAGCGGCGTGGTCTTGCGGTCGCAGGGCAGCGAGCTGATCGTCGAGCGGCGGCACCTGAACCGCGGCGGTGCACTCGGGCTGTGCGCAGGCAATCTGGCCAAGGCAGCGGCCAGCGTCGAACTGCGCGCCTTCCGGCTGTTGCCGTGAGCGCGCCGCTCAGGAGCCTGAGCCTTCGCTGACCGCGTTGACGTTCCAGTCCGGGATCTGCAGCTCGATGACGCCGCCCGGCGGCACGCGCAGCAGGCGCGACTGGCAGCCGAGCCGCGAGTCGAGGCCGACGTCGCGCGCTTCGTCGAGCTGGTCGAGTTCGTCCTCGCTGGCCGGCGACAGGCAGTCCTTGCCCTGCTTGACCTTGACGTGGCAGGTCGAACAGGCGCACACGCCGCCGCAGGCGTGGTCGAGATCGAGGTCCTGCTCGAGCGCCGCCTCGAGGATCGTCTGGCCGACCTCGAGCGTGAACTTGCGGTCGTCGCCGCGCACCTGCAGCCTGGCCTGGTCGCTCATGTCGGCTTGCCCTCCTCGCGCAGCGCCCTGGTGACCGCCGAACTGATCACGTCGTCGGCGATCGTCACCGTCAGCTTGGACAGTTCGTCGCTCGCGGCCTTCAGCGAGCCGGTGTCGGCGTCGGCGTCGAGCAGCTTGGCGAGCTTGCGCAGCGCCTTCTGCACCGAGAAGGTCTGGTCGGGCGGCAGGTCGGCGAGCTGCAGCGCGGCGCGCGTGCCGGTCACCATCGCCTTGGCCTTGTGGCGCACTTCGATCGCCTCGCGCGCCACGAAGTCCGCCTGCGCGTTCTCGATCGAGTCGAGCATCATCTTGCGCACTTCGTCGCGGCTGAGGCCGAAGCTCGGCACCACCTGGATGCTGGCCTCGGTGCTGGTGCGCTGCTCGCGGGCAGTGACGCGCAGCACGCCGTCGGCGTCGACCAGGAAGGTCACGGCGATCCGCGGCAGGCCGGCGGGCATCGGCGGGATGCCGCGCAGCTGGAAGGCGCCGAGCTGGCGGCAGTCGCGCGCCAGTTCGCGCTCGCCCTGGTAGATGTTGAGATCGACCGCGGTCTGACCGTCGACGCCGGTCGAGAACTCCTCGGTGACGCTGGCCGGGATCGTGGCGTTGCGCAGGATCAGCTTCTGCACGGTGCCGCCGAGCGTCTCCAAGCCGAGCGACAGCGGGATCACGTCGAGCAGCAGCAGCGACTTGTCGTTGCCGGCCAGCACGTCGGCCTGGATCGAAGCCCCGAGCGCCACCGCGAGGTCGGGGTCGACGCCGGTGTGCGGCGCCTTGCCGGTCAGCTGCTGCAGGCGGGCGCGCACCAGCGGGATGCGCGTGCTGCCGCCGACCAGCACCACGTCGTCGATCTGCGCCAGCGACAGGCCGGCGTCGGCGACCGCGCGCCGGCTGCAGTCGATCGTGCGCTGGATCGACTCTGCGATCATCGCCTCGAACTCGGCGCGGGTGGTGCTGAGGTCGACGCTGCCGTGGGCGCCGAGGTCGAGGTGCAGCGTGGCCTGCTCGCTGCTGCTGAGGCGGATCTTGAGCCCTTCGGCGGCCTCGCGCACCGCCTGCAGCACGTAGGCGTCGGCGTGCGTCGGGTGACCGGTGCGCAGCTCGAGCGCCTGCAGGATGCGATTGCCGAGCAGGCGGTCGAAGTCGTCGCCGCCGAGGTGCGTGTCGCCGGCGGTCGCCAGCACGCGGAAGATGCCCTGGTCGATGCGCAGCACCGAGACGTCGAAGGTGCCGCCGCCGAGGTCGTAGACCAGCACGGTGCCGTCCTTGTGGCCGTCGATGCCGTACGCAAGCGACGCCGCGGTCGGCTCGTTGAGGATCCGCAGGCAGTCGAGGCCGGCGAGCGTGGCGGCGTCCTTGGTCGCCTGCCGCTGCGCGTCGTCGAACCATGCCGGCACGGTGATCACCGCCTGCACGACCGGCTGGCCGAGCGCTTGTTCGGCGGTCAGCTTGACCTGCTGCAGCACCAGCGCCGAGATCTGCTCCGGCGACAGCCGCTGGTCGTCGATGCGCACGCGCGCGAGGCCGCGTTCGCCCTGTTCGATGCGGTACGGCAGCAGCCGGGCTTCGGCGTCGACTTCGGCGCCGGCGCGGCCGATCAACCGCTTGATCGAGAACACCGTGCGGTCGGGGAACTGCAGCAGCAGCGCCTTGGCGGCGCGGCCGACCAGCGTGCGGCCGTCGGGATGGAAGCAGACCACCGACGGGATCAGTGCTTCGCCGGCCTGGTCGCGCAGCACGCGCGCGCCCTTGTGCGTGCGGATCGCGGCGAGGCTGTTGGTGGTGCCGAGATCGATGCCGACCACCAGCCGGCCGGCATGGGTGGTGGCGGGCTGGGTCACGACGCGGCTCCGAGGTCGTGCAGCGCCTTGTTGTGGTACTTGGCCTGCTGCCACGCGACCGCGGCGGCGGTGACGTCGCCGCGCTGCAGCGCCGCGCGCAGTTCGACGAAGCGCTGCTGCACGGCGGCGGTCAGGCGCGCGCGCAGCGCCGGTCGTTCGGCGGCATTGGCAGTCGCCACCGCCTCGGCCTCGTCCATCGCCGCCAGCAGGAACTCCGGGTCCAGCGTCTTGGTGCGCTCGATGACGCCGGGAGCCCGCAGTTCGAGCACCGCGCGCGCACGCTCCCACGGGTCCTTGAGGATCCGCCAGGCGTCGTTGATGTCGGCGGCGCGCTGCAACACGGCGATGCAGTCGGTGGTGTCGCGGGCGCGGTGGTGGTCCGGATGGCACTCGCGCGACAGTGCCAGGTAGCGCCGTTCGAGCGCCGACTCGTCGAGGTCGAGCGTGTGCTCGACACCCAGCACGGTGAACGGATCGAGTGGGTGCGGGCCAGTCATCGTCGAATCGGGAGGTACGCGGATCCGACCCCGGCCGCCTACGCCGAGAACGAGGTGCCGCAGCCGCAGGTGCCGGTGGCCGCCGGGTTCTTGAATACGAAGCCGCGGTCGAGCAGCCCGTCGTTGAAGTCGAGGATCGTGCCACCCATGAAGAACTCGCTCTTCTTGTCGACCACGAGGTGCACGCCGTGCTGTTCGAAGGCGAGGTCGAACTCGGTCGGCCCGTTCTGGTCGAAGTCGAGCACGTAGGTGAAGCCCGAGCAGCCGCCGCCCTTGGCGCCGATCCGCACCCAGCAGCCGGCCGGCAGCTGCTGCTCGGCGATCACGCGCAGGATCTCCTTGGCGGCGCGCTCGGTCACGTGCACGCCGCGGCCGGGCTTCGGCGTCTCGGTCGTGGCCGCGGCGGCTGCCGGCGCGCCGAGCGGCGCGGTCGTTGGCTTGGTGTCGCTCATGGTGTGCTCAACCTTTGGTAGCCGGCTGCTGCCGCTGCGGCTCCGGCCGCGCCGCCGCCTGCTTCTGCCGGAAGTCCTCGATCGCCGCCTTGATCGCGTCCTCGGCCAGCACCGAGCAATGGATCTTCACCGGCGGCAGCGACAGCTCTTCGACGATCTGCGTGTTCTTGATCTTCGCCGCTTCGTCGAGCTTGCTGCCCTTGAGCCACTCGGTCGCCAGCGACGAACTGGCGATCGCCGAACCGCAGCCATAGGTCTTGAACTTGGCGTCGACGATGCGGCCGTCGGCGTCGACCTTGATCTGCAGCTTCATCACGTCACCGCACTCGGGCGCGCCGACCACGCCGGTGCCGACGTCCAGTGCGTTCTTGTCCAGCGACCCGACGTTGCGCGGGTTCTGGTAGTGGTCGAGTACCTTGTCGCTGTAGGCCATGGCAATCTCCTGTCTACGTCCTGGTGTTCAGTTCAAAAAGATGTTCGGTTCGGTTATCATCGTGCTTCGCATGATGCCAACTCAGTGGCTTTGCCATTTCACCTGGGTCAGGTCGATGCCTTCTTGCACCATCTCCCACAGCGGCGACATCGCCCGCAGGCGCAGCACCTCGGCGACCACGCGGTCGGTGGCGAAGTCGATCTCGCCTTCGGTGGTGAAGCGGCCGAGCGAGAAGCGGATCGAGCTGTGGGCCAGCTCGTCGCCGAGGCCGAGGCTCTTCAGCACGTAGCTGGGCTCGAGGCTCGCCGAAGTGCAGGCGCTGCCCGACGACACGGCGATGTCCTTGATGCCCATCAGCAGCGATTCGCCCTCGACGTACGGGAACGAGATGTTGAGCAGCGTCGGCAGCCGCGCCGCCTCGTCGCCGTTGAGCACCGCGTCCGGCAGGCGGGCCAGCAGCCGCTGCTGCAGCCGGTCGCGCAGCGCCTGGATGCGCGGGATCTCGGTCGCCATCTCCGCCTTGGCGATGCGCGCCGCTTCGCCCATGCCGACGATGCCGGGGACGTTGAGCGTGCCCGAGCGCATGCCGCGTTCGTGGCCACCGCCGTCGAACATCGGCACCAGGCGCACGCGCGGATTGCGGCGGCGCACGTACAGCGCGCCGACCCCCTTGGGGCCGTAGAACTTGTGCGCCGACAGCGACAGCAGATCGATGCCCATCGCCTCGACGTCGAGCGGGATGCGGGCGGCTGCCTGGGTGGCGTCGGTGTGGAACAGCGTGCCCTTGCGCTTGCACAGCGCGCCGATCGCCGCCAGCGGGTGCAGCGTGCCGATCTCGTTGTTGGCCGCCATCAGCGACACCAGGATCGTGCGTTCGGTGATCGCCGCCTCGAGTTGCTGCAGATCGACGTGGCCGAGCCGGTCGACCGGCAGGAAGGTCACCTCGAAGCCCTGGGTCTCCAGGTGTTTCATCGGGTCGAGCACCGCCTTGTGCTCGGTGACCGCGGTGATCAGGTGGTTGCCCTTCTCGCGGTACATCCCGGCCACGCCCTTGATCGCGAGGTTGTTGGCCTCGGTCGAGCCGCTGGTCCAGAGCATCTCCTTCTGGCTGGCGCCGATCAGCGCCGCCACGTGCTCGCGCGCCTGTTCGACCGCCGCCTCGGCGGTCCAGCCGAACGAGTGGCTGCGGCTGGCGGCGTTGCCAAAGTTCTCGCGGAAGAACGGCAGCATGCGCTGCAGCACGCGCTCGTCCACCGGCGTGGTGGCGCTGTAGTCGAGGTAGATCGGCAGTCTCTGGGTGGTCATCGGTGGGCTCCCACGGTCGCCGTGGCGGCCGCGCGCTGGTGGGCTGCAAGGCCGCACAGCTCGTCCAGCTTGATCTGCCGGAACAGTTGGTGGATGCGATCGTGCACCACGCGCATCGGATTCTTGGACGGACAGAAGGAGATCAAGGAGCAGTTGTGGTCGTGTACTCCGGGCGCCACTCCTGGCGCCACCGGCAGCAGCGACGACGGTGTCGACCCGGCCGATTCGCGGATGCATTCGACCAGCATGAACGGACCTTCGATGACCTCAAGGATCTGGCCGAGCGACAGTTCGTGGGGCGCGCGCACCAGCCGGTAGCCGCCCTTCAGGCCACGCACCGACTCGAGCACGCCGTGGCGGGCGAACTCCTTGAGCAGGTTGGCGACCATCGACTTGTTGAGGCTCGCCTGGCGCGCGATCTCCTGCGCGCTGACCACCGCTTCGGCCGCGCTGCCGCCCGGGTAGGCGCCCTCCCGGGCAATGCAGCCCAGCAGGAACACGGCGTAGTCGGCTTTCTTGCTGATCCTCAGCATTGGCTTGCGTTCGTGGCCCGGCAACGCCACCCTGGCGCCTGGACGAGGCGGCGAAAGTAGACCTGTTTTGGGGCTCATTCAAGTATCGGCCATAAAAAGCCCCGTACGGGGGCACATTCTGCCGGCGGTGCTTTGATTCCCGAGAAGCTGCGATGCCATGACGAGTTGCGATCCGCTCACTGGCGAACTGCTCGCCGCCGGACCCTACCGGCGGGAGCCAGCACCATGGGGTCTCCTGCAGGTCGACGGCCGTGACGCGACGGACTTCCTGCAGCGGCTCTGCACCCAGGACGTCGCCGCCCAGGCGCTCGATCAGCTCCGTCCGGCGGCGTTCCTCGATGGCCGCGGCAAGCTGCAGGTCACCTGCTGGGTGGCGCGCACCGGCGAAGCGCTGTGGCTCGAGGCGCAGGCGCACCAGATCGATCGTCTGCTGACGCTGCTCGACCGCTACCACTTCAGCGAGCAGGTGCAGTTCCGCGCCACGCCGGAGTGGAGCTGTGTCGAGTGGCTCGCGGCGGCGCTGCCGAACGGAATGGCCGCCGGTTCGGCGCGCGTGCTCGCGGGCGGCGGGCTGGTCGTAGCTGCGCAACGCCGGGGCGTGGCGATGGTGCGGGCGCACGGGCCGGCCGCAGCGCTCGCCGGCGATGCAGCGCTGGCGACGTTGGCTGGCAAACCGCTGAGCGGCGAGGTCGCCGAGTGCCTGCGCATGGGTGCGGGGCTGGTGAAGGTCGGCGTCGACACCGAGCCCGGCACGCTGGCCCTCGAAGCCGATCTCGACGATCACTGTTCCAAGACCAAGGGCTGCTACACCGGCCAGGAGATCGTCGCGCGCATCAGCACCTACGGCCACGTGAATCGGCGGCTGTGTCTGCTGCACCTGCAGGGCGAAGGTGCGATCGATTCGCCGCAGCCGCTGGTCGAACCCGAGGACGGCGTCGCCGTCGGCCGCGTGATGCACGCGGTGCAGGCGCCCGGCAGGAAGGTCCGCGTCGGTCTCGGTTATCTGCCGCAGGACTTCTGGGCGATCGGCAGCAAGCTGCAGCTCGGCCAACCGGGCGGGCATGCGGTCGAGGTGGTCGGCTTCGGGTCGTAGTTTGTGCGCGAATACTCGTGCGCTCCTGGTGCGCGTCTCAGCTTCCGGGCCCCTGACCGAGAGCGGCTCTCGCGCGGCCGATCCAGCTCTTCAACGAGGTGGCATCGTCAGGGATCTGCTCAAGATCGGCGGCGGTGACGACGGACACGTAGCTGGTCGTGTTCTTCGGGTCGATGCTTTCAGGCAGTCCAACCTCCGGGTGCTTCAAAGCCTCCGCGCCTCGTTCGCCGCCAAGCGAGCGTAACCATGACTCGAGCTTCTCGATCGCCATTCCGCCGACCACGCGCATCCCACTTGGCTGCTCGGCGATCGCCTGCTCCACGTCCTGCTGGCGCTGTTCGCTGCAGTCGCGATCGCGCACGAACGCGACCACGTGAGCGCCCCTCTCGCGTGCCCGCAGCAACAGACCAAGGATGTTGCGTCGCTCGGCCTCGCCGTATTTGCCGACGCGTAGTTTGCGCAGCGACCTCCATGGCACTGCGTCGATGACCTTCCATCGATCCGACTGCACGCGTCGCAGTAGAGCCTCGATCACACCAGGAGAAGGATCTGCGGCGCGGAACTGCGGTTCGTCGCTCCAGCCCCCGAGTTCGTTGCGGCCCTCGCCGGCCAGCACGACGTGGATCATGACCCGGATTTCGGCTCGAGCAGCGGCGCCTCGCGGTTGCCGTCGGCGTAGCTGACCCACAGTTCTCCGAGCGCATAGATCTTCGCGCGCTCCTTGAAGTTCGGGGTCCTGTCCAGGCGCGTGGCGATCGTGCCCTTGTCTCCATCGCGCGTCAGCACCGTGACCTCTTGCGCTTCGAGTTCGTTGATCACGAGAGGACTGTGCGTCGCCAGCACGATCTGAGTGGTCTTGGAGAGCTCGCGGAGCACACGGACGACGTCGCGGATCCGCGCCGGATGCAGACCGTTCTCTGGTTCCTCGATCAACAGCAGCGCCGGTGGACTGATGTGCTGGAGCGCCGCGAACGCGAGGAAATAGAGCATCCCCTCGCTCATGCAATCGCTGTCGACCAGCTCGCCGGTCTTGAGCTCGATCCGCAGCGCCTTCGAGGCCTGGTTCACGTTCTTCAGGCGCAGGTGCTTGACGGTGGGAAACAGACGCGTGAGGTCATCTTGAATGCGACGGAACCTGTCACCACCGCTGTTCTGGATCGCGTCGATCACTCCCGCCAAACCCCGGCCACGGTTGCCGAAAACCAGGAGCTCCTCGCCATCCGGGATGAGTTGCGTCGACGATCGAAGCGAGTCGGGGTCGAGCCGCAGCAGCTCCTCGCCGCGTGTCAACAGGTCCGCAACCGAGCGCCCTCGTTCGTGCGTTGTGAATGCTGTTGGAACGTCGCTCTTCGTTCCCAAGCCGATCGTCCAACTGTCCAACACACTTCGATCCAGAAGGAATTGGCAGCGGATGTCCTGACCCCTCCAGAGTGCCACAAAGGAAATCCCACCAGTCCCAAGTTCCAATAGGAACGAGCTGCTGTCACGCCTGCCGTCGCCTCGCAAGTACGGAAGAACTCTCTGATCCGGCGCGGGGTCCTGGAAGTTCCCACCGGCCAGCCGGAATGCCGTGCGCAGCGCCCGCAGCACCGTGCTCTTGCCGCTGTCATTGGGTCCGATCAACGCATGCAGCGGCGTGAGCTCGAGGTTCACGTCCTGCAAGCAGCCGAAGTGCTTGACCTCGAGTCGCCGGATCAGCGGCGCTACGGCAGAGGGCTGCGTCTCGTTCATCTGCTGTCTCTTGGTGGTCCCGATCGCTGGCGCTGTTGATCCTACTGCCGTGCCGACCCGAAGTGAGGCACGCGCGTGCGGAATCCGTCGCCTGGACGGAGTTCCACACTTGCTCCAACCTGAGCTGCACCCGGCGGCAGGGCGCCGGCTACTTGCCCGCGTGCGCCAGCATCACGTAGCAGGCGCCCGCATCCGCGGTGATGCGCAGCTGCGGCGCGCCGCGCGGGTACGCGAGCACGAATGCGCCCTCGCCCGTGACCGCGGTCGCCGTGCCGCCGCAGTGCAGGCTGACGCGGCCCTCGCTGCGCACGTAGACCAGCAGTTCGGTGGCGGCCGGCCGGTCGGGAATGGCACCGACGTCGAGCTGCGCGCCAGCAGCAAGCGCGGCTTCGTCGATGCACAGCGTCGCCGCTTTGTAGCCGACCGGGAACACTCGCTCGACGGCGACCGTGCCGACCTCGGTGCGTTCGATGCGCCGCGGCGGCAGAAGTTCGGCGTTGGCGGCGAAGGTCTCCGCCGGCCGCCACTCCCCGGTACCCGGATCGAACGACTTGCCGCTGCCGGAGAGCGGCAGCAGCGGCTTGATGCTGAACGCCGCGAGGCCGGTGACCGGCGCGTCGGCCTTGGGCTGTCGCGCGCCGACGATCAGGATCTCGCCGTGGCCGTTGCCGGCCGCGAACAGCGTGCGTGGCGGCAGGAACACCGCCAGCGGCCGGCCCTGCAGCGGTGCCGTGCGCGCGCCGCGGCCACCCCAGTGCGAGGGTCCGCCCTGCAGGTCGAAGGTGCCGGCCAGCAGCAGCGCGCAGGACTCTTCGTCGCCGGTGGTGAGCTGCGCGCTGCCGGCGATGCGCAGCAGTTGCAGCGACGTGAACCAGGCGCACGCCGGCAGCGTGCCGCGGTGGCCGTGATCGGTGACGGTCAGCGGGATCGGCTGCAGCAGTGCGGTCTCGGGCATTCGGTTCTCACTTCTTGCCGGTCGTCTTGCCGGTCGTCCTGCCGGTGCCGCTCTCGAGCTGCACCTTCGCCTGTTGCAGGATCTCCTGCGTCATCGACCCGACGAGCTGCTCCTGCATGCGCAGCGCCAGCTGCTCGTCGGTCGGATCCGGCTCGATGGTGACGACCTTGACCAGGTAACAGCCGTCGTCGCAGCGCAGCGGCTTGGAAATCTCGTTCTGCTGCAGGGCGAACGCCGCCGCCAGCACCGGCTCGGGCAGGCCCGGGTTCTTGCGGAAGAACCAGCCGACGTCGCCGCCGCGCTGCTTGCTGGCCGGATCGTCGCTGGTCACCATCGCCACCCGGTCGAACGGCTCGCGCTGCAGGCGTCCGCGCGCCTGCACGAGCTCCGCGATCGCCTGGTCGAAGGTGCGGGGCACCAGCGGATTCGGCTCCTGCAGCGCGCGGAGGTAGATCATCGACAGCCGCCGCCGCGGTCCGGAGTTGTCGAGTGCCGCCTGGCGGTCGGCAGCGACCTTCGCCAGCAGTTCGGGCAACGGGTGCAGTTTGACGACGATCTTCTGCTGCAACACCTGGCCGCGGAACACCCGCGAGTGCAACAGCCAGTCCGGCGTCAGGCCCTGGGCCTTGAGCAGCTGTTCGTAGCCGATGCCCTGGAAGCTTGGATCGGCATTGGCGCTGTTGCGCCGCTGTACCAGCTCCTGCTGCAGCTCGTCGGCGGTCACGTCGATGTCGTGCTGCTTGGCCATCGCCTCGAGCGTCTGCAGCACGACCACCTGGCGCACGAAGCGCAGCTGGTCGTCGGCGTCGCTGGTGCGCAGCAGCAGGTTGCCGAGGTCGACCAGCGACAGCGTCTGGTCGTCGTAGCGGGCGGCGGTGCCGAGCGGCAGCTGGTCGGGATCGTCGATCACGTGGTGGCGCTTCTTCGCCTCCTGCAGCCACAGCTTGAGCATCTCCGGGCCGACGGTCTCGTTGGCGCGCAGCTCCAGTTCCTTGCGCACCAGCCGTTCGTGCGCCAGTTGCACCGCGAGATCCTGCAGCAGCTCGTCGCCGCTGTTCTTCACCACCGCGATCTCTTCGGGCCGCTTGCCGCTGGCGCGCAGCTGCTGCTGCAGCTTGTTCCAGAACTCCTGCACCTCTTCGGCCTTCGGCATCAGCCCCTTGGCCTCGGCCTCCTTCTTCACCAGCGTCGCCGACACCAGGTGGTCGCAGGCGGCGCGGCCTTCGTCCTTGCGGCGCAGATGGAACGCCATCTCCAGCGCCACGTCTTCGCGCGCGACGACCGCTTCCTTGCCGAGCATCTGGTAGCGCGCGATGACGGCGGGATCCTGCTGGGGGGCGCAGGCGAGCAGAGCGGGCAGGAGGAGTGCTGCCATGGTGGGGGGATGACGATGCCGGAGCGGTGGCGGCTTGTCCACCGGGCGCCGCCTGAGGAAGGCAGTGCTGCTGATCTACGCGTCCGGGATTTCGACGGCGACATCGTTGCCTCCTGCCCGCAGCTCCGTTGCAATCTCGACCGGGTCGTGTCCCGCAACCTGCACGCGCACCAGCACCTTGCATGGCTCCAACCCCGTAGTCGCGAATTGACCAGTGCGATCGCAGACATCGAACGTCTCGCCGAGCATTGCTTCCGTGTCACTGCGGCGGAGCACGGTGACCGTGAACCTCTCCAAGGGCGTCTTGGTCGTCGCGCTCACGACTGACCCTCGCAGGATCGCGCTGGTTGGTCCGGCGATGCAGACGGCGAAGCCTTGCCAGCCCGCCTGTACTTCCTCGACGAACTCGAAGCGATCGCTGCCGGGGGCGCGGACTTCGAAGCGGTAGCAGCCTGCCGCCAGATCGGTGGCGACGAACTGTCCAGCATCGTCGGCAGTGGCTTCCACAATCGGCCGCCAGGTACCGCCAGGCTGGTCTTTCACCGGCGAAAGACGCAGCGCCGCTCCGGCTGCAGGGCGCGCGTTGGCGTCGACCACGAAGCCAGAGAACGTAAGGCCAGTTGACAGTACGATCTTGGTCGCGAACTGTGCGGCGTTGCAAGCCAGGCGGAACTCTCGCGCTACGAATCCGGGCTTGCTGAGCCAGGTAACAAGCCCGGCCTCGGGGTCGATCCCGGAGAAGCGGAAGCATCCTGTGCTGTCCGTGCGCACCACGTTGTGGCGCGGATCCAACGGACGCACCACGACATCCGCCAACGCCATTCCGGTCGTGTCCACAATCGTTGCCGAAGCCGTGGCTCCGCGATCGAGAGTGATCACTGGCAGCCGTGCTGACGCAACCACCAGAGCAGAGTAATCCAGATGTTCTGGATGCATCACGCGAATGCGGTAGTCGAGGCCTAGCCCGACGGATAGGTGAACCTGACCAGCATTGTCGGTCACCGCATGGATCGGATCCGGCAATTCGCCGAGGACACGGCGGTCGGGATAAGCGACAAGTGACGGAATCTCCCAGTGTGGCTCCAGCGTTACGTCAGCCCCGACCACGGCACGGTTGTTCTCGTCCTTGAGAGACAACTGCCACTGTTCTGCCGCCACGACCCACAATGTTGCATGGGTATCGCACGGTGTGTCGCCAGTAATCCATTGCAACGCGCCAAGTGCGGTGAAACCAGCTACGTCACCTTCACAATGCACGAAATCGGCGATGCGGGGCACGGTTGCCCCCGTCGGTTTCAGGGGCACTGCGTGCCACATGCTCGGTCCACCGAGGTCCAGCACAGCTGGACGGACGCGAACGCGTCCCCTAGTCATGACTTCGCCAGTCGAGGTATCACGTACCAGGACCGACAAGATCTGCGGGCCAGGAAGGTCGACATGCCGGTACTCGTGCTGGCCTGCGCGGATGGCGATGTCGAGCGGCACCTGCCAGTGGGCACCCGTGGCAGGGTCATGGACCTGCAACCGGACCAAGCGGGCCGGCGCGGCGATGACCGCATGCAAACCGCAGGCACTGATTGAGGGAGCTACATCGACCGAACGCAGCGCTTGCGGTGGGGAAGTTTCGACGGCCATGGCAAGCTCAGTGACTGGCGCCCCGGAGCGGGCCACAGAAAGGTCGACCTGGCCAACCTCGACCTCGTGGATCGGCGTGTCCGCGGTCCACACAACCGCGCGATTGATAGTCGCGGACGATGGCTGCATTGGTGCCACCTGTTCCGGTTCGTCGCTAGCGATGACGCTTGTGTGGACCCCATTCTCTGGTGGCAATGCCGAGCATTGCCACCAGAGCCAGATGACAGCCGAAGTGACGGTGCCGAACAGGACGCTTAGCCTAGTGGAGTTCATGGGCAGCTGTAGGTGCGCGTTTGGCATTGAACGACCGCAACGTCGCCACCGCAGAGAATCGCCCCGTTGTCGGCTCGGCGCAGGACGACATGGGCTGTTGGAGCGTGCAGTATGAGTGCCTCGGATGTCTGCCCGGGCTGCAGGGTGACATGGGCACCTTCAACGTCGAGAATCGTCAGCACCGCGTAGCCGTTCCTGAAGAAGACCTTGCCAGTGCCCTGCACCTGGCAGAGCTCGTTGTTGCAGGACCAGCTCTGTAGCTGGCACTGGTTGGTGGTGACGGTTCCTCCACACATCACGGTTGAAGTGCCGCGGGCGATGGCTTCGAGTCGGTCGAAGCCCGCGCGGACATTGAGGATGTCTGATACCTGACCCGGATCGAGTGTGGCAATCTCCTGCCCGGCATAGCGGATCGAATAGGGTGTCTGCTGTGAAAGGTTCGAGTAGCGGATGCCGCCGTAGTGTTGTGCCTGGCAGTCGGCGCTGCACTGAACGGTGTGCGTTTCACCCGGGCCGAAGGCGATCGTGGTCGGGGTGCATGCGGGCAGCTGCGAACCGGCAAACTTCAGCTCGATGCGGTGCTGCCCGGACTGCACGGCAATCTCGAGGCTCCTTCCAGCCGGAACCGAGCCAGCGCTGCTGCCGTCCACGGAGACGTCGTACGCGACCTGGGTGGCGGAATTGACCACGACCATTCTGGGCTGGGTTGGGGAGCCACCACCACCACCACCTCCTCCTCCCCCGCTGCCAACGTCGCTGCCACCGCCACTGCTGCCGCTGCACGCGACAAGCATCAGGCTCAAGGCCAAAGGTGCGATGTTTCCGGCACGAATCGGTGGCTTGGGCGGGCACCGCAGGTTTCGAATGCTAGGACTGTTCAGATACCTGGTTGCGGGTTTCATGGCCGTTCCTATCGTTGGGTGGGCTTGGCAGCCCTTCTTCGAAGAGTCTGGCAGCCCCCCGACGTGGGTGGCGCAGCCCTCGACTGCTCTCGCGTCCGCAGCCACGAGCACCGCGCACCGATTCCCGGCCGCAGGTGTCGACTTGGCGAACGGCACCCCCGCCGCAGAGCGCTTCGGAAGCCGCCCGCCCTGGCGCGCGGCGACCCCTTCCGGTGCATCCGAGGGCGGGTGCGTGCCCCGTTCGTCCCCGGCTGGTAGCCTTGGCCAGGCGTGCGGCTTGAAAACCGACCGCGCGGTGAAGAACCCATGTCGCAACAGCCGGACCCTGCAACCGACATCACTGCGGCGGCGAACCACGCAAGTGTCCACGGCTTCGGCAGCCTCCGCGACCTGGTCGCGGCCCGGTACCCGGAGCTACGAGAACTGGCGCGGCGGATCGCTGCCAACGAACGCCCCGACGCCACCATGCACCCAACCGCGCTGGTGCACGAGGCATACCTGCGGTTGATCGACCAGACGCGGGTCACCGCCCAGGGCACCACGTTCTTCCGCGCCTGCTTTGCCCAAGAGTGCCGACGCCTGCTTGTCGACCACGCGCGTGCGCGTCAAGCGCTGCGGCGCGGCGGTGGCGCGAAACGGGAGTCGCTGATGGAGAGTGGCTGCGATCTCGGCATGGCGGGCGGCATCGATTTGATCGAAATCCACGAAGCCGTCGAGACCCTGGCCGGGCTCAACGAGCGGATGGCCCGCATCGTCGAAATGCGGGTCTTTGCCGGGATGACGGTGCCCGAGTGTGCCGAGGCCGTCGGGGTCTCGGCCCGCACGGTGGACAAGGACTGGGCGTTCGCCCGAGCGTGGCTGAAGAAGGAACTCGCGTAGCGATGGACCCGGTTGATCCGAAGCGGTTCGAGCGCCTCGCCGAGCTGTTTCACGCCGCGTCGGCGCTCGATCCTGCACAGTGGCGGGTATTCCTAGCCGAGCAGGCAGCCGAAGGCGAAGCCGATTAGCAGTCCCGACCCTCCAGCGATGGCCACAGCGGCAAACGGATGCCGCTTGATCTCGTGCCGGCTATCCTCGATCACGTCTTCGGCCGTATGCTTTGCGCGCCGCACACCGCGCGAAACATCTTCGTAAGCCGACTCTACGGTGCGGCGCACTTCGCCAGCGATATGAACGGGAATGACGGAAATGTCCGCAGCCCGCGAACGAACTTCGCGC